>Ga0224506_10000074_pt1 | contig 102401 bp, 77 predicted proteins | sample SF_Jan12_sed_USG_2_FD_169108 | JGI IMG/M metagenome (GOLD analysis project Ga0224506, IMG submission 169108) | Sediment microbial communities from San Francisco Bay, California, United States - SF_Jan12_sed_USGS_8_1 | ecosystem: Environmental > Aquatic > Marine > Sediment | place: USA...
CAGCGTGTTCGGATACGCCGTTTCTTCAACGAACAGGAACGCAGCCCTCACAACGGCCTGGACATAGCCGCCGTTACCGGTACACCGATCATAGCCACCGCTGATGGCACCGTCATCGATGCCGGTGACTTCTTCTTCAGCGGCAACATGATTTTCCTCGATCACGGCCAAGGCATTATCAGCCTGTACGCACATATGGATCGCATTGACGTAAAACCCGGCGACATAGTCAAACAGGGGCAGCTCATAGGAGCAGTAGGTTCAACAGGTCGAGCCACCGGTCCCCACCTGCACTTCGCTGTATTCGCCAACAAAGTCCTGATCGACCCGATCTATATGCTGCCTAAACATCCAGAATTAGTGGCAAAAAAACCACAAATAGCTGCCAAACCCTGAAAACTATATTCGCAGAAAGCCACAAAAGACTTGCGTTCAGCCTAGAATTAACGATAATTACGTCGCTTTAGTACAATCCTTGAATCACATACCGGTAAAACATGGCAAAAGAAGAAGCAATACAAATGGAAGGCACGGTTCTTGAAACCCTTCCCAACACAATGTTCCGTGTTGAACTCGAAAATGGCCACAAAGTCATTGCCCACATTTCTGGAAAAATGCGCAAGCATTACATCCGAATCATGACTGGTGATGCAGTTACCGTAGAACTCACTCCCTACGATCTTGAAAAAGGCCGTATTATTTATCGCGCTAAGTAGTTTTTACTCGATAATCTGAACACATAAAAAAAGCCTGTCATCACTGACAGGCTTTTTTATTATCTTAAGTATCCCGTTTACACATTACAAAATAATATTAAGCTTCCTCAGCTTTAGGTTCAGATGCCGACTCCGTCTGAATATCCAGCTCCCCATCACGTACAGAAACTTTTACATGACCGCCATGCGCTAACTCACCAAACAACAAAGCGTTCGCCAATGGTTTTTTGAGATATTCCTGAATAACTCGTGCCATGGGTCGAGCCCCCATCTTCGGATCATAACCTTTCTCACCCAACCATTGTCTGGCAGTTTCATCGACATGAATACCCACCTTCTTCGCATCTAACTGCATTTCAAGTTCAACCAGGAATTTATCGACCACATGCGATAATGTTGTTTTGTCCAATGCACCAAATTGCACAATAGCATCAAGCCGATTTCTAAATTCTGGCGTAAAGATTTTTTTCAGCTCTTCCGCACCGTCGAGTTCATTATCCTGTTTTGTGAAGCCCATTGAATGACGATCCATCATCTGCGCACCGGCATTAGAGGTCATTACCAATATCACATTTCTGAAATCAGTTTTACGGCCGTTACTATCGGTTAGCGTACCGTGATCCATAACCTGCAATAAAATATTGAAGACTTCGGGATGAGCTTTTTCGATTTCATCGAGCAACAATACTGAATGCGGTTGTTTATTGATGGCTTCGGTTAGTAACCCGCCATCATCAAAACCGACGTAACCTGGAGGCGCACCTAATAATCTGGACACAGTGTGTCGCTCCATGTATTCAGACATGTCAAAACGAACCAGCTCAACACCCATAATAGTAGCGAGCTGTTTGCAAACTTCAGTTTTACCAACACCGGTAGGTCCAGTAAACAAGAACGAACCAATTGGTTTTTCAGGATTACCCAAACCAGAGCGAGACATACGAATAGCAGTGGACAGTGACTCAATAGCATCGTTCTGCCCGAATACCACTAGATTTAAATCACGATCAATATTCTTAAGCACTTCAGTATCTGTTGTCGATACCGTTTTCGGTGGAATACGCGCAATTTTGGCGACAATATTTTCAATATCATGTACATTAATTGAAGCCTTGCTTGGCTTACCACTTAACTGACGATGTGCACCGGCTTCATCAATAACATCGATGGCTTTATCCGGCAAGAAACGATCAGTGATATAACGCTCTGATAATTCGGCAGCAGAACGTAATGCATTATTACTGTATTTCACATCATGATGTTCTTCAAAACGTGTTCTCAAACCTTTTAGAATTTCAATAGTTTCTTCAACGCTAGGTTCTGGCAAATCTATTTTCTGGAAGCGACGAGCTAAGGCATGATCTTTTTCAAAAATGCTACGGAATTCACTGTATGTGGTTGAACCTATGCATTTAAGATCACCGGAAGCTAATACAGGTTTGATCAGATTCGAGGCATCCATGACACCACCAGATGCTGAACCAGCGCCAATAATAGTATGAATTTCATCGATAAATAAAATTGAACCTTTGCGCTGCTTTAAATGTTTCAAAACGGCTTTTAAACGTTTTTCAAAATCACCACGATATTTAGTACCCGCCACCAGCGCGCCTAAATCCAGTGAATAAATCGTGCAATCATTTAATATTTCGGGCACTTCTTTATCGACAATTCTTTTTGCCAGACCTTCAGCCAATGCAGTTTTACCAACACCTGCTTCACCAACTAACAAGGGATTATTTTTTCTTCGACGACACAGGGTTTGAATGGTGCGTTCGATTTCATCTTCACGACCAATCAGCGGATCAATATGGCCTTGCATGGCTCGTTGATTAAGATTAGTAGTAAAGTTTTCTAATGGCTGTTGATCAGGATCATTATTGGCTTCTTCAGTGACATCATCCATACCTTCAAGATCATCAGAAATTTTGGTGATGCCGTGTGAAATATAGTTAACAATATCAAGGCGATTAACATTCTGTTGGTTGAGTAAATAAACAGCCTGAGATTCCTGCTCACCAAACATAGCAACCAGCACATTCGCACCGACCACTTCTTTTTTTCCTGAGGATTGAACATGAAAAACCGCACGCTGCAAGACTCTCTGGAAGCCTAGCGTAGGCTGCACTTCACCGCCGATAACATCACCGAAAACAGGTGTGTTTTTTTCAAGATACTCATCCAGCTCACTGGATAGCAGATTAAGATCAGCACCACAGGCCTGCAGTACTGAATTAGCGCTACTATTATCCAGCAACGCCAATAACAGATGTTCAACTGTTATGTATTCATGTCGCTTATCACGCGCCATATTGAAGGCATCATTCAATGACGTTTCAAGCTCTTTACTCAACATAACATTACCTCTTTAACAATGTACAAATACCAATTAGTTATGGTTATCTTTATGCTTCCTCCATGGTACACATTAATGGGTGCTGATTAACTCGTGAAAACTCATTCACCTGATCAACTTTAGTCTCGGCTATTTCATAACTAAAAATGCCACAGACCCCCTTTCCTTTAGTATGCACTGCCATCATAACCCGAGTCGCTTTATCTGAATCCATACCGAAAAAAAGATTTAAGACCTCAACAACAAACTCCATAGGAGTATAGTCATCATTCATCAAAACAACCTTATATTGCCGTGGTTCATCTAGCTTTGGCTGATCTTCTTCAACAGCCAGACCATCATCTAAATCAAAATCGTTTTGCTGATTACTCATTCTCTTCTAACGCTCACTCTCAGTGTAGAACATGTTTTGAATTTTGTAGAAACAATTACTCATCAATGTGACTCATTTACCGACTAATGGTTACAGATATCCAGACATAGTCTTAGTATGGGGGAAGTTTGATAATTCAAGAGTAATATCTATATCTGCCGTGACTTTTCAATGGCCTGTATAAATTTCTCTATTTTCAAAGGCTTGGAGACATTGCTGCAATGCTTGAATAATAATTGCAGCTATTTTACATCAGGAGCTACTAATACAGTAGCCCCGATTCAATCGACTTAATCTATGCTGGAAAAACCCAATAACGTGGCTTTCAGCTCTTGATTCAATACCTTCTCTACCGATGCCATCAGACGCTGATTTAATGGCCCCTCACTTGAAGCTGATACCTTGAGAGGCCAGGTTTTATTACCCAATACCTTACCTTCTGCAGAGGTTAATCGTAGCATCAGCGTGCCTCGTAACCAGTACCAGTTCTGATTTTTAACAGGAGATTGAATCTCCAGCCCTGAAGCCAGAACATAACTGTTTGAATCGTTTAATGATTCAGGGAAACCGGATTTAGACATAGCCCCTTTGAGCAGCTTATCCAGACCACCTACAGCATCCTGCAGTATTTCAGGTTTCATATTTAGCGATGACAAACTGGCTTCCAGTTGTGCATTCAATTCAGCTCGGTTCCACTTCGACTTATCACCCTGACCACTAAGATCAATCACTTTAAGCGTCTTTTGCAAGGCAGAACGTTTATCTTGCGAGGCCAGCACGCGTTGATATGCGGCAATTTTTTGCAACGGATTTGACTTGGATTCAATACTACTCAATTCAAAGTCAGTTTCTTTGTCCAGACGACTCATTTCTTCGCGAATATTGTTACCTGCCTGGTGACGATCCAGCACAGCCAGGGCATAAAAAGTCAAATCTCGCGATTGCCACTGTTCAGCAACACGCGCACCATCAATAATCTTATTGGTTTGTATATTGATGTTCTGGTTAATTCGCTGCGACTTATCAACTGATTCAGCACCATTTTTAATCGCCACATGTGTGTCCTGGCGTGTGGTTGATGATTCACGTATACGTAGCTCGAAAACCTTACTCAAATTAGCCAAGGCTCGATCTTTTGCTCGTTCCATGTTCGATGCAGAGCCAGTTGCTACCACATACTGGGAGTTTGGATAACTTAATGGCTCACCATTAACCCAGTCGGGCTGGTTTGCATTCACCACAGAGGTAGATTGCATGCAGCCTGTCAAAAGCAGGCATGAGAAGAAAAGCCATTTACTTAAGTACTGATTACCATAGATACTTTTCATTACAATTTCCTATTTTTGTCCGCCATTACGACCAAACTCATATTAGGAGCAACCCAGTGCTCGGTTATAAAGCTACTCTTTCCCGACTTGATAAGAATCTCTTTCTCTATCCTGTCGACTAATCTACCGGAAGCATTATAAATATCAATGTTGACCTTATTCATACCGACAGGAAGCTTTACTCTCGCCATTTGAATAGTTTGCGGCAGGGTTATCCAGCTGCGAGTATCAGCTTGCTCTGATACTACATTGAACGCAGTCGCAAGAAACCCCGCCAAAGCACCGCCTTTTTCTTCAACCGTACTTTGAGTCTTATGCTTAACTACAGCACGCGCGATAGCACGCGTTGTGATTATTGGCAGATCATTATTGAGTGCAGCTCTGGCTAAACCATCAATATTCTCTACCAATTCTAAATTCGCTACCAGTTTATGATTAGTGCTCAAACGTGCAGAAAAACGTTGCTGCGGATCAGGATATGATGGTATAGCAATTTTAACGGTATCAGTCACTTCATTAGTGACCGCAGAAATCGACACCTCTTTTCGAACTGGTGCTAAACCACTATTTAGTATGACAATGAGCTCACCAAAACCTTTAGTTAAAACCTCAGGTTTAAATTTTTTCATTTTTAACTCTTTTTTAAGAGCACGAAATTCATCATCAAAACCTTCATTAGCCAGACTACGTAACAAATCCATTTTTAATACTGTTGGCACACCAAAAGTTTGCTTCTGCGAAGTCGATTTATAAACGTCTTTGGCCTGGCGGTAAGAGATCACAGCTTGATCTTTCTCTCCAAGCTCCTCATAAATCATGCCAGACAAATAACGTACAAAGGGATCATCTTCTGGATCATCACCCCATTCCATCATTTTTACTTCAGCTTGCTTCATTTCAATACGCGCTGAATCAAAATCATCCAACTGAATATAATTCATCGCCATATAAGCATGCAGTAAGACCTGTTCATAACGGTCACCGCTAAAACTACGCAAAGTATCATTAACGATCAACGCACCAGCCTGTTCAGTGACACTGACACCATAAAGCTCTTCTATATTCTTTTTGGCAACTTCGAAGATTTGGTTACTACCTTGATAATCCCTTTTCATGCGCCGTAACATGCCTTTATTTAGACTTGCCAGAACTTCATCTTCGCTAGAGTTTTCATTTTCTGCGATAGCAAGAGCATTACTAACACGCCCAGCCGCCAACTCAGCTTGCATTGATACGGCTTTGCTACCTAGCCCCATACAACCTGTTAAGAATAGTGATAAAAAAACAGAAGATAGAAGAATCGTTCTCATCAACAAACTATGTATAGTCATTACTTAATATTCCCTGATAAATTCAAAAAATCATTATTGGTTTATAAACGAATACCGCTACGCTCAACTGATTTTTTGATCTTCTGCTGACCCGCCCAAACCACACGATTGCTAGACAAATCAATCAAGGTCAAATCAACCTGATAAAAACGGACCTGGTCACCATCCGCAGCATCGATAATAGTATTGATCGATCCCTTCAACATAAAATCAGCGCCTGCTTCATTACCCATTGCCTTTCTGGTTGCTTCGGACGCATTCAGATCCTGATCCATACGCTCTTTACGAATTTCAGTACGCTCTTTACTAGAAGCAACAAAACTCACTTCGCCTGAATTAATCAAGGCACGTTGAATATCAGCAATAAAAGTTCGTGTATTGATATGTTCGTGAGACAAATTACGTACCTTGCCAACAATCACTGTCGGCATCTGATTATGTTTAGCCGTATATTTACTCAACCAACGTTGTGATAAAACATCCTGAATCATTTCCTGAGAAACTTTTCTAGAGTCAGTGTCATTCCAGTTACCACTTAAATCTTTTACTGAATTTGGGTCTTCTCGTGTAATCGTTGGTTTACAGGCAACCATGCCAGCAACCAAACCTAATACCAAAAACACACTCATTAATTTACGGAAACTACGTACAAACATGGTTCACTCCTTTTTTAGAATTCATAACAGTTAAATTGATGTGGCTTTTATACCACTTAATTCAGAAAAAATCACAACAAACGTATAGAAACCAACACTTTTTCTTGTTCTAAAGTTGCACAGGTCTAGCACAACAGGTATCTTCCTCACATGAAAAATGTAAGCACACTATTACACGCTCGCTGGATTATCCCTGTAGACGGGAATGAACACTGTCTAGCCGATCACAGTATCGCCATTCACGAAGAACGTATCCTTGATATTCTGCCCACAGTCAGAGCCAAAGAGACATATCATGCGCAAACTGAAATTGATTATTCAAACCACGCAATAATACCCGGACTGATTAATGCGCATACCCATGCTGCGATGAGTTTATTCCGTGGTATGGCAGATGATCTAGCGCTGATGGACTGGCTGACAAATCATATCTGGCCTGCTGAAAACCGGTGGGTGAATGAAGATTTTGTACAGCTGGGCACAGAACTGGCCTGCGCAGAAATGCTACGTAGTGGCACCACCTGCTTCAATGACATGTACTTTTTCCCTGATGTCGCTGCCCGCGTTGCCCATAAGGCAGGAATGCGAGCAACAGTTGGCCTGATTGCGCTCGATTTCCCAACCATCTGGGCACGCGATGCTGATGAATATATCGACAAAGGCTTGATCGTACACGATGAATATCGTGGCAATGCATTAATCGACACAGCATTTGCACCGCATGCGCCTTACACCATTTCTGATCAGCCACTACAAAAAATACGTATGCTGGCCGATGAGCTGGATTTGCCGATACACATGCACATCCACGAAACAGCGTTTGAAGTCGATGAGGCAGTTAAGAATACTGGCAAACGCCCTTTGCAAAGACTGGCTGATCTGGGTTTGATTTCCCCCAACCTGATAGCCGTTCACATGACCCAGCTAGTACCTGATGAAATCGATCAGCTAGCCGCAGCGGGCAGCCATATTGTGCACTGCCCTGAATCCAACCTGAAACTGGCCAGCGGCTTTTGTCAGGTCAAACAGTTACTGGATGCAGGCATTAATGTTGCTCTGGGCACTGATAGTGCCTCCAGCAACAACGACCTCGACATGTTCGGCGAAATGAAAACAGCCGCTCTGTTAGCCAAAGGTGTTTCAGGTGATGCCACGGCGGTACCAGCTCATCAGGCACTCACTATGGCAACCATTAACGGCGCGAAGGCACTGGGCATTAGCGATAAAACCGGCTCACTCAGCATTGGTAAATACGCTGATCTGATCGCGGTTGATTTCTCTTCGGTTGAAGCCTCGCCAGTGTATGACCCAATCTCACATTTAGTTTATTGCTGTGGTCGTGAGCAGGTTGCCGATGCCTGGGTAGCGGGTAAACATATTATGAAAAACCGAACCATTACCACGCTGGATATTGATCGCATCAAACAGGCCGCCAATGAATTTAGCGCAAAACTGAACAGCTAAACACCGCTTTAGTTTAGAATAGACACCCATGAACACAGCTAACACCGAACACAATGTAGACCCCGCAGAAATCCAGAAATTCGAAGCACTGGCCAGCCGCTGGTGGGATAAAAGCGGCGAATTCAAAGCCCTGCATGAAATGAACCCGATCCGACTGAATTTCATCAATACCAATAGTCCTTTATCAGAAAAAGCTGTGCTGGATGTCGGTTGCGGTGGCGGTATTCTCACTGAAAGCATGGCGCGTGCTGGGGCAACGGCAACTGGCATCGATATGGGTAAAGCACCTCTTTCTATAGCACGCTTACACGCCATGGAAGAAGGGCTGGAAATTGAATATATTCAAACCACGGTTGAAGCCCATGCGGCTGAACGAACTGCCCGCTATGATGTAGTGACGTGCATGGAAATGCTTGAACACGTACCCGATCCTGCCTCCATCATCAATGCCTGCGCACAGCTGGTAAAACCTGGTGGATACCTGTATTTCTCCACCATCAACCGAAATGCCAAATCTTATCTATTCGCCATACTTGGTGCTGAGTACATGATGAAAATGTTGCCCAAGGGCACACACGACTACAGCAAATTCATCCGCCCTTCAGAGCTGGATATTTGGGCGAGGCAGGCACAACTGGAATTATCAGGCATTGAAGGCATTAGCTTCAATCCGCTGACCAATATGTTCCGCAGTAGCCGCGACGTCGATATCAATTACATGGTCTGTTACCAACGCCCGGCAGAATAGCTTCTTCCATGATTAAAACCGTTCTGTTCGATCTTGATGGCACCCTTATTGATACCGCGCCCGATATGGCAGCCGCGCTCGATCAACTCTGTCGTGAAGAAGACCAATTATTACTACCCTTTTACAAAGTTCGCCCTGTAGTTTCAGATGGCAGCGTTGCACTGGTCAACCTCGCCTTCGGCAATGATCTTGAAGAAGAGCGACTGGAACACCTGAAAAGCCGCTACCTCGAAATATATGCAGAAAAAATCGCCGTGCATTCAAAACTATTTGATGGCATGCAAGGTGTGCTCGATCACATCGAACGACAAGGGTTGAACTGGGGCGTTGTCACCAACAAACCCGGCTGGCTAACACTGCCGTTAATGGAGGCACTGGGACTGACACAATACGCCGCCTGCATTGTCAGTGGAGACACCACCGAGAACCGCAAACCCCATCCTGAACCTATGTACCATGCCTGTGAGCTGGCTGGCAGCAAGGCAGAAGAATGCATGTATGTCGGTGATGCCCACCGCGATATTGAAGCGGGTAACAACGCCAGCATGAAAACACTAATCGCGCTGTATGGCTACATTGGCGAAAATGAAGACACCAATAAGTGGAAGGCTAATCATTCCATCAGTAAACCAGAAGAAATTTTGCAACATCTTTAACATTACAAAACACCACACCCAGACTCATTTTTTTGAGAAAGGACAGGCATAAATTCTGTATAATTCGTAAAAAATATTTTTGGATCACACATGAACTTTATCGAAACACGCGGCAATGACGGACAACGACCAGAGAAGGTCACTTTTTCACAGGCAATTCTTTCACCTATCTCCTCTTTTGGTGGTATTTATTCACCAGAGTCGATGCCTGACCTGGGTGAAAATTTTCTGGCCAAACACCTTAGTTCCAGCTACAAAACACTGGCTAAAAGTGTTCTAGAAGCTTTTGATATTGATATTGATTCAGCCATTATTGATAAAGCGCTCGCCTTATACGATGAATTTGATGACCCAGCCAATCCGGTGCCAGTGGTTAAGGTTCTTGATGATCTGTACGTTAGCGAGCTCTATCACGGCCCAACCCGTGCTTTTAAAGATATGGCGCTGCAACCCTTTGGCATCGTGCTTTCATCTATCGCACAGCAACGCAATGATAATTATCTGATACTGGCAGCAACATCCGGTGATACAGGCCCTGCAGCATTAGAAACTTTCAAAAATAAAGCCAACGTACAAGTTGCCTGTATGTATCCTGTTGGCGGCACATCAGATGTACAACGTTTACAAATGGTCACCGAAGATGCGACCAATTTAAAAGTTATCGGCGTCAAAGGTGATTTCGACGACACTCAAAATGCCCTGAAACTATTGCTCGCTTCAGGTAGTTTCAATAAAAAACTAAGAGAAAAAAATATCAGCCTGTCTGCGGCTAACTCAGTAAATTTCGGCCGCATTATTTTCCAGACCATTTATCATATCCATTCATATCTAGAACTGGTTCGTCAAAATGCCATCAATCTGGGTGAAAAAGTTTACCTGGATGTGCCTAGTGGTAATTTTGGTAACGCTCTTGGCGGTTACTATGCGATGAAGATGGGCTTACCCGTCGAGAAAATTTTAATTGCATCGAACAACAACAATGTTCTAACGAAACTAATCAACACTGGTGCCTACGACTTAAGAGCACAGTCAGTGATACCGACTACCTCACCCGCTATGGATATTTTAAAATCATCCAACATCGAACGCATATTGTTTGATTTGTTTGGCGAAATTCGTACCAAAGAATTAATGCAACAACTGGACATAGAAAAACATTACCAGTTAAGTGATGCAGAACTTAAAACCATACAGGCCATTTTCTCAGCCGATTATTGCAATGATGAAGAAGGCAAAGCCTACATCAAGAACACCTTCGAAAAAGGCTACTTGATGGACCCGCATACCGCCACCTGTTTTAAAGCCTACGACACCTGTCGCGAAAAACAATTAAAAACCATTGTTTACTCAACCGCCGAGTGGACAAAATTCTCACCAGTTATCGCTAACGCATTAACCGGAGAAGTAGATGCGCATGATATTGATGCATTGAAGTCCATCGCCAAAGAAGCTGGCATTGAAATTCCAACTGTGATTAGTGAATTGTTTGATAAAGAGATAACGCAGAAAAGCGTTATCGAGAAAGATGCTATTGAGGAAGAGATTCTTTCGTTTTTGTAATCTCAAAAGCCTTCAATATAAGAAACTTATATCTTACCAACAACATTAATAAACCAGCCCTTACTATCGTAGTCAAGATCCGTAAGATCGTCTGAGAAGTCGGTGAAGTTATAACCAATTCCTAGCTTCACATTTTTGTTCATCTGGCGGTAAAACCCTGTGAGCATACCACTGCGACTATCGCCAATATCAGGCTGTTGCAATGCTCTTCCCTCGATTAATAAATCCCATTTATTAACCAGATGTAAATCAGCTCTTAGTACGTAGAGAAACGCATCGTTTTCAAAGAATACAGGCGCGATACGATCATAGGCAATTTCACCTGCGCGATATCCATATTTACCGCCGAGACTCCAGTTGCGCGTCAAGTCATAGGTCATATCCAATGACATAATATTGCTCTTCTGAATAAAATCGGCTGCTGTGTTGGCAATGGTCACCTGATCAGTTGTTGGCATATTATAAAAATAAGTATATTTGAATAATGCGTTAAGACGATCATTCATTACCGGACGATAACCATAACCCAGTACGGCCTCAGTAAAGTCACCATTGTAAAATTCACCCAGCGTACTTTTGCTTTCAGAAATATTTAATTTGCTGATAAAACGCCAACTGGGAGTAAGCTGATATTTAAGGCTGTTTTTACTTAACCAGGTAGTACGTTCACTGCTGGTTGTCGTTGAATCTTCTGTTTCATCAACACGGTACTCAAGTGCACTGGCAAACATAATTGACTCGAAGCCATAACCAACATCTACACCGTAGGCATTTCTGCTAGTTATCGCACCAGTATTATTATCCTGTAAAGATCCAATATCAATTCTCGCTCCAAAGTTCCATTTATCATCTGGCGTCAAATCTATGCCCACGGTATTGGTCAGACCGGTTGGCACATCGCCATGTGTATATTTTTCTTCAACATAGATACTGGCACTATCAGAATATTGTGACTTGACACCCGTGACCATATTGCCACGACGTGAACTTAAACCGTTATCGGTCCGTTCATTATCCAGTGAATAGTTTGTATACAAGGTATTACGGTCATTGTATAGATACTCTGTACCCAACTTTGCTGCGGAACCAAGATCACCCGTTGATACTTCACCATTTAACTTGAAGCGATCTGAAGTTCGATATGTTCCACCCACACCAACACGGCTATTTTCTTCTCGATTACCTGTAACACTCAGTGTATTTTGAGCCAACAGATAGCTAGTCCATTTTTGTTTTGAATCATATTCTCCTTTTAACAAAATATCGTTACGATCACCTTGCTTTTGCGTTAACGGCACCACGACTGAATCATCATTCCGTTTATCCTTGCGATAACCCAAACTAGTCGTCCAGTTACTATCAATACTGTAATCAATATTAATTTCGTTAGCTGAAGTTTTTAGTCCCTGCTCTAGATGATTCTTGTCTATTTTAAGCTTGAGATTTACCTCCTCAGTAACCACCATGTTCAGACTACCACCTGCCTGTTCAGTTTTACCCGTTGCAACTACACCCGGTGCAGAATAGCCTGCATCAAGATCTTGTTTATACGCAGTAAAACTGCCTTTAACATCTGCAAACATTTCGTTCAGGGCAAGACTAATATCGATTCGACTGGCATCGGCTGAAACATTAGTCGTAACCGGTTGCGCGATTGTTGTGAAATCAAAACCACCGTCATTGGATATTAAAGTTTCTGGCCCCAGGCCAAGACTGCTCGCAGATTGTATTTTCAACCAGGTGTTCGACGTTTTTCTGAGCGTGAGATCGATACCGGTTAAACTACTTTCAGTAACGCCGTCATCGGTTGATGTGGTGGTAATACCGAGTTTAATCATGTCTGCAAACCATGCATGACTACGACCACCAGTGATGACGGTATCTATCTCATCAAAACCAGGTGTGTATTCATAACGTACGACCAGATGAACAAAATCGCCGCTACTACCGCCATTACTAATCAACATGTCATTCGTCACTGTGCCAGATAACGGTTCTGACAACATAATACGGCCTTGCAAATAATCGATATCATAATCGAGTACTGCACTCAGATTTTTGACTCCAACAACCATACCGGAATCTTTATCACGAATTTCAATGCGGACACGATCCGATCCCTGCAACACATCCTGATGCCTGAGGAAATACAGCGAACCGCCAGTACCACGGAATTCATCACGCCCTGCTACAGTACCAGGATCAGCGACAAAACCATCAAAACTAAATATTTTTTCACCAAAGCTGGTGGCTTCGTCGGTTTCATAATGACCATTGATACCATAAAGTCCACGATCCACATGTGCCAGGTCATTATCAGTGTAGCTAGTTTTAAAGTTACCCCACAATAAATGATCAGTACCTTTACTCAGTTTGAAATAGAACTTACCAAGAGTAGGAGCTCCCTCCTCGACTGTGCCATCATCACCATAAGTTGGATAATAATAATCAGGATCCATACGTCTAAACAAAGCGTCGGGGGACTTATTCATGAAATTACTAAAGACATCATCAATTGGACCTTCGAGTGTATCTAAGCTCGAAGTTAGCTCCCAGTCAGTCCAGAACTTGCCTCTAATGTAATAAGCAATGCGACCATCAATGGCGAGATCATTATCGTAATGAGTTTGATCACCGGTGACTAACTGTGCAGGACCATTAGTATTGTCAGTGCTGGCGGTAACATCGGCTATACCGACATAGAACCATTCACTGCTATCAAGTTTGAGATCGCGGAGAAACAATTCACCGCCACCGTTTTCATCGAGAACAGCGACTTCCAGTGTGTGCAAACCAACTGGAATAATTTCTTCAAAAATAAATTTACCGTCATCACTGATCGGTGTTGTACGACCCGCCACCCAGACATTATGATTTTCAGGAATGTCAGTACCATTAACACGTATAGTACCGCCGGTTTTAATAATGTTTTCCAGTGATAGACGATTTTTACCAAAGCCGATCAGTAATTCTTTTTCTGCATCACGATCACGCAAACCTGGTTCCTGCTCATCGACCACCCATAATGGCTGACTTTCTGTTTGATCAAAACTGCCATTTTTATCGTACACACGCAGCAAATATTTAAGCTCACGATCGGGAGCCTGATAGTCTTCAAAATTTGCACGCCATTGAGCGTAACCGTTAGCATCAAGCTCTACTACGGCTAATGGTGTATCACGCTCAGACTGTTTTTCATCAAAAATTCGTACTTCTGACTTACTAATAAAACTGGGGTAATTACTATAAATTTTGAAGCGAACTTCATCTTCACTGTGCTCTGTTTCAGGTTTGTCCTTATAACGAATAGAGCTCGGCCATGCAGTAATATTCAAGCGCGGCTTAAGCTCCAGACCATCATAATGTAGCTGTACATTGGCCTTTTCCAGCGCGGTGTCGGTACAACGCTGCATATCCTGAGTGCTCTTGTTTGGATCATGTAGCGGTTTGCCATCAACAGTAATACGCATGAGATTGAGAGCGTAAGGATCTTTAAGTTTAACCACGCGTTTGAAGCGAGTTATTTCTAATCCCTCTTCTTCTTCCAGGGTAGCGAGATCGTCATAAATAGCTTCAATCAGAACATGTGACGAATCAGTATCTGAAAAACCTGTGTTGACTACATCAGCAGACTGCACATCACCGCGACCTTCATGTTCAACCTGTTTATCAGTGAGATTGAGTGCTTTCTGCACCAATTCTTTAACACGAAGTGCACGCGCCGTTGACAAACCTATGTCATCACCATAAATCATCATGGTACGCCGATCTAGTCGTTCATTCGCAGTAAAACCAACAAAACGCAGACGCGCATTAGTCTTAGCTTCCATGCCTTTAAGAATCATCGCTAACTGGCCATCATAGTTAAGCGGCATCACCGGTTTACCCTTGTCAAAATAGACCGGCTGAACATTGCCTGATGGCGGCTCATATACACGTGTGACGGTTTCAGCTGTCGCCTGTTCAGGACAAACCTGCGGCTCGTCCGGTAGCTCTGCCAAAGCATCGTCATACCAGAACTCAACTTCAATGCGTCTATTTAATGTTCGGCCTTTATCAGAATCATTGGAAGCGATTGGTGAGTCAGCACCACGGCCATCACTGGTGATAGCCCGGTTTGGTAACTTCAATGCTTCCTGAACAGCCAGCGCTGCGCGGCGAGCTCGCGCTTTAGATAATCCGGTATGTGTGCCATAGATTCTTTCTTCGCGTCCTGCTAAAGGAATATTATCCGTATGGCCAATCAATTTAACCGTCACATTTTCCTTGCCCTTAAGATTGGACATGGCCTGAGAAATTTGACGCAAAAACTGTTCTGAAATACCAGAAACATTCTCCTTAAATTGTAACGGTGCTACCAGGTTCTTAATTCGGGCGCGTTTAGAATGGCCTTCCTGATAACGTAGCTTACACACGGTTTCGATACGGCAAACTTTAATGCGCGTCATTTCACCGGCAATGACCACATCTTTTTCAACTATCTTTTCATGAATTTCATCGTACCAGACCTGAACTTCGACTCGACGATTGATAGCTCGGCCTGCACTTGTTTTGTTACTGGCTAAAGGCTCATGTTCACCCTTACCATCATATGAAATAGCTTCTGGTGGCAACTTAAGTGCTTTTTGAAAATACTCTGCTGTGGTGCCAGCACGTTCTCGCGACAAACCAACATTATCGGTATATTTCTTTTTAAGCCTGCCCGAGAGTTTTTGATCATCAGAATGACCAATAAAATGTAACCGTACATTGTGACGATGTTTTACTTTATCCAGTGCATCGCGTAATAACTCTATATAGTTTTCGGGAATATCAGCACCGCCTGATTTGAACTGAATTGGCGGTACGATATTTTTCAGTTTTTTGGTCGTGACTTCCTGTTCCAGGACATTCTTTTTCTCTATCTTGTCGTCGATTTGCTCAACATCACCCATTTCCCATGCGGTATAAGCCTCATCGACAGGCAAATGCATTTCCTGATTGGTTTCGATGTCGTTGATTTCTTTTAGCACATCAGATTCGGTAACAATATTTTGTTCTTCAACAGGTGCTGCTGTAGTCACTGCTGTTTCGGCAACCGCCACAACCGACAGCAGGCATAAAATCAGGCCCACAGTCATAGCTATCCATTCATTACTAAAATGGATTTTTTGAGTCCGGTTAAATTTTTGTAGATAGCTATTCATCAGTCGGTGCCACCTCTAGACGGAGGGCCACCACGACGCCAGAGTATTTCAGTTTCAATAGTCAGCGCAGAACAACATTCTTTCTGCTCACGTAGTTTCATGATTTCTTCTTCAATCACATCAATACGATCATCGACCAGACCACTATTTTCAGTATCCGCAAGATATGAAATTCTAAGAATAGAGGCGCCTTTACTCAATTCTTCAAGTAATAGGTTAAGACGTGGTTTCCATTGCAGGCGAATTTCAGTGCTGTTCTTCTCAAACACCGGACCGGCAATATCCAGGCGAATAACACGATGAATAGTCGCAGCAAAATTAAACTTCATCATCTTGCCTCGCGTCGCTCTCTGCACACGCGGATTTTCACTGATAACGCGATAACCACTAGGTAAACTACGTTCATCCAGTTTGAGAATAAAGTTCGAGCCCCGATCCTGGTTCGGCACAACGGCACAGGTAATATGGAAACGACCATGCTCATCGGTTTTCATAATTAAACCGCGTGCACTAATCACACGTGCATTAGCCAGGCCTTTCTCAGCTTCATCCTGATAGCCATTCATATTGGCGTCATCGAAGACCTTGCCGATGATATCAGTACAGTCAAAAGTTGGATCGGGCACGACGCGTACAGTAGCCGTAGCCTCTGGCGAAGCAGCACCACCAGTAAGGCCATCGATCATCTGAACACGGTTAATGTATTCACCTTCGGAGACACCTGAACCAACAACTAATAATAGCTGTATCACATGCTCGTTTCCGGTATCAAGTGAGATACCTGCCCAGGTCAGGGTCAGACCATCAAATACCGGCTCCAGATTAACCCCATCCATTCGCGCAGAACCGTTCACATAGCGGAAGCCAGGCGGAATGGTATCAACAACATTGACGTTCAGCAGCGGTACTGCCAGCGTATTACTTATGGTAATGGTGTATGGCACCATTTGGCCGCGTGTGGCATTCAGCAATGACGATGTTTTGGTAATGGTAACGGCATTACTCAAATCCGGATCGATTGGAATGTGATTGTTAAACAACTGACTGTCTTGTGGCACTGTGCCGTTATTCAATGTCAGGTGCATGTAATAATTTGTTGCAATTCCCGGTGTGACATTTGTTGCCGGAGCAGAGCTCGTTGCTTGTGCCTCGCAATGTGTGGTTGCAGCAACCGCATCTGCACTACAGACGGGGACCGAGTAGGCAGCAGTGCTCGCATCGGTAACAGCGGTAATAGCCGTTGAAGGTGCAGCGATATAACCACTAGGTGGTGCCACAATATTAATTAAATAATCACTGCCTGGGCTACAGGCGGGATCGCTAAAATTAATATCAAACCTGTAATAGCCACCAGCCGGAGTGACCTGTCCCTGTTGGGCCACGTCATCAAAACAACCAGTGGGCAGTGGTGTGCCAGTAGCTGCCTGAAGCATAGTTAGGGTACTGCCAGGTACAACAGTACGCATCACAGAGTTATAAACCAGACCATTCGGATTAATTAACAGATTGAGGTTCTGAGTGTTGCTACCCGAACTCAGAATGATGTTGGAAATTTGCTGAAGGCTGTTAGTAAAGATTGAACCACCCATGCCCAGCATGGCTGTATTAGCACTGGCATTGGGTGCCCGAAAGCGTAATTCATACTGAACGCCAGTGATATCATTGGCAACCAGGCCGTTTGCCTGATAGACACCATTCACATCGGTAACCACGGTATCGAACAACACACCATCACGATATATATCGACAAACCAGCCTGCCAGGAGCTGTTCTGAAGCATCCGGCACCGCATTAAAATTATCATCATGCCAGGCCGTACCATTAATATTGGCGACACCTGGTATACCACCAATATCAACCGAAACACCGGCAGTGGCACTCTGTATCGGTGCATTCCAGTCGACCTGGGCATTATTGGTGACGGTTGTACCCATAAGTAACGCCGCATTAAGATCAACACGGAAACGTAGGGTGGCGGTACTACCCGGTAACAGGTCACCATAAATTGCCGAGTAGTTAGCCGTTAGTATCGGCGCAAGATAATTAACCCCAGTCGCCAAACCATTGAGTGTTGCTGAAGTATTTACATAACTCTTCTGACCCGCGACGGGCGCATCGAGATTGTCTGTGATAACAATATTGTTAGCTGGTACAGAACCGATATTGGTAACGCGAATAACGTACTCAAGTTGACCACCTGCAAGTGCGGCACCGCCACCAACAACCAAGACTTCTTTGGTGATGCTCAATAGTTGTGCATTGCCGACAATAATCTGCGTAACCTGATCACCATTGGCATCAATGCCGTCAGCATCAGTCGGCTCATTGGCCTGCTCATTACTGCTAATGATGCCCTGATTACTGATAATGGTACCGGTAGCGGCAGCCGCGTCTACCAACACATCAAAAGTAATTGTCGCGATTTGACCCGGTGTCAAAGTCCCCGCTCCAGCAATCGGCACTGCTAGATCAGACGAACTAATATCAAGACCGGCAATCAGCGGTGATCCCGCATTATCCGGTACAGATACTCCGTTAAGCCGTACCGAGTTAGCTACGTAAGTCGTGTTCGCTGGCGTTGCATCGACTAAGACCACGCCAGTAGCAGGTAGCGAGCCAGCATTGCTGACCACCATTGTGTAACGCAGAGTATCGCCAGGATCAACAATACCCGGTGTTCCTGTTACACTTTCGATTTGTATGGCAACTGTTTTAAGTGCGTCAATCAGCGGTAAACTACCGACTATGTCCACGGTTGGATCACCAATGGTAACAGTGCCAGGATCATCCGTTACCTGTTCAATGAATGGCCCACTACCTTTGCCATCACCATTAACAAAACCCTGATTGGAGATCACCGAACCATTAATAGCGCTAGCACTAACCACCACGTCAAAACTTATACTGGCAAGATTATTAGCGAGCGGATTACTGTCAGCGACGAGATAACCCAAAGTGGCCGTATTTGCTGAGTTAATCAACATACCCGCCTGCAGTGCTGAAACACCCGCTGCTGCATCTGCTACTGCAACGCCATTTAAGCGGGTGCTGTTGGCAAGATAAGCAGTATTAGTTGGAATTTGATCGAGCAACTGCACATTAATGGCATCTTCACTTCCTGTATTCTTAACGGTGATGGTGTAGCGCAATGTATCACCAGCAACAAGAATAGCTGGATCGCCGGTTAAATCCTGAGAGGTTTTCCAGACTTCAAAAGCAGGTGCCGAAATAATACTAATCGGTGTTGGGTCTTCGTCGCCCTTAATTGTTGGGTCATCGGGACCGTTAATAACAGGCTCATCACTATCCAGTGTACCGGTAACAATTGAGTTAAGTTGCGCCTGATTCATGACAACTGTCGCATTCGTAATGGCCGGTGCTAATCTCACTTCAAACTCAATAAGTAGATTGTCGTTAACACCACCAACTGCATCCAGTGTCAAAGCGCGCACATCCATCAGACCTGTGCCATTGGTGCCGCCATTAGCATTTGTATTACTGATATCAGAACCCACTGGCGAGGTCACCACCGTCAAACTGCCGGGTTCAAACATCGCTGAAGCATTAAGCCGATCGACTTCATCAGTCACTGAAAAATTAGTTAGCGCAACCACGCTGATATTTTGTATAAGCAGGCTGTATCTCAGGGTGTCGCCTGGCTGCGCGATAGTGCCAGGATTCTGGCCACTGGTAATATTGGCCACATTTTTATAGAACTGGATAATGGGCGACTGAGTCACCACGCTATGCGCATCTTCATGATCAGGCGTACCAACAGTGCCATTGGTTAACGCATGAGTGTAAGTGCGGATTTGACCGGTTGCTCCGGCGCCTGCGGTATCAGCACTAAACCACTGCGTTGCTCCTGCAATATTGGTCAATATTGTGCCCTGTGGATTATCAACATCCAGTAGAGCTTCATAAGTCACTATGAGGCGGTTATCCGCGGGCAAAGCGGCTAAAGCGGAAGTCATGGTGAGCGTTAATGTACAGTTTGGCGCTGGCGCATAGGTGCTGGTGTAGTCAACATTCTCAACTAATACACCGGTTACGGCGGTCACACCATCAGCCAGGAAGATTTGAGCGCTGATATTGGCTGGTGGTGTATCACACATACCGCCGGGAACAGGATTAGGCAATATATCGGTGATTGTCAGATCCCAGGCCGCAGCTGTACCCGTGTTATGTGCATTAAGCGTAAAGACTTCTACTATGCCGGGATTCATTTGCGCCGGCCCCGTCTTGGTCATGGTGACAGTATCAGGCCCAATAATGGTCATATCAGCCGTGGTAGCACCACCGCCAAGTGTTTGGGTAGCAGCATTATCATTGACCTGATTAAAGGTATAACTTGCGCTGTTGTTGAACAACAGCCCACTCACGTTAGCAGCACTATCGTTGAGCACAACAGTGATATCAATCACGACCTGCTCACCCGCAGGGATATCGATACCATTAGTGATATCTTCAATAACTAGATTATTTATCGTACCTGTATTCGCTGGTGTCCAGACTTGTGAACCTGATATACGGGTGACGCTGACAAAACCAAGGTCAGCTGCTGATGCCGTCAAATCATCCAGTATGCGCACATCATTCAGCGCCGTTGTCATTGGTATTACCGGCACCGTAATGCGGTAGGTAAAGCTATCGCCAACAGCAGCGGTCAATATTGCCGGGTTCTGTTTGCTTAATGGATTCGGACCTGCGGTTGTCAGTGTTGTGCTGGCAATATTGCCTGGCCCGTAAACCTGACGAACACCACTTACCGTACCCAGCGTTGGTACCGCATTATTATCGAATGAATAGTACGACTGCACTTGAGCCTGATTAGTCAGCGTCATGCTGGCGCTGAGTGTGGGCTCGGCCTGTAACTGATAAACCACTTGCAGTGTATCGCCAGCCGGGATGCTGTATTGGTCGGCAATACCAGAATCAAAATTCCAGGTAGCTATACCGGTTGCGGGGTCATAAGCAGGGATAATATTGGCCGGAGTGGTTCCAGCAACAAGCAGTGAATTGCTGACCATGGTAATGGTCGCTGCACCATTACGCAGACCAACAGGAATGATGTCCTGCAACACGGTATCGTAAGCTGGTGCGGTACCACTATTGGCTATATTGACGGTATAAGTAATCAACTCATTAGCATCAATAATAGTATCAATACCTGCGGTGACGGCTGTTTTGGTCACCGTCAATAGCGGTTGCAATCCGGTGACCACCGCATTCGCACTTAGCGTGGTTGTTCCTGCCGCCGAGCTGTAACTAAAATCAACCGAATTAGTCAGGATGGTTGAATTAGTCTGTAGCAGCACCCCATTCAATACCCTGGCACGGTAGACAATAACAAAATCGTTATTGGCCGGATTATTGTCACCCGCATTAGTAATATCACCGATATTCCAGGTAACAGTTGTTGGCCCGGTTAGCGCATTACCGACAATACTCGGCACAGTCACAGCGCTATGACTGAAAGGAGCAACCGCTGCGTAAGGCGCTACCGTGACACCGTTAACACTGACCACGTCTTCAAATTGAAGCCCCTGCGGCAGGGCGTCGACCAATGTTACCGCAGGGCTAATACCCTCCTGCAGGTTGAGGCGTAGCTCATAATCAATCACGTCACCAATACGCACATTGCCATCAATAGCAGCGAAGGTTTCATTCAGTACAGACTTGGTAATGGCGTTGGTATTGGGTGTGGTTAGCACTGTTACTGCTGGTAGAGTGAGGTAATCGTTGACTACCGGAGTCGCGCTACCATCACGCTCATTAGCATTATTGCCATCGACGCTGGTCCACTGAGCCACTGCCGAATTGCTTAAAACCTGTCCTGCCAATACACCATCGAGCACGATAACGTCATAACTAACCGTAACAACTGTACCTTCATCAATATCAATATCTGCATTACCATCAGCCAGGCTCCAGCTAAGAGTCTGCGCTAAAGAAACGCCATCACCGACAATAACAGGTGCTGCAATCGTGTTAAGCGCCCCCGTTACCGCAGGATTGCCGTTATAGGCCAGACCCAAACCAAGGCCATCAACAATACTGACATCGAAGGCATTAGAGAAATCATCAGCCACCACTCCACCCGATGCGGTTAGCGTTAATGTGTACCGCAGAATATCACCCGCTGTCGGTGGCAGAGCTGGGCTGACGGCCTTAGTCAGTGTTACTAACGGCTCAGTCAGGCTTATTGATGTTGCCGTAACACCACTACCACCTACAAACTGCGGACCACCGGAAGTGTTGGCAAATGTGTAATTAGCGGTGTTGGTAAAGCTGCTACCCGCATTGGCCAATATGGTGTTATCAACGCGGGCACGCACTTCTATGACAGCTTGCTGACCCACTGGGATCTGCACAATATTCAGATTGACCTGACCTGGCAATACACTCGTGTCATTTAATACAAAACCGTTACCACTGACTTCGGTGGCACTGACATAAATAAGACTGCTGTTTAACGTATCAGTAATATTAATATCATGCATTGCTGCATTCTTCGGATTCTGCGGAACAGTAATCTGATAGACAATCTCTTCACCAATAGTGGCTTCACCAGTTAGCGGTGACAGTGTTATTTTGGCTAGTGGATCAATGATGGCCGTATTAGTCATGGTGTAAACCACCGCAGCTAACGGTGAGTACGACTGACCTAAAGATCCATCCAGTGAATAATAACCATCAACGCTGACGCTGTTAGCCCAGATAGAGTTAGCAACAATGTCATTGTAAAAACCGATGTTGTAATCGATATCAACACACAAAGTTGATGCCACCGGTGTAATAAGCTGGAACAACATACTACCGCCACGAGTAGCGGGGGCTGTGTAGATATAATTGACACCGGCAGTCTGCAAGACACCACCGATATAAACATCAGGGTTACCGAGACCGTTAGCTGGTCCGCTAATGGTAGTTTCATTCAGTTCTGCCGCCAGTACGTCGGTCAACTGCACGTTATAGGCTGGAGATAAACCCGTGGTGTTACAGGATGACACCCGGAACTCCATGGTGTCGTTGATGATGTCGACAGCAAAGGGGCTGGCACGGGCAAGGCGATCAGTCTTAGTCAACGAATCCATCACCGGCTGTAACACGGTAAGACTGCTGCTACTGACCAGACGAAGCGGATCGACCACTGGATTTGCTGCCGCATCGATGTAACTCAGTGTGGCTGTATTGTTAAGAACCGTAGTTGGTGCCTGGGCAATGGTAGTGATATTGTTTTCAATAACACGGGCACGGTATTCGATGACAAAAATTTCGGTACTGGCATCGCCCAGAGGATCATTATTGATATTACCCAGCGTCCAGTTCAATGTGCCACTGGCCCCGCCTGCCGGGATATTAGCCGCAGTAATAGTCGCATAGGCAAAATTGGAACCGACACCACTGGCGGGTGATGTGTAATCAGCCACTGTATCACCATTGATGCTGACGACATCAACGAACACCATGCCCGCTGGCAGCACATCAGTGACGGCAACATTACGGGTCAGGCCTTCCTGCAATGTTAGCGCCAGACGGTAAGTTGCAATATCGCCAATTCGAACGGTGGCATCACCTGCGGGTGCAAAGCTGTCATTAATCACTGACTTGGTTAGTGTATTAGTATCAGGCGTGATAACAGTGGCGATTGCTGGACCTGAACAATAGTCATTGGGTGCCACAACCACCGCTGGACAACCCGCACCTGAGCGTTCATTGCCACTGGCCGTATTCAATGATGTCCAGTCGGCCCAGACACTGTTACTAATAGTGGTATTGGCTTGAACAGAAGCATCTACGATTGCTCGATAGGTTAGTACCAGTGATTGACCGACAGGAATATCGAGGCTGCCATCAGCATTACCCTGCCCCCAGATTAATGGCCCAGCTGGATCATTAGCGGGTGTCGCGTTAAAACCAATCGCAGCTACACCGTTAATTAAAGCTGTTGCGGTAAAACTAATATCTCGCTGTAATTCAGCTGGCAGCGTATCGACTACATTAGTATCAAAAGCGGTTGAGCTACCGGTATTGGTGAGGGTAACGACGTATTCGAGGATGTCACCGCCCACTGGTGGCTGTCCAGGATTACTGATATTGGTTGAAACCTTGGCCGTCGTCAGTAACGGTTCAACAACTGTTATTGAGCCGGCGGTCGTGGCGAGACCACCGGGTAATTGTAAGCCGCCGGAAATATCCGCAAAGGTATAGCTGGTGGTGTTACTAAAGACATTACCGGCATTGGCTGATGTGGTGTTATCAACGCGGGTGCGTAATTCAATAATGGCCTGTTGGCCAGCAGGGATCTGCGTAATGTTTAAATTAACCTGTCCCGGAAGGACACTGGTATCGTTGAGCGTAAATGCGTTGGCACTGGTGTCAATAGCGCTGACATAAATCAGGCTGCTGGCGAGGGTGTCTGTAATGTTGACATCAAACATCGCAGCATTTCTGACAACACTGGGCACGGTGATCTGGTAGACGATCTCTTCACCAATGGTGGCTTCACCGCTTACAGGTGACAAAGTAGTCTTGGTAGGCGGTTCAATAACTGCCGTGTTACTCATGGTGTAGATGACGGGAGCCAGTGCAGGATAAATCTGACCTAAGGAGCCATCTACTGAGTAATAAGAATCTACGCTGGCGCTGTTATTCCAGGTCGAGTTGGCAGGAATGTCAGTATAGAAGCCGATATTGTAATCGATATCGACACACTGCCCCGGTGCAACCGGTGTTATAAGCTGGAATGCCATGTTGCCGCCGCGGGCTGCGGGGGCGGTGTAGCTATAATTCACACCGGCCGTTTGTAAGACGCCACCGATATAGACATCAGGATTACCAACACCGTTAGTTGGTCCAGCTATGCTTGCCTCATTTAGTTCTGCGGCCAGTACATCGGTCAACTGAACATTATAGGCTGGAGATAAACCGGTAGTATTACAGGAGGAAACTCGAAACTGCATAACATCAGTAGCAATATTGACAGTGAACGGACTTGCGCGGGCAAGACGATCGGTCTTGCTCAGTAAATCCAAAATGGGTTGTTGCACGGTAATACTGCTGCTGCTTACAAGCCGAGCAGGATCAACCACCGGAATGCCACCAACCAGATAAGCCAATGTGGCAGTATTAGTCAGAGTGCTGGTTGGTGTTTGCGCAATCGTGCTGACATCATTCTCAATAACGCGTGCGCTGTATTCAATTACCAGCGCATCAGTCGGCGTACCATCGCCGCTCGGCACATTGATAATATTGCCAAAGTCCCAAACCAGAGTGCCAGCATCACCGGCTATGGGTTCTGAGACGAGCGTATAAGTGAAACTAGCACCACCTGAGGCTGGCGAAATACTAACCAGACTGTCAAAGACCATTCCAGCTGGTAATACATCTGACACTGTGACGCTGCTGTTAGTGCCTTCGCCCAGATTCATCGTCAGTTGATAAGTAGCGGTGTCGCCAACACGAACGGTAGCATCAAGAGCGGTGCTACCGTCGGTAATCCAGCTGTTTGCGATAACCGCCTTGCTCAGACTATTGTTGTCGAGAGTGCTAGTAACCGTGGCGGGGCCAAAACAATAGTCATTAGGCGTAACTACCGTTGGACATCCTGCACCGGTACGCTCTGAGGCGCTGCTGCCATCCAGTGAACTCCAGTCGACCCATGCCTCATTACTGAAGAAAGCATTAGAACCAGCCGTCACCTGTACCTGATAGGTCAGTATCAGTACGCCACCAGGTGGGATATCCAGGCTACCGTCAAGATTGTCATTACCCCATATCAGTGGACCCGCCGATGCACCGGTGGGTGTTGGCTCAAAACCAACAACAGGCACACCGTTGATGGTCGCGGTGGGTAAAAATGTAATGGCTGGCACTAATGCCAGCTCCGCCGGTAATATATCCACCACGTTAACATCGTATGCCATGGCGGTTGCGCTATCATTAGTAACCGTCAATACGTATTGCAGAATATCGCCATCGGTGACCGGGGAGGTCGGTAGTTTTGCTGGGGTGACGTTCGTTACCGTCTTGGTGGCACTCAAACTCGACTCAACCACGGTCATATTAGTACTAACACCTGCCACACCATTCGTTTGCGTGGCACCGTTTGACCGATTATAGGTGTATGTAGCTATGTTACTAAAATTAAGGCCATTAATATTGGTGGCCGTATTCGCTAGCTCAACGGTGATCTCGATCACCGCCTGACCGCCCGCGGGAATATCGATACCCGTAACCAGATCTTCAATGACAGGAAAAGTAGCCGTACCGGTGTTACTGAGTGTCCATGCCCCACCGGCGATCACTGCCGCACTGACAAAGTTCATATCAGCACTGGATACAGTCAAATCATCCAGCACCCGTACATCGTACAGAGGCACTGCAACGGGAGTAGCGGGCACGGTGATCGTGTAGGTAAATTGTTCACCGATGGTGGCAGTAGCCTGAGTATTCACCTTCGACAGTGCACCGGGTGACTGAATCAGTATATCGGTGGTATCACCTGGGTCGTAAGGGAGAGAAATACCATTAATATAAGGGTCATCACTCTCCACACTAACAGGAGCGGGAATCTCGTTAGTCGCGTTAAGTATCGCCTGATTGGGCACTACAGTGCCGTTAGTGAGTGTCGGTAGCAAATTTACGTCGAACTCAAATATGATTTCACTGGTAGCGGGAGGAACAGGTGCTGAATCCAGATCGACGCCAAAGCCTTTAAATGTCAACGTACCTGTTCCGGAATCAACACTAAATGTCGTATTAAGAGGCAGCGGTGTAACTGGTACGACTGATGCTATATCAAATAAACCAGTATCCAGCACATCCTCAATCGTTATAGCTTTGAACGTCTGATCCAGATTGAACAGGCGTAAGCGATAACGCAATAGATCACCCGGTGCCGCCCCAACTGCTGGATTTTCCAGGGTAGTTCGATTTTCTACGGTCTTCTGAAAAAAGTAACCAGACAACGTCGTAGTGATAGTATGGTCATCCTCATGATCGGTAACACCCGGCGTACCATCAGTTAATGTACCCGTATAAGTACGGACAGGATACGCACCACCAGGATCACCACTAAACCACTGGGTAGCCGCGGCAATATTGATTAACGGAAATGGATCTGCCTGTGATAACGGATCCAACTTGGACTGAAAGGTGATTCTCAGGTACTCAGAAGGGCCAATATTCATCAATGATGATGTCATTGTTACATCAAGCTCACAGGCCACAGGATCATAAGTAGCGGTGTATAACGCGCCTGGACTTGCTGCACCTGTAACAGGAACCCCGACTGACGAAAAAACCTGAGCTGTGATTGGTCCCGTCGTGGGATCGTAAACACACATTCCAGCATAGTCGGGGTTGCCGGATACACCGTTAACAGGAAGCCTGTCCAGCATAGTGACATTCCATGCATCACCACCACCGTTATTATGAATATCAATAGTAAAGTTGGCGTCAACCCCAAAATTCAGCGTTGTCTGATCTGCTGTTTTGGTAACCACCAGATTAGGCTCGGCGATGACCATGGTCGCGATGCCCCATTCACCAGGCAATGTAAATATTTCAGTCAGAGGATCAATAAAGCCATCTGAATTAACATCAATTTCTCTAACGAACTGCCACTTGGCGGTATTGGTAAACGTCGACCCAATCACATTTGCACCCGTATCATTAAGAACAGCGGTGATCTCAATAACGATCTGATCGCCAATCAGGATAGTGGGAATATTAAAAGTGAGCAGGCCAGCCACATTACTGAACGTATAATCAACGCCTTGAGTCAATGGAGCACCACCCAAAGAAACGACAGGTAAACCCACCAGACCAATATCGGCACCCGTCGCATTGAGATCATCCCAGATAACAACATCAGTCAACTCATTTGGCGAAGGGGCACCAGCGGGGAACTGCATGGATGGTAGTGTTAGCGTATAGGTAAAGGGATCACCAATACCCGCCGAGGTCTGTCCGGCAGGAGGCTGTTTATCAATGGTCTCAGCTGGGATAACAAAATTCTGACAACTAGCAGGGATGTCGGTGACCGAACCATTGGTAAACCAGATTTTATGACCCGCACCGGTATTACATGACATCTGCCCCGTGTGTATCACATTGTCAAAGATAGCGAGCAGCGGGACAGCATTATCAAAACTAAAGTTGCTGCCTAATGGGTTTGAGGCAGGGAAGTTTTGTATCGTACAACTAACGTCAATCTTGATATTTGCTGGAGGAACAGGGTATACATTGCCATCAATCAGGCCATTGTACGGTGCATCAGAGCAAGCAACCTGTACCGCCTGCACACCACCAGACACCCCCAACAACAGGGCAAACAGCACCAACTGCAAGAAGCCATAACAGGAACGACCTAGCACTGCCAACTCCATGCTGTATCACCGTCAGCTACAGAGGCATTTTCTACAGTCCATACAAAACCGCAAACAATAATAGACATTGTTCTTAAAATTTTTATATATGTAGACGTTATCAACGTAGTACTTCACCCTAAATAAAATCACAAAAAGTCATATCAAAGCCCTCCTACTGATTGCTTCAATGAGATACCGAGCTATTTTTTACATTTTGATAAATTTGAACAAATGCGTTTCTAACAGATGGCCTAATGACACTTCCTAACTATTTAAATAGCCTATTTTGCCAATAAAAAAACCATATTAACGCCAAGTTTTTAAATAAATCCCTTTCTCGTAAAGAGGCCTATGTGGCCGGTAAGAAGTCGATTGGATAAAGAATAGTCATCTTTGCAGCACCTTCTTTAGCATTGAACTTAAACTGCATTACACGTTTGATAATATTCGCCGACAAACTCGCCGATTTAATATCACTCGATTCAATTTTACATGACGATACTGAGCCATTGGCTTCAATGGTAATACGCAAAACTATATTACCCTGCAATGATGGGTCTTTGCGTAATTCGCGTTGATAGATCCGATATAATGCGGTCTTATAACGATCAAATATAATCTGTATATCTTCATCACTACGTGCAGGTTCTGCACTGCCTGTAGGACGGTCTGCACCGTCATCACCAATACCAATAGAGCTTTCTACACGAGAGAACTGTATACCACTCAAACCACTGCCTGCATTACCTGTATTTCGACTCAAAGATGATGAGCTGATGCCACTTATCGCAGACGAATTGGAGACCACCAAATTACGCGCTGCCTGATTTGATTTCTGACCACTGTTATTAACTTTGGCACTGGCACCAAGATCCTCAATTGAAGTCATGCCCATTAACTCGGTAAAATTATCCTTAAAGGCAAGTACGCCAGATTTTTCAGCTTTTTTACGAGCCTGTTTTTTATCCGTCGATGGTTTCTCGCTCTTCGTAAGCTCTTCTTCTTTTGGTTTTGTGGGCTCTGGTTTTGGCTCTTCCTTCTTAAGCAATTTAGCCAGGCGCTCTGGTACTTTAACCTTAGCTGATGGGTCTGGCAGTGGTACTTGAATCATTGGAACGACATACCAAAGCAAAAAACTAAAAGCAAATGCAATGGCCATATATTTACGGACCAGCTTTTCATCTTTATTATTTTTTGACCATGGCATGACCATGGGCCTGAAAGGTAAGGCAGGAACTTCACGTTCAATAATAAATTCATATTTACGCTGTTCTGCGATTTCGCGTACTTCAAGTATACCCTCTCGTGAGAGGCCGATAATATTGTTTACATTCCTAATATCAAGAAGAACTTTATCGCGTTTTGCATGGAGAGCAGCAACCGAATCTTCATACTCATTTACACGATTACGAAGCTCAGAGATATAATTAGCAGAGTCATTCGCCGTCGCCTCTCTACCCAGAAAAAGATCAAAACCACCTAACTCATCTAAGTGCTCAAGTGAAACACAGACCTGTGACAGAGCGTCAAATCGCTGTTTGATTTCATCTGTATTTTCAAGCTCGTCAACAATTAGCTGTAGCGAGGCCTCAAGCTTTTTAAGCTCTATTTGAGCTTGCTCAAGTTCTGCATGCAGCACTGACTCTCGTGCTTTTAATGAGGCGTTAGTATTCACAGGTTAGAATGATCTTGTATAGTGTTGCTGGTAATTAGTGACATTAACTTTGCGATGCTTTTTGGATAACAGCCAGTGATATATTTTCAAAGCCCATGCCGGAGCATGTACCCATTATTTTCTTTAAAACTTTAAAAGGAATATTCTCATGCGCCAGGATAGTTACCTCTTTACTTTCATATGCTTTTTTAGTGCTTGCGCCTATCACTGAATTTTTAAGCTCATTTAATCTGGCGCCAATTTCTACAACAATCGGATTTTTACTATCAAGTAATTCACGGGTGTCCACCACTTCTTCGCCCTGCACCAAAACAGCTGTTGGTGTCACCATAATCACAATAGTTTCACGCGGCTCTGTTTCCACTACTGAAGACGGTATAACAATTTGTTTAGGTACTTCAATGACGATACCGCTTGAAGAGCTAGACAACAAAAAGAACACCAGAATGGTAAAAACATCCATTAAAGAGGTAAGGTTCATACCCTGAACTTTAGGTGCTCTTGACATACGCTTCATACGTCTTGACATTTTTTTCATGGCGCATCCCCTATAGATATATCGGGAAACAAAATAGTCGGTTGCCCTTTTTCCTCACCTTCTACTGTTGGCGGCGGATCAGTTGCACGAATAGCATCCATCAATTGAACCAGATAGCGGTACTCAATATTAGGCTCCATCAAAACGGTGGCATCTTCTTTTTCAGGATAATCTTCTTTCAACTGTTGCAGCAGTTCTGAGAGTCGAGCTACATCATACTGGTCATCAAGCATTGGAATATTTGCAATCACACTACGGCCATTAGCTAACTGCAGTTTGTTTTTACGTACGATCACTTCAACAGCAATTTTTGGCTTCTTATTTGAAGAGCCACCCGCGGATGCAGGCATATTTAGCTCTAATATCGTGACACGAGTAAATACAGCTGTAAGCAACAAAAATGGAATCAAAATCACCATCAGATTCAGGAATGTAGTGACATCCAGCTCAGGTGGATCCTTTTTTTTGTGCCGCGGATTATTTCTTCTAGACATACTTAACCAGCCTGACGCTTAGCAGCCTCAGAAATAATGTTAAGGGTTTTGACTGACGCCATTTCCAGACTGTCAACGATCTCACTGGTCTTGGATGTCAGCATGGCATGACAAATCAACAATGGAATACCGGCCATCAAACCAAAAGCCGTTGTATTCATCGCAACCGAAATACTGGCAGACAGTAAATCAGCCTTCTCAGCAGGGTTAGCATTCGCCACAGCTGTAAACGCTTCAATCAGACCCATAATGGTTCCGAGCAGACCCAGCAATGTTGAAATATTGGAGAACAGGGCAACATAAGGCGTGCGCTTCTCAAGCTGTGGAATAATTTCCATCATGCTCTCTTCCATGGCGATCTCAATATCATCACGTCGCCTGACAGCACCCTGGCGAGCCAGCCCCATACTCAATAATTGTCCAACTGCGGACTTGGACTCATCTTCACCAGTCATTTGCCGTGCAGTATCGAAGTCACCTTCAGCCAGAACAGGTTCTAGCTGTTCCCACATTTTCCGGTTTGATTTGCTGACGGAAGCAAGCTTAACAAATCGTTCGGCGGCAATAGCCACACCTAATGCAAAAACAATAAGAATGGGATACATAAATGCACCACCAGATTGAAAAAAGTCAACAATTGTATATATAAAACCCATCACTTATTCCTCACAACATTTCAAAGTAGATTACTTACAAACAGCAATATAAAAGCCGATTGATTTTGATAATAACATTTCTTATTATTTCGCTGCAGAAGCATTATAGAAATTCACTTCACGCATAAAAACATCCTTATCCACAGGCATCAAGCTTTCGTTTAAAAGATTAGATGAAAGGTCCGTTTCCATACCAATTTCAGAACTTTTCCATGGCACGATATACAGCGATTTTGGTGCCTCATTATTGCCAACAATTGACATACCGGAAACAGCCTTAACATCTTCTGCTTTAACGGGTGAATTATATACTGTAGCAGACATAATAGTAGTAGCCAGCAACAATAAGGTTTTTCTGGAAAAATACATGATCAATTCCCCATACGAATACGCAGGTCAGAAATCCACAAGAGAACATTTTTATCCCCGGGATCGGCCTTACTATAGATTTCATAATTAGCCATTGCACAACTCAAATCATTAATATACAAATCACATAAAATACCTAAGTTTTTCCTGGCCGGAAGAAAAGCAGTAAAACGCTCCAATATGCGTTCATAAACACGCCTGGCTTCAGAAAATCTGCCTGTCTTACGATAGATAATCGCCATTTCATTATTCGCTGCAGGGTGTGCTGAATTCATCTCCAATGCCTTCGTAAGGCTTTTCTCTGCGAGCAGCATATCACCGGTTATTCTATAGGCAACACCAAGATTAAAATGGGTAGCAAGACTTTTTTCAGAACGTTCAGCAACTCTATTCAGAAGTCGGATACCTCGTTCATAATCTTTCTGCTCAAGCAAACTAACCGCCTTCTCAAAATCAGCCTTAACTTCAGGCCTGACATCAATATCATCACGAATAATAAAGTCACTACTAATATTAGCTGTAACAACCTCTTCTACCGGAGCTGTTGTGCAAGCAGTAAGCAGGCCTACAACTAACAAAGCTAACAACAAGCGATGTGTTAAAGCAATCACAATATTCTTACCAGTAAAATCACAAGTCATCAAAAGCCCTCTCATTTTGAGCCTGTAGAAGTTTCAGCGTCTGGAACAGCGGTCTGAGACTTATCAATATCATTAGCAGCATCGACTGATTGAACCGAATCAGGCACCTGCGTTTGATTAGCGTTAGAAGAAACACCTTCTACGGTCAGAACCGGTGCAGGCGCAACCGGTACTGGAATTGCGACAAATTTATACTGGTAATGATCCATGAATGACATAAAACCAGTACTCTCCTCATATTTAGCATAACGGGCAGGCATCAAAGAACCTAGCTTCTCAAGGCTTTTATCAATCCAAGAGCTATACACACCAATACTGATTAACTCAAGATTTTTACGATGCACTGCGATAGCTTTCTCTTCAAAAGGGAATATTTGATCTTCAAGTGCTAGCTCATATTCTTCCATCTCAATTTCATTTAGTTTCTCAGGACGCTCAGACTCAGCTAACGAGCGGCTAAAATTATAATAAATCTCAGCGAGATAGTAGGTTGCTGCCGCCGTCACATCACCAACTTCAAACTTTACTAATTTATTAAATTCGGTAACCGCATATTTCATTGCGCGTTTTTTTCTAAGCAAATTTTTCTTGAATGGCTTGTTTAATTTTATCACCGCAAATTTTTCAAAGGCAGGCTCAGTCAACACCAACAAAGATTTAGCGGCCAAAAATCTGGTACGATCCGTACGTTCCTGACCTGCCCTGGCATCAATCGAAATAACGCGTTTAAGCTCAGAGTGATATTTCTTCTCATTACCCCAGGATTTATATAAATTTGCCATCTTATAACGTGTTTCCAGAGCAAATTCCAGGGGCTTAGGAAACAAATCTACGTAACGCTGGTAAACAACTAGTGCACGTTTGTGATTTTCAACTTTTTCGTACATTTTAGCTGCAAGAATCAAAGCCTCTCTTCGCACATCATTATCTTTAGACTCTTTTTCAATGCGCTCAAATTCTACGGCAGCTTCAGCATAACGCTCAGCCTCCTGATAAACCACAGCTAACTTTTTAGTAGCTTCATGCAACATCTTCACATCTTTGAATGTGTTTCTAAACGCAACTAATACTTTTGCAGCTCTCCCCCAATCATTCAATTTAATCAGTACAGCAGCAGCGTCAAACTCAGCTGTTTTTCTTATACTGGACTTTGGCGCGACATTTGCTATACGTAAAAAATGATCAGCCGCTACTTTATATTCTTGCAATAGCGCCGCCGCTTCACCCTGTTTATAAATAGATGCGGCAAGATTATTTACCAGTGATTCTCTATCTTTATGCTTAATATCAGTCAGCAGTAAAACCTGTGCGTATGCTTTCTCAGCCTCAACATAGAGATTGGTTTCATAAGATGAATGCGCAACAATCATCCAGGCACCACGTCGATACTCTGCTTTTGTATTAGGATAATTATCTACCAGCTTAGTCGCGGTTATTATGGCTAGAGCATAATCTTTCATCTCAAAGATATCATCAGCAACCGCTGCCAATACGATAGCGGCCTTATCATGTTTTGGAAAGGCATCAGAAAACTTTAACGAGCTACGAATAACATCTTGCATGGCAATGGGATGCATCGCCACGCTGGCGGCTTTTAAATTCTCACGAAATGCAAAGACAGATGCATAACCTGAGGCGGACGATTTTTCATGCAAGGGATAATTATAAGCAACACGCTCATACTCTCTTGCTGAATTAGCATATTCATTACCTTGCAGCAGTAATTGAGCAAATTTGTAATGGATTTCTGGCGTTTTCTCATCTTTTGGAAATGATGATATAAATTCTTTGTACCAGTGAGTAGCTTCCGCATAATGCATTTTCTTTTTCGAAGCGAACAATTTATTTCTAAAAAGAGCATGGTAATGGTATGCAAGATCGCTAATATTTGTTTGCAAAAGGGCAATTACTTTGGGATATTTTTTAACATCAAAATGTTTCCAATATTCTGATTTCACACCGTAGGCACTGGCAAAACCACGTTTAGATTCGACCACCAATTTAGGAAAACGTCCTTGTTTATATATTTCAATTACACGCATGTAAAAATGCGGTGAAATCTCATGAAGAGGATTACGATCAATAAACGCACCATAAGTTTTTGCGGCGTCACCAAAACGTCGTTTAATGAAGTAATGCTCTGCCAGATTACTATAAACACCTAATTCGTACGGTTTTCTACCGACCTTATCAAAGTGATCAATAATTGATTCAGCACCTTCAAGATTTGAAAAACTCAAACTAATTACGCGATAAGTATCATTGATACGTTTCATATCAACTTTGTTTTCAGTTTGCTCAAAGTCATAGCCAATAGACACTTTATAATCTAGCAGCGACATAAAAAACTCTAGAGCTTCTTCATACATCTCCTGCTTGTAAAATGTCCACCCAAGTTTATATAAGGCAAGATCATAGTACGATGAATTCGAACCCATATTCACGATTGATTTATAGGCATCTTCTGAATCCAGGAATTTCTTTCGAGTGAAAAAATACTCCGCACGCCTGAACTGAACCTCATCCATATACCTGGAAGTCGGATACTCTTTAACAATACGATTCATGACAACCATTGCGCCTTCAACATCAGCCATATCTTCATAGGCCCGTGACATCTGATATAAGACCTGATCATTGCGTTCATACAAAGGAAATCGTTCCAGTAACTGCTTATACAGGGCAATAGCTTCTTTAGCACCGACGTTATTCATATCAGCGGAGGAGCCATCCGCTAAAGTAGCCACATCATCCACTGCAGACTCAATCTCGTCGGCTTTTGTTGCGCGTTTCTCAAATGCAATATCTGATTCATCTTTTGCAATGACAGTTTCATCGGTACTGGTTTTTTGTTTTCTAGCCTCTTTTTTAACCGGCACTATATCTGCTGACCTGGTCGGTGCATCCAGCTCTTCAACTGGTACTGCATCTAGTTGATTATTTTGACGTTCAATTTTTAGATCTGCCAAACGCCGTATAGCCTCAGGAGTCATTGCTGACTCAGGTGTCTGCTCGAGAAATTGCTGGTAACTTTGCATCGCCTTTTCTATGCCGCCAGTAATTTTTTCATCTTCAAGCTTAATTTCCACATCACGCAATTGCGCCAGAGTTCCGTACTCACCAATGCTGGCACATGCATTCAGCAGTATCGACAGAACAAAAATTAGGCCGAAACGAATTTTCATCACTTTGGCTCTTTCCTGGTTGTCTCTTGATTAGCCGCTTTATCCTTAGCATCTTCAAGCAATGCTTTTTCGGCTTGCTCCGCTGCCTTCCTTGCTTGTTCTGCACTTTCCTCTGCTGCTTTTTTGTATTCATCATCAAGCTGTTTTTTTTGTGCCCGATCATAACTTTCAGCCAGTGCAAATCTTGCTTTCACCTGATCACCTTCAATACGCTTACGACGTATATCCAGCTCATTAACCGCCATTGATTCGAGCATATGCCCTTGTCCGAGCATGGCTGATTTTATCCGTTCCTGCGCTTCCAGAACTTTAATATGCAAAGTATTAAGCGCGGCATCATAACCTTCGTAGCTTTGTGTTGCTGCCTGACGAGTGCGTACAAATGAACGATAGATTTCTTTTAAATCGGCAACCACACCATCAAGCTCACGCAAACGTTTGAAGGCTTGTGTAAGTCGGTCATGATATTGAGTATAAATGTTCCAATCTAATACACCTCGAAGGCGATCCACACGCTGTCTCTGCTCATTTGTTTTTGGCAGATGTTGCACACGTTTCTCTAATTTCGCTATGGATACACCATCGATACGCTCTGTTACCGTGGCTAAAAATTGTGGACGTGGCGCAATCAACATAGATTGCAACTTATTTTCCAGATTATCGCGTTGCTCAATACGCAGACGCATACGTGAATCGAGAAATTGAAATTGTTTTTCAACTACAGGCAATAATGGTTTGTAATATTCTCGCCTAATATTAACCATCTCCTGATAGGCGCCAATATCCCTCTCCCATGCTAATAAGCGTTTACGCATTTCTTCAAGATCAAAATAATTTTGCAGCGACTCCTGAAAATCATGTGATGCCATTAAATGCATGAGATAGTGAGTTTCTGGTGCTTCGGGTAAATCACGTAATTTGATCACCCAATTGCTATCCTGCTTTAACTCCTCTCGCGCCAATGCTTCAAGAAACTTTCCGTCACGAATACTTTCGATAGATGCATCAAGCTTGGCCAATTCCGTGTCGTAAGATTCCAGAGCCTTGCCATATAAGATAGCCGACTTACCATGCAAGCCAAGCTTGCCATAGGCGAATGGAACACCCAGCATTACTTCCTGAACAGCACGGTCTGTGACATTACGTTTTGATAACATCGTCCAGGGAACCAACGCACGATCATATCGATCAAGCGCAATTTCAGCCCAGCCTGCACCTAACAAAGCTCGATTTGCAAACGCACCATCAAGACGTACTCGATACAGATATTTTTTAGCCAGCGCAGGATCACCTGACTCCAGCAGCTTATAACCCAGCGCTAAATTTGACTTATCTCTAATCGATTTCGTACCTTCATCGCTACCACTACTGGTTCCAGCTTTATCCAGCTGGGCAATCCCTTCAGCATCCTTATTCAGCTGTAATAGCGCAATACCTAAATTGTAAGCTGCAAAACCGCCATGTGTATCACTACTCTGAAGCCCTGTTAAAATTTCGATCGCATCGGTAGGACGTCCATTGACCATGAAAATCACAGCCTTGATATAGGCAATATCATCACGGACCTCATCAGGTAATTCGCCCTCGATCTTTTCAATAGCGTGCAGAGCATTTACCGGTTGGTTTTTTTGCAACAATATTTTTGCCAGCCGATAGATAGCCTTATTACGGACAGCCGGTTCGACATTGCCTTCAATGACCGATTTAATCGCTCTTCCGGCACGTTGATGCATGCGGTAATAAAGCTCAAAATCACCGACTGAGAATTGCGCGTTATCTATTAAGAGATGTAATGAATCAAGACCGGGATCGTCCAGTCCATAATACTGCCCCAGCTCTGTATCTAGCCGGGAGATAGCATCAAAATACTCAGCCTGGTTAGCATAGAAAATTGCCTCTCCAAAAAAAACATCGGTGGATTTCTCTGCAGCCGCCGTATGAAAAGACAATGCTGCCAGACTGACAGTACTAATCAGCAGTAAAGCTAAGCGTTGCATAACTTACCGTTCTTTAAACTCAATAGCATCACCAAATCCCTGGCCAGCCACTTTTATCTCAACAAGTTTCGGTTTAACGCCTTTGCTTATTTTAGAACTGGCTGTCTTCTGATAGACACCACCAATAATGGACTTACCTAAAAAACTAACTTCAATCTGGTGATCACCGGTTCGAATATTACCGGTATAAATTCGCTGCACACCACCATTACGTAGTGCTTCTAACTCATTGGCCGTGTAAACATGATGAGTTACTTCCTCACCATCGAGCTTAATATCCATGGCATCAAGTCGGAAACCTCCTTCATCGGCAAAAGAAACAAACACCGAAATTTGCGTATTTGAGGGATACAGCAACTTCTCTTCAAGTAGAGACAGCTCACTGGAAATACCTAATACGTCCTTTTTGATCTCCTGAACCTGCTCATCCAGACCTTTGATTTGAGCTTTAGAGACCTCTTCTGCAAACACCCTGACGCCAAACAAACTCATCGACGCAACAAGTGTAAAAACCAACATTATTCTATTCATATCAATCACTTAAGTATTAACTCGTTTATTTCAGACATACATCACATCCCTAAATTTTGTATTTAAATCCATATTAGACGACATCCTATTAGAGTGTAGACGTATATTTAAGCAAAATTAGCGATTAGATCTGCATAGGCCAATATATTCCAAAATTAAAAACACTGAATAACACCAATACAGTCAGATTTTATAAAACAAATTTATCCCAAATGTTCCATTCGGATACGAACCACGTCACCCTGAATTGCGGCTAGTGCTTCAACTTCTTTGATTGCCGCGTTCATGTTTGCTTCCCGAACTTGCTGGCTAAGTAATATTAAATTCACTAGATTTACGCCTTCTATTGGTTCTTTCTGCAATACGGCTTCCAAACTAATTTTATGAGACGCAAAAACCTCTGAAACTTCGGCTAGCACTCCTGGTTTGTCTTCAGCACTCATACGCAAATAATACGACGTCTGCGCATCATCAATGGCTAACACTGGTGTATCACGCATTGAATCAGACCTAAAACCTAACAAAGGCACTTTCTGATCTGCTGGCACGTCTATTGAACGTACGGTATCGATAATATCAGCAACCACGGCTGAAGCCGTTGGCTCAGCACCTGCACCTGCGCCGTAATACAATGTTGGACCGACGGCATCGCCATAAACCAATACTGCATTCATCACGCCATCAACGTTGGCCAACAAACGTTTTTCTGGAATTAAAGTAGGATGTACGCGCAACTCAATACCTTTAGCCGTTTTGCGAGCAATACCGAGGTGTTTTATACGGTAACCCAACTCTCCAGCATAATTCACATCTTCTGTTGTAATTTTACTGATGCCTTCGGTATAGGTTTTTTCAAACTGTAATTCAATGCCGAATGCTAATGAAGCGAGTATCGTCAACTTGTGCGCCGCATCAATACCTTCAACATCAAAAGTTGGATCAGCTTCAGCGTAACCTAACTCCTGCGCCTCTTTTAACACATCACCAAAATCACGCCCCTTGTCGCGCATTTCGGTGAGAATAAAATTACCGGTGCCATTGATGATACCGGCAAGCCATTGAATTTGATTACCCGCCAAACCTTCGCGCATAGCTTTAATAATGGGGATACCGCCAGCAACAGCCGCTTCATAAGAAACAGTCACACCTTTGGCCGTGGCGGCCTGCATGATCTCGGTGCCATGTGTCGCAATCAGTGCTTTATTAGCGGTAACAACGTGCTTGCCGTTATCAATCGCTTTCATCACTAAATCTTTGGCCAGCGTGTAGCCACCAATCAACTCAACCACGATTTGTACTTCCGGGTCATTAACCACTTCAAAAGCATCTTCAGTGAGTTTTACTTTGGCAGGATCAACAATCGTTTGCTCTGCAATACCTAAACCAGCGACGTGAGAGACCTCAATAGCGCGACCCACACGGGCCTGAATTTCTGCTGCATTTCTCAGTAACACTGTCGCCGTTCCGCCACCCACTGTACCCAGACCTAATAAACCTACTTTAACTGCTTCCAAGACTCTCTCCCATCACCGGATCTGCGCAAATCAGATCGAAATATCAATAAGTGGCGCATTCTACTGCATATGCATGCCATCGAACAGAACGTATAATGCCAAAACCCCCTTGCAACTCTGGATAACTATTGTGAAATTTGCCGAATCTGATCCCACCGAAGGTTATTTCATTACTATGTATGATGAAGATACGATTCAGGTGAATGGCAAGAATTTCAGTAACAGCCTGATTATCTCAAGTCAGCAGCTCAAGGCCGACTGGCCACCTCACTCACCAGAAGAATTGATTAGCGAACATTTCTCAGCCATTGTTCAATTAAAACCAGAGCTGGTGCTAATTGGAACAGGCAACAAACTGGTATTTCCGCCCGTTGAAACCTATGCAGAATTAATCAAGCTGGGTGTCGGTGTAGAAATTATGGATACTGGCGCCGCTTGCCGGACTTATAACATTCTAAGCAATGAAGGTCGCCATGTCGTCTGTGGCCTGATTTTATCTAACTAAAAATACAGACATAAAAAAACCGGGAGAATCAAAGAACCACCCGGTTAAGTAATGCAGCTTTATTTTTATTTTTTTACTACTTATTAGTCCTGAAATAAAAGCTCTTCAGAGAAACCCTGACTTTCAAGAATTTTACGAAGCTGTTTCAGTGCATCCATCTGAATCTGGCGAACGCGTTCACGAGTCACACCCAGTTCACGACCCACATCTTCCAGCGTAGTACGTTCATGGTTATTCAAACCAAAACGACGAACCAGCACTTCGCGTTGTTTTTCTTCCAACTGACCCATCCAGACACCCAGATTCGCCATTACATCTTCGTTCTGAAGCATTTCTGGTGGAGCTTGCATACGTTCATCAGCAACGACCTCAAGCAAAGGACGATCATTTTCAGCACCGATAGGTACATCGACGGAAGTCACACGATCACGCAGACCCAACATTTTTTCAACATTGGCTACGGGTTTATCCAGCATTTTGGCGATATCTTCAGCGGTAGGCTCTTTATCCATGGTTTGCTCAAGCTTGCGAGCAGCACGCAGATAAACATTCAATTCTTTGATTACGTGGATGGGCAGGCGAATGGTGCGAGTCTGATTCATCAGTGCGCGTTCGATAGTCTGACGAATCCACCAGGTAGCATATGTTGAAAAACGGAAACCCTTCTCAGGATCGAATTTCTCAACAGCACGGATCAACCCCAGATTGCCTTCTTCGATAAGGTCGAGCAGCGCCAGGCCACGGTTCATATAGCGACGAGCGATTTTGACAACCAGACGCAGATTGCATTCGATCATCTTCTTGCGGGCTTCCATATCACCCTTCAGGGAAAGACGGGAGTAATAAACCTCTTCCTCTGCCGTCAATAATGGCGAACCTTCGATCTCTCTCAAATACAGACGAGTTGCATCCAGCTCTTTACGATTAACTTTTCCGGTTATATCAGGGGAGGTTTTTTTATCAACCACAGCCTCTTCTTTAGCGGTGAGCTCATCAGTATCATCTTCTTCAATATCGATATCATCTATATCGTGCATCAACACACCAACATCTCCAGTATTATCTCGGCTCTCTAACGTAGCTTCTCTCATTTTTCTTCCCCTTTTCAAATACGTTTTTATTTTTGTTTTCGCATTTTTTGTGCCTGTCTGAGTATTTATTCAAAACCCTTTATTTCCATACACTTACAAGGCACTTCTAAAACCCTTCACAGGTTGGAAAAATTTATATCACTAAATATCGTTGTAAAGCAAGGATTTAATTGAATTAATTAAAATTTATTTTACGATTTGATGGGTAACCACATGATATTGTGGTTTGGACGGGGACAATCAACTACGAGGTAGATACCGTATAGGATCAACAGGTTTGCCATTTTTGCGAATTTCAAAGTGGAGTTTTGGTTTTTCAACGCCGGTTTTTCCTAATTCAGCAATTTTTTGACCCGCTTTTACACTCTCACCTTCTTTCACCAACAGCCTTTTATTATGCGCATAGGCGCTGAGATAAGACTTACTATGTTTGATAATGACCAAATTACCGTAACTGATCAAACCATTACCGCTATAAACCACTTTTCCAGAAGAAGCAGCTTTCACCGATTCACCCTCTTTGCCTGCAATATCGATACCTTTGGCATCATTTTTATTCTTATTAAAGCGTTCAATCACCTTACCAACAACTGGCCATTGCCAGCTAACCGTACGTTTTGTGTCAACAACCGATACTGGCGTACGAACAGTCTGCGGAGTAACTAGCGATACTGCACTCTGGAGAGTAGTATTTTGCACAACGGGACGAACTTGTGCGACAACTGGCTTACCCGTGAGATTCAAAGTTTGTCCTGGGTTGATCACATAAGGTTTTTTTAAGCCATTAATCCATGCCAACCTGTCTACACTGACATCAGTTGCCTTTGATAAAGAATATAAGGTATCACCACGTCTCACTGTGATTTCTGTCGGCCTCTTTTGTTGTAGCGGTTGAGCCTCTTCTACAACAGACTTTACAGCCGCGAGACTGTCAGATTCATTGGTGTGCAGTCGATCACCGGGATGGATAATGTAAGGAGATGACAAGTGATTCCATTTGGCCAGATCATCGGGATCAATTTCATAGCGCCAGGCGATCGAATACAGGGTATCGCCAGCGGTGACCGTATAATCATCTGGATCCCAATTGAGGCGTTGGTTAGTACAGGAGACGAACAGTACAGGCAGTGATAATAGGAAAATAATCGTACGAAACATGTTTTAACGATGGTAGTAAATCACAACAACAATCACCAGCACGGTGAACCAGCCCAGCCATTCAATATAACGGCGAACCAACGGTTCCATTTTTGGCCCTGCCCAGGCCATCGAAAACGCGACCAGGAAAAAATGCGCCGAGCGCCCGACCAGAGCAGCCAATAAAAACATCGGTATCGACATAGCAAAAGCGCCAGCAGTAATGGTGAATAACTTAAATGGAATCGGTGAGAAACCCGCAATCACGACCGACCAGAAACCCCATTCTCTAAACCACTCCTGTGCAATGGTGTATTTATCCCAGTAACCAACATCAAGTAGAACTGGCTCAATCCAGCCAATAGCAAAATAGCCCAGCATGTAGCCAAATAAACCACCAAACACAGAAGTCAGAGTAGCAATGGTGGCGATACGCAGTGCGCGCTCCGGTTTGGCGACGGCCATCGGAGCCACCATTAGCGCCGTGGGAACAGGGAAAAATATCGACTCAAAAATACTCACAGCCGCCAGATAACGTTCAGCATTAGGATGTGCCGCCATATCCATGCATTTTTTGTATAACTTATTAAATAACATCAATCTAACCTAAAATAATGAAACTAACGAATCGCGCCATCGAGTAAGGGAACAAAACGAACTGCGTTCAAGGTTTGCTCATCAAAATCAGTGGCAGAAGTACGTGTAATCAACTTCAACTGCTGATCACCCGCAATGGTGCCGACAGGAATTACCATACGACCACCAATTTCCAGCTGTTCCAACAAAGATTCAGGAATTTGTTCAGGTGCCGCGGTAACCATAATGGCAGGATACGGCGCATGTTCCGGCCAGCCCCATGAACCATCGCTGTGTTTGCTAAAAACATTACGCAGCCCGATCTCACGATGGCACTCACGCGCCTTGGTTAACAGGCCACTAATGCGTTCTACGGTATAAACCTTCGGTACCAGGCGCGACAATACCCCTGACTGATAACCCGATCCGGTTCCCACTTCGAGCACAAAATCTGGCACACCCTTCTCAAGCAAGACCTCAGTCATGCGTGCCACAATATAGGGCTGAGAAATCGTTTGCCCCTGACCGATAGGCAAAGAAGAATCTTCGTAGGCACGGTGTGCCAGCGCCTCATCAATAAACAGATGCCGCGGCGTGGTGCGCATTACTTCCAGCACACGCTCGTCTATTATCCCTTTATCACGCAGACGTTCGATCAAACGATCACGTGTGCGCTGGGACGTCATACCTATACCTTGAATACTTCGATGCATGTTACTGAGTTCGTGTCGCTGTCTATTTATAGTTATTATTTTTGAAAAAACGAAGCGGTGTTCAACCAGTCGCTTAGGCCGTTAAGGCTATCATATCGGGTTAAATCTATCTGCAAAGGCGTTATCGAAATAAACCCATGTTCAATAGCATGAAAATCAGTGCCCTCACCTGCATCCTGCGTTTTACCCGGTGGCCCGACCCAATACACCGGCTCACCACGTGGATCTGTCTGCCTGATTACACCTTCTGATTTATGTCGATTACCCAAACGTGTTGCCTTGATACCTTTTATCTCGTCCCAGGGTAAATCCGGCACATTCACGTTAAGAATACTGTCCTGGGTCAACGGCTGTTGTTGCAACTGCTCAACAACCTGCACAATGGCTTTGGCAGCGCTTTCGAAATACTCGGGTGTATACGAGCCCATAGAAACAGCAATCGCAGGTAAACCTAAAAAACGTCCTTCCATGGCCGCAGCGACGGTACCTGAATAGAGCACATCATCGCCCATATTGGCGCCATCATTAATCCCCGAAATCACAATATCCGGTTCAGATTCAAGCAAACCGGTAATCGCCAGATGCACACAATCTGTAGGCGTGCCATTAACACAGGTAAAACCATTTTCCATCACATTGGCACGTAACGGTTGTTCAAGCGTCAATGAATTACTGGCACCACTACGATTTCGATCCGGTGCCACCACCGAGATCGTGTGCAATTTGCTCAGGGCATCTGCCAGCACCCGTAAGCCCGGTGCAAGATAACCGTCATCGTTGCTTAATAATATGTGCATAAACCTGAATCATCGTTAAAATGGACAAAAGCTAACTATACATGATGTGGCCGCACCCCATGCAGGATGATTCAAAAAAAGACGCGAAAAAACAGCCAGATAACTGGTACGATGCCTGGCAAAACGAAACTGAAGCAGAAGAAGCCGAGCAAGAAGTCATCGATGAGGCTTCGCTGTTTCAGGAAGCCATGCAGGGAGTGACCCCCATCAAAAAGGATAATAAAGTCAGCACAAAACCTGCGCTAAAAAACATCAAAATCAGAAGTCATGACGAACGACCTGATATCAACGATGTATTCTCGGATGCGCCCGTCGATGAATGCCCCGACCAACTACTGTATTCCAGGGACGGCATCACTCCTGACACGCTGAAAAAATTACGCAAGGGCAAATTCCAAATCGACAACAGTATTGACCTGCATGGTATGACCGTTGATGCCGCACGAGACTATCTGCTGGAGTTCTTAGCTGAATGCGAAGCCGATGGCAGCCGCAACATCATCATTGTACACGGCAAAGGCTACAGCTCACCCGGCAAGAAACCGGTAATCAAACCTATGGTAAATCGCTGGCTACGAGTAGCACCGACAGTACTGGCCTTTTGCAGCGCGCAGCCAAAAGATGGCGGTACGGGTGCAGTGTATGTTCTGTTAAAAAGAAATAAAGCGGGCTAAGACTTCGCCTTAATATCCGGTTCAATCGCTTTAAGATTAGCCAGAAAATTTTCAGCCAGCGCAAAATAAATCGACTTTTTACAAATCAGTTTTGATGTGCCGGTAGCAATCAATGAAGTTGCCATCATTGCTAAAACCAGATCCTGATTATCGGTCATTTCCATAACAATAATAAAAGCCGTGATCGGTGTTTGCACCACTGCCGAGAAATAACCCACCATAGCCAATACGACAATCGTTGATGCTAATTCAATCGGAAAATATGCGGCGATGTTTGCGCCCAGACCTGCACCACTGGCTAAAGATGGCGCAAAAATACCGCCGGGAATACCACTCAAATAAGTTGCGATGGTCGCCAGGATTTTAAGCAAGGGATAAAAAACACCGACTTCAGCAGCGCAGGCTTCTGTGCCCGCGCAACTGACAATCTGTTTGGCTTCAATATAGCCCGTACCATAAATCACGCCACCACTGATAAAACCTAAAAAGGCAACAATCAGACCACAGGCAAAAGCAATCTTGATTGCATGTGCCGGCATGAAAGGTCGTAACCACGATGAAGCAGAAATTAATATCTGACTAAAACCACCGCCCAGCACTCCACCGACGACACCACAAACCAATACCGCCAGCCAGACAAAACCAAAATCGAGATCCGCTGGTGATGTACCGTAATAATTATAATTATCCTGATGCACGACAATCGCAACCATGCCCGCTAGCACTACACCAATCAACATCATGGTGCTATTACGTCGATCAAATGAACGCGCCATTTCTTCAATGGCAAACATAATGCCAGCCAATGGCGTATTAAAAGCCGCTGCCACACCAGCGCCACCACCAGTCAAAATTAAACCACGCTCCAGGTAACGCGCCGGCACGTGCATGTGCCGGCCAATGGAATACATAATCGCCGCGCCGATATGCACCGTCGGGCCTTCACGCCCAATCGAACCGCCGACAAACAAACCCAGCACAGTCAGAATAAATTTACCTACAGCAATACGAACAGACAGCAGACGCTTACACAAACCTTCACCAGTTCGCTCGATCGCGACCAGCGTTTGTGGAATACCGCTGCCCTCCGCACCCGCAAAGAAACGACGCGTCAACCAGCTAATCAGCACGAAACCTAAAGGCGTAACGATGAAAGGCAACCAGGGCGTTGCAGCAATATGCTCTCGGAAAGAGTGGTCTGCAAACTCACCCAGCAAAGCAAAGGACGCAGCCACCACACCAACGAGTATCGCACCCAGCCAGAATATAAGGTGGGTACGCCATGTGGTGCGGTTAAAAAATCGGTGCTTGGTTCGACGGATATGGCGGCGCATTAGTAAAACTGAAGTTATTCAAGTAGAGAGAGGGATTGTAACGTAAATCAGCTCACCCGTACCAAGCCAGCAGCCCATTCATCGCAACACGTTTTTTAAGCTATAAACTTTTAAGCACACCATTTTTTAACATTTCCTGAGTAAAAACGCCCTTATCGCAAATTAGGGCCGTTACATTATCAACCGGAGAAACATCAAACGCAGGATTGCAAACGGGGGCATTCACGGGAGCCCAGCAGACATCGCCAAAACTTCCGCGAACACCACGCACTTCATAGGCTTCACGTTCTTCAATGGGAATGCCGTCGCCTGTTTCACATTCAAAATCGATGGTGGTGTAAGGCGCAACCGGATAAAAAGGAATGTTGTGGTATTTGGCCAGCACTGACAGTGAGTAGGTGCCAATCTTATTGGCGAAGTCACCATTCAGCGCCACCCGGTCAGAGCCAACAAAGATCTTTTGAATCTTTCCAGTTTTCATCATATGGGCAGCCATGCTGTCGGTGATAATTGAATAGGGAATTCCCGCCTGTTCCAGTTCCCACGCAGTCAGGCGCCCGCCCTGCAGTAACGGTCTGGTCTCATCGACATAAACATGAATTTTTTTACCCTGCTCATGGGCTTTAAAAATCACGCCAAGCGCCGTTCCTACACCTGCGGTAACCAGCCTTCCGGTATTACAATGAGTCAGAATACCATCACCATCCTGCACTAACTCAGCACCGTATTCAGCCATCTTGTCACAGAGCTCTACATCCTCTTCGAAGGCCCTGACCGCCTCCTCTTCAAAAAACTGGTGAAAGTTTTCCTTCTCCAAATGCACCAGCATTCGATCGATAACCACCATTAAATTAACGGCTGTCGGGCGAGACGCACGCAGTGTGAGTGCCAGCTGCCGAACCTTATCTCGATCATCAATGCCTTTTGAAAATTGTGCCAGCGCCAACCCGGCTGAGATACCGATAGCAGGTGCGCCTCTTACCTTCAGCATCTGGATAATTGCCACCATGTGATCGACATCTTTAACCAGAATCAGATCTTCGTTATGCGGTAAAAGCTGCTGGTCGAGTATATAAAGTTCTCCGTCTTTAAAACGGATTCCCAGGGAGTGCAAATTTTTCACAGGGTTTTATCTCCAATCTTTTTTCTCATTGCATAAAGTCGATCAATAGTCTGATCATCAAGTTCTGTGACTGCGCCAAAACTCTTTGCCTTAAGTAAAATTTCACAGGAATGCTCCAGCCTTTCCATGCCGTTATAAGCCTCAACAAGATCCTCGCCAAAACTTATTGCGCCATGACGAGCCAACACCATAACTTTAGAATTTTTAATATAGGGATGTAGCGCCGTGCCCATTTCCAGGCTTCCCGGCATCTGGAAAGGAACAATGGGGAGTTTACCAACAGCAAGAATCAGTTCAGAAAAACTTTTACCAGGTATTTCCTCAGCATCAGGGTAAGCAATACTATAGGCAACCGCCGTTGGCGGATGGGCATGAATGACAGCTTTAGCTTCAGCCCTCATCCTGTAAACCTCAAGGTGCATCAACATTTCACTACTGGGTTCCCCCGTAATCACCTTGCCATTAATATCAATAAGCGCAATATCATTCTCTTGCAAAAGAAATTTTGGCACTCCTGAAGGCGTGATCAGAATGGTATTGTCATCAACGCGGTAACTAATATTGCCATCACATGCCGCCAGCATATTTTTATGATGCAGCCTGATTGCGGTTTTAATTATATCTTCTTTAATTTGTCTTTCTGAATTGTTCATGGGGAAATTTTAACAGCGAGTACAGCTCGAGATCACTAAGCACCCAACAACTGGCTGATTGCATTTAATAATTTGTCTTTAGCTAATGGCTTGCTCATAAACTGACTGACACCAATTTCGAGAGCCTGTTCTTCATCAATGACTTCACTAAAACCCGTACACAAAATAATTGGTATATCATTCCTAATTTCCAATAAACGACGAGATAAATTATCACCAGTCAGTTCAGGCATGGTTTGATCAGTGATAACAAGATCAAATTGATCGGGTGAATCATTGAACCGCTCAAGCGCCGCTAGAGGATTAGTAAAAAGAGTAACTTCATAACCAGCTTGAGATAACTGCTCTTTAACCAGGGCTCCTATCAACTCTTCATCATCAACAACCAGAATGTGTCCAACAACGGTTTGTTTCTGCTCTGCAGAAATTTTCGCCTGATTTTCAACCTCATAACTTTCCATAATCACTTCTGGGAAGAACAGGGTGATGGTAGTGCCACCCCCTGCTTTCGTCTGTACATGAATATGACCACCGCTGGCGTGTACAATACCGTGGACCATAGCCAGCCCCATACCTGCTCCAGAACCAATGCCTTTTGTTGTAAAGAAAGGATCAAAAATATTTTCTACAACACCATTTTTCATCCCAGAACCAGTATCACGCACAAACAATTCTATAAAATCTCCGGAAAATTCATCATGACAGGAGCTACAACGTTTATCATTGATTTGAAACTTAGAAATACCTACCTCAATAATACCTATCTGATTCTCAATAGCATCGCGTGCGTTAATCACCAGATTCATAATAATCTGATTCAACTGAACTTCACCAGTCTTCACATAAATATCGCCTTCAGGAAGCAAGCTGATCAACTCAATGGAACTTGGAATGGTAGCTCGCAACATCTGCATAACATCCTCAATATAATGATTTAACTTCAAGCATTTAATTTCACCCATATCACCACGACTAAAGGCCAAAAGTTGTGCTACTAAATTTTTAGAACGATCACCCGCTTTAATTACCTCATTGACGTATTTTCTTAATGTGTCAGCTTGATCACAAGCAACATTTTGACCACTTTTTCCACAGACCTCTATTGCAAGATTTGAATAACCTAAAATAGCCGATAACATATTATTAAAATCATGCGCCACACCACCTGTCAGCTTCCCAATCGCTTCCATCTTCTGAGACTGCAGAAGCTGACGCTGTAATAATCTAGATTCATCGGCCATCTTAATCCGTTCAGAAATATCGCGGAATGTTACAACCGCTCCAATCGTGTTATCATTTTGTTTGATAGCAGTGATGGCATATTCTGCTGAAAAACTACTACCATCGTTTCTTGAAAAGGTCTCAACATCACTACAACAACAAGCATCGCTGCCTGCTATTTCACCAGTAATGACTCGATTTAAACAATCAATAAAACCATCATTAAGCTGATTCTTTGTTATCAATACAGATACTGGTTGATTGAGCATTTCATCAATACTATAACCCAGCATTCCAGTAGCAGCAGGATTGACAAAGGTTGCCATTCCATTTACATCCACACCAAATATTCCATCGGCAGCAGATTCCAGCAATAATTCATTTAGACTTTTTCTTTCCTTAGTCTCTTCTGCCAGTGCATCTCGTGAAATCATAGTTTGCTTAAGATTAATGGCCATTTTGTTAAACGAATCTGCCAGCACACCTACTTCATCCTGAGAACCAACATCGGTTTTTATATCAAAATCACCACGTCCAATATTTTTTGTGGCATCAGTTAATCTTACTAGCGCCCGAGTTATATTTTTACCAAATAAGAGCGCTGCAACAGTAATAAGCATTGCAAAAATAACACCCAGAAAAACAATCAACTCTGTTGCCTCTGTGGCAGATGATAATGCTTCATCATCATCAACAGTGATTACTACATGCCAACCGTCTCCAACATTTCCTTTACTATGATCGACAGATTCAGCACTACCACCAAAACTAAACATTTCTGCACCCATGGTAATAGCTATGGGTGACGACATCATTAAACTACTGTTTTCAGTATCTTTAAAATGTACAACCCTGCTCTGCTTACGATCCAGATAGCGTACACGATCTTCTGCCATACGTTGTGATAGCGGAGTCACACCTTGTCCGGCAACAATCAAGCCACCACTGCGCACAACCCTCATTTCACCAAAATTATTTTTCGCATAACCACTAACGGTACGATCTAACAGCTCCATAACATTAATATTTGATTTCAATATACCAACAATTTCATTATTAACTTTAATTGGAATAACAATACCAACGACATAACCGGCAACACTTTTATCAAAACCGCGATCATCAAAAAATATCTTTCCTGTTCCTCCATCAAATGCTTCTCGCCACCAATACTTATGAGCATGCGCCAGCGTTGTCAGCTTACCGGTTGAAGCAATCATTACGCCAAAACGATTGGTTAAAAATATCTCACCATATAATCCTGGCATGTTGATTTGCTGTAATTTGAAATAATTAGCAAGATTATTATTTAGGCGCTCCTGAACAAGGGGATCATTATCGTCGATAGAAATCTCCCATCGAGAATTGAGCTCTTCAATCTTTTTACTGCGCTCAGCATCGGATAAGGCCTCATATTCCCTGTTACTTCCTATTAGAGCACTGGCTACAACAGGAGCCGAAGAGAAAGCAAGGGAAATTGCTGCTTTCGACTCCAGCCGAGTACTTACTTTTTCAGAAATTTGATTAGCGAGTAAAGCGAGATTAGCCTTTGCATTTTCAATAGCCAGTTGCTCATTTTGAAGAGAGAAAATGACCATTAATAAAAATAAAGTCAGCAAACTCAATAGAGCCATAAGGCCGGATGCTTTATATGCGAGTTTCATCTATCCCCTGAATATATATAGATCAATCAATCTTAAAAGTTAAATTTTAAATACACACACCTAAGTATATGCATAAAAATGTAATCCAGCGACACACAGAGTGATAATTAGCCATTTAATTACAATGGTGAGTACGATACATAATGCTTTATTAAGAAAGTGGTGTTTTCGTCCATAAAATTGGAGTTTAAGCCTTTAAAAGAACACCAAACCTTTAGTGCACCATCGCACTGAGAACAAAACCAGCACAAAGCGTTGCACCGACCCAATGTGATTTAAGAAAATACTGGAAACCCCAGCTTTCGCCATGCCTGAACAACATAAAGCTTAGCCAGAGTTGCCAACATATTGCGAGCATCACCGCAGATTGAACGATTACATCATAATGCCAGCAGGCAGTGCCAAGTAGCAGTACCGTACCAGCACCAGAAATAATAATGGCAAAGATGGCGTAATCACCAAACCAAAGCGCTGCCGATTTCATTCCCATCTTTTTATCATCAGGCCTGTCTGCCAGCGCATAGGCAGTGTCATAGGAAATGGACCACAACACATTGGCAGCGAAGAGCAGCCAGGGTATGGGGCTATTGATAATACTGCCCTGTTCAGCGGCCCATGCCATGATAATCCCCCAACCAAATGACATGCCGAGCCAGGCCTGGGGAATATGGATGTACCGCTTCATGAAAGGATATAAGGTGGCAAGTAAAGCACCGATTACCGATAGCAGAATGACAAACTTGGGTAATTGAAAAACCAGTAACAGTGCCAGAGACAGCAAGATCATAAAGCCAAAAAGTGACGCCGCTGGAGAGATACGTCCAGCGGCTATAGGACGTAGTTTTGTTCGCTCTACATGCGGATCAAGTTTTCTGTCGGCGAAGTCATTGATCAGGCAACCGGCGGAACGCATCAGCAACACGCCAGTGATAAAAATTAAAAGATGGTTGATTTGCGGTGCGCCATTGGACGCTGCCAACAAACCCCACAAGGTCGGCCACATTAATAACCAGTAACCGATCGGCCGGTTGATGCGGAGTAGCTCTATCCAGTCTTTGGCCTGACCGATGGGGGTAAAAGCAAAGCTGTAGTTTTTGCTGTTCATCACTTAAGCGTTTTATAGACTGGCTTCGATCTTGTATTTCTTGTTAATAAGCAGCGGCAGCGTCAGTATGATCAGTCCTGTGATAATGCCCGCCATACCTTCATAGACTGCGCCGTGCCAGCCCAGGTAACGCCAGATCATGGCGACAGACAAACCGGTGAGAACTGCCAATATACTTAATTTCTGACCCGGTTTGCCGCCCAGACTTAACACAATAAGCAAGGGTGCGAAGGCGCTGGCAAGCCCGGACCATGCCAGGATAACAAGACTGAATACGCTCTGGCCATTAACTAAAGCCCATAACAGGGCAACCAGTGTGATCAGCAGTGTTGCCGCTTTAAGTAGAAAAGTGTTTTCAACTTTGTGTGGTAACAGATCATGCGTGATAGCAGCCGAACAGCTGAGAACCAGTGAGTCAGCGGTAGACATGGTAGCCGCAAATATACCGGCAAGTACCAGGCCGACGAATACCGGTGAAAGCAGCTCAAGTGCCATGGTCGGCAATGCCAGTTCGGCATCGAAGCTGCCGTCATTGGCCAGATAAATGCGAGACAGCAAACCAACGCCTGTTGCCATCGCATAAAATGCGGTAAACCACAGGTAGTACCAGAGCCTTGCCTGATTCATTTTTTTATTACTTGTCAGCGTCATAAAACGAACCATGATGTGGGGTTGGCCGATAACGGAGAAGCCGGCAAAGGCCCAGCTAATGGCAAACAAAACACCGCCTGCCAGACCAGGCAGTGCCAGGTCTTTGGGGAACCAGTCGAGAAAACCGTCCACCGCATTCATCTGTGAAATACTGGCATCGATGCCGCCCAGCGAGCTGGTGGCGACAAAAAGCAGTATTGCCATGGCAACGATCATCACCACCGACTGTGCGGCATCCGTCCAGATAGAAGCGCGGATGCCACCGGCGATGCAATATACAGCAACCAGTACTGCGCCTATGACTGCACCCGCCCATATCGGCCAGTCGAATAACACGTGCAGTGCCTTGCCGCCAGCGACAAGCTGGGCGCTGGCATAGGCAAGAAGAAAGACGAGCGAGATAAGCCCGATGATGCGTTGCAGGCTGTCCTGCTTACCGTTGTTATACCAGTTGCTGAGCACGCCCGCATAACTGACTTCACCGGATAATTCTGTGGCTGTACGCAGGCGGCGATGGACAAATGTCGATGCCAGAAAATCACCAACGATCCAACCTAACATCAACCATATCGAGGCCAGACCAGTGGCATAGGTGTAACCGATAACGCCGATAAACATGTATCCGCTGTTGTTGGTGGCAACAGCAGATAAACCGACCAGTGCCGGTGAAATCGAACTGCTGGCTAAATAATAATCCTGCCTGGTGCCACGGCTCTTGCGTGCTGAAGAGACGCCGATGACGACAAACAGGAGTAAAAAAAACAGGAAAGAAACTATCATAATTTAAATTTTCGCTTAGGGGTCGTGTTCAGGTTGGCGATAAATGTTTTTGCAGGCTACTTATCGTTAACGGATACTATGGCATCCATTGACAGTAGATCATCGAACACTTGAATACCTATGAGATTTATAAAGCTCTTATCCATTTTGGCTTCATCAATATAAGTGCTGGAAAGTTCAATCGCTCTTTTCAGGTCTTCAACTGCCGCATCAATGTTGTTTAGTGTTGAATTCGCACAGGCGCGTTGATAGTAGGCATAAGCATAATCCTCATCTATTAACAGTGCTTTATTGCATAGACTAATTGCCCATTGCGGCTCGCCCATATCCAGAACTTCGTCAGCCTTGTAGGCGAGTGCCTCCATATCTGTTGGGTTAATGTTGAGTATCTGGTCATAGACATCAATCTTTGCCTGATGAGTGGCCTCTATTCCGGCACGCATCCATAATGAATGCATCGTATTTGTGCGAGTGATTTCTTCTTGCGCCAGTATGATTCGGTTAGTACGATCCTTAAGCTTATTTTCCAGATCAACTAGACGTTGTTCATAGTCTTCGGAAATATGAGAAACCTTTTCCTCTATGACATCGCTCAACTTGTGACGAATTTCACGCATCGAGCTCCAGCCGACAAGTGCGAGTATGGATGCCGCCGCTGCGATGATATAAAAAATATTATTGACGGTACTGGTCGCATAGTTGATGGCCCGGTCTGATGCACCCAACTCAGCGGCTGTGAAGCGCTCAATAAATTCTGCACGCTGGTTCTGCAGATTAGTGCGTAGCGCTTTTATTTCATCCAGAACATAGCGTTCAACAAATGGGTTATAGAGTGGTTTATCCAGGCCATCGACCACCTTGTTATTTTGTTCGGCTTGCTGATTACTTTCGGGCGCTGCAATTGTCAATGCAGGTATAACCAATAATAGAAGGACAAATAGGTGTCTCATAGTATGTCTCTGTGAAAGTTTTCAGGGAGTATAAATATTGAGAATGCTGCAGAGTTATTGTTATCAAGAATTTTATTCATTGCACTGTCATTTATATTATTGAAAGATAGTTTCGTATTTATGGAGCCCATATAAATGAAGTAGCAGAAATAAAAATTAGGTCGCAAGTTTTATCGCTCTACCATGGTCATGCACTTCTACCAGTTTTTTATGCAGGCTTTGAACGGCGGTTACGTAATCTTCCTCATCGATAATAAATTGCATATCGACCTGCCGCATAGACTGGTGCATGGCCAATATGTTGACGTTTTTCTCGGACAGGGCATTTACCGCTTTTGCTAGTATGCCAGGCACATTTAAATCGCTGCCGATAGCGGAGACAATGGCGACCTTTTGCTGTCCGATTTCCGCTTCCGGAAAAGCTTCCCCTAGCACGGCGCCTATGCGTTTAATGGTTTTAATATTGGTACGTAAGTAATGGGTAATGGTATTGGCATTGACATCTTTTGAAACAATATAAGCTTTAAAACGATGAATAACCGAGAGAAACATAGCGTCATATTCATTGAAGCTCCCCGTCATGTCCTGATCGAATAAAGACAATGCATAAATGCCTTTACAGCCAGCAATAATTTCTACGCAGGGTTTTTCGCTAACATAATCACAGGTGATCAGAGTGCCCGTATGCTCGGGCTCAAAAGTGTTTTTAACACGAAGCGGAATGTTGTTGTAGCGCAAACCTTTTGCTGCCTTTGGGTGAATGGCTTCCATGCCTAAGTTGGCCAGATGATCGCCTACATCATAATTAGTACGTCCGATGGGCACTGCATTAGCTTCACCAACCAGTCGTGGATCGGCACTGCTCAGGTGAAACTCTTTGTGTATCACGGTTTCTTTTGCCTGTGTGATTACAGCGATTCGGCTGAATGTCATCTCACTGTAACCACGGTCGAAAGAAGACATCAGACCGGACTCGCTATGTGCATAACCGGTGACGATCGGTAATTGGCTGCTCAGATCCAGATCGGCGAATGCTATTTTAATACGCTGATCAAGGGATACATGTTCTGTTGTTCGCCAGCCGGTTAAGTCGATATAACAGGCATTGATGCCATCGCGTTTTAATAAAGTTGCGGTATTCCAGGCACTGTGTGCTTCACCGATGCTGCATAACATTTCACGTACAGTAGCAAGCTGTGTTTCGAGTGCGAAGTGGCCGTGCTGACAGATTTTTTGCAAATTTATCAGCACACGTCTGGCATCTTCGATACGTTCATCAAAAAAACTGTTGGCCTGAACTAACAGCTCATCAGATCCTGATATATTGACGCCAAACAAAGACTTGTTGATATCAAACATGGCTGTTTTAACGTCTTCCAGTGCTTTCGACCAACTATCATTTTCCAGGCTGTCAGCAAATAGACCATATACCCCTGGCTCACCGGTTTTTTTATGTTCAAGTAAGCCGTCGGTAATACCCGCATAAGCTGAAACAACAAAGACTCGCTGGTACAGAGTATCACGACGCATCGGTTTTTTAATGATGTTGTCACGAATGGCAACATAATCACTCATCGAAGAGCCGCCTATTTTTTCTACACTATGGGCATTCATTATTTTCATTTAGCATTATTAATTTATCTGTCACGCTGACTCTAGCTCGTAAGCACCGTCAGCGTTATGGACTTCATTGCCGGTAACCGGCGGATTAAATACACAGGCCATCTTCATTTCATTGAAGGCGCGCAGAATGTGTTTATCATTCTTATCCAGGGCGTAAACCGTGCCGGGGCCTATTGGATGTATATTTCCATCATCCAGATTTTCTATTTCACCTTCACCGGACATACAGTAAACAGATTCAAGATGGTTCTGATAGTGCATTTGAAAATCGGCACCCTCGTAGATAGTAGTGATATGGAAAGAAAAGCCCATATTGTCCTCTTTCAGCAACAGTCGGACGCTATCCCAGTTACCGTTGGGGTCTTCGACTCGGCGCTCTGATTTTTCCGCTTCTTCCAGGGTTCTAACAATCATTGTTACTTTTTTCTCTGGTGATATTTTTCGTTTTATGCTTTGTTTAAAAGAGTTTCCCGTCGATTAATCGTCTACGCGAACATCATCAAAATAATCGGACTCTTCGGGAATGCCATCTTCTTTCGCACACACTTCTTTTACAGCCTGCTCTACGATGTCGATGCCTTTTTTCAGATTTTCATCACTGGTTACCAGCGGGCATAAAAACTTAACCACCTGGTCATCAGCACCACTGGTTTCGATAATCAGGCCTTGTTGAAAACAGGCATGCGTAATTTTTCCGGCAATATCACCGTTGACGCAATTCATACCGAGAAACATACCGCGACCGCGGCAAGTGAAGTTACCTTCACCATATAGCTCGGCAATTGCGTTGAGACGTTCAAGAACGTACTTGCCTTTGCGCTTGATCTCTTTGGAGAAAGTATCATCAGACCAGTAATGATCAATGGCTGCTTTGGCGGTAACAAAGGCAAAGTTATTGCCGCGGAAGGTGCCGTTATGTTCGCCCGGTTTCCACTGGTCTAATTCAGGTTTGATGAGCACTACCGCAAAAGGTGTACCATAACCACCCAGTGATTTTGACAGGGTGATAATGTCGGGTTTGATACCTGCTTCTTCGAAGCTGAAAAAAGTGCCTGTACGTCCGCAACCGGCCTGGATATCATCGATGATTAATAAAATCTCATGCTCTCTACAGATTGCCTCAAGGTTTCTTAACCACTCAAAACTGGCGACATTGATACCGCCTTCACCCTGCACGGTCTCAACGATAACCGCCGCAGGCAGATCTACACCGCTGCTTGAATCGGAGATGACTTTTTCAAGATAAGCAGTAGTATCGACATCCTCCCCCAGGTAACCGTCATAAGGCATACGAAATGTACCGCTTAAACTGACGCCGGCGGCACCTCGGTGATGCGAGTTTCCGGTCGCGGCAAGCGCTCCCAGGCTGACACCATGAAAGCCGTTGGTGAAAGCGATAACATGTTCACGCCCGGTAACGTTTCTTGCCAATTTTAGTGCCGCTTCAACCGCGTTAGTGCCGGTTGGCCCGGTGAACTGCATAACGTATTCATAAGCGCGGGGTTTAAGAATTTTTTCATTGAAGGCAGTCAGGAACGCTGCCTTGGCCTTGGTATGCAGATCCAGGCCATGGGTGATGCCATCTTCCTGTATATATGCCAGCAGTTTTTCTTTGAACAGTGGATTATTATGCCCGTAATTCAGCGTCCCGGCACCTGCGAGAAAATCAAGATACTGGTTACCGTCTTCGTCGTACAAATATTCACCCTGTGCTTTATGAAAAATGCGGGGGAAAGAGCGTGCGTAACTTTGTACTTCCGATTCGATTTCATCAAAAATTTTCATATAGATATCCTGACGCAATACTTAAACGCCGTATTATTTTATTAAACGTAATGTTAGGTCTGGGCGAAGTTAAACGGACCGATGCGTGCAAGGTGCTCAGTATCATGCTCACCCGCAAGATGTTTATCACGGTCAAACATGACGGATTTCTCCAGCGTAGTTCCCAGCTTATTAGCGAGGCTTTTGAACAGCGCCCATGAAGCCTTATTTGATTCAGTGATGGTTGTTTCCAGATACGTAACCTGACTACATAGCGGGCGATCGAGGATATGTTTCAGCATGTTGCCAGCCAGCCCAATGCCACGTGCGCGTTCATCAACCGCTACCTGCCAGATAAAGAGAGTGTCTTCACGTCCAGGTATCAGGTAAGCAGAGATGAAACCGACCAGCTCTTCGTTCGTGTTGACTGTTTGCACAGCGGCCACCGAAGTGCCAGCAAAGTGCGAACACTGCAACAGATTGCAGTACATGGAGTTGGTATCAAGAGGAGGACAGCGGCCTATCAGGCGAAATACAGACGCACCATCATTGGGAGTTGGCGGGCGCAGTACTATTTGTGGTTGGGATAAACTCATAAATTATGAACTCGTGCATTATACATTATCCACCGTAAATTTTCAATTTTGAATAAAAAACAAAAGGTTAGCTGATAAATATTACTACTTGACAGGGTGAATTCAGGCTATGGGTGCGTGAAGAAAAGTTGAGGGGTGAACATAGAACTTAAATTCGCCATTAATTATAAAAAATTAAATCTCTAGCAATAATGATTATTCAGCGAGCAGTTCATTAATCTTGGCAATTAGTTCTTCGATGTTCACTGGTTTTTGGATGGTTTCATATTTCAAATTACTCTCTTCCAAAATAATATTACTACTGTAGCCACTGGTGAATAAAACTTTGATGCCTGGTTGTATCTCTTCAGCTTTAGTAGCAAGTTGATGACCATTCATTTTTGGCATAATGATATCGGTAAGAAGTAAATTAACATTTTGATTGTGAAGGATATTCAGCGCTTCTGATCCACTCGAAGCTAGCAGGGTAATGAACCCGGCGCTTGAAATAAATTCCTGCATTATCTCGCCCAGTGCACCCTCATCATCGACGATTAAAATAGTTTTCTCACTAGTCTTGTTTGCTGTAGGCATCTGATGCTTTTTAGTTGTTTTTTTACTACAATTACTCGAATCCTTTGGAAAATAAAGATTAAAAGTTGTTCCTTTTCCTAATGCTGAATCAATATTAATGCCTCCATCACATCTTTTAATAAACCCATATACCTGACTCAGCCCTAAACCTGTTCCTAATTCACCTTTGGTTGAGAAGAATGGATCAAAAACTTTACTAATGGTCTCTCTATCCATACCCGTTCCAGTATCAGATATTGAAACCATCACGTAATCACCTATTGGAAGTGAAAGTGAGCTGGCGTCATCTTTATCTAGTGCTATATTTGATGTGGATATTAGTAGCTTTCCGTAACCGTCCATAGCATGCATGGCATTAATGCATATATTCAGAAGGGCGTTATCAAAATCGTCTGCATCTAATCGTGTGTGCCAAAGGTTAAGTTCAAGATTTAATTTGATTTCAATAGACGCAGTTAGTGTTTTCTCCAGCATTTGGTGGGATTGATTAATAATATCGTTAATGTTTACGCAGCTAATTTTTGCAGGTTTACTTTTAGAAAATGTGAGGAGCTTGTTAGTGAGTGTTGCTCCACGTTTTCCTGCGACTGCTATTTTTTCTACGTAGCTTGTAAGTATGGGTTGATTTATTAGCTTTCTTTCAAGAAGTTCGCTGTAGCCGAGAATGACACCTAGAAGGTTATTGTAGTCGTGCGCAATTCCGCCGGTTAGTTTTCCTAAGGCATCCATTTTTCGGCTACTGCGTAGCTGCTCTTCCTGTTCTCGGATAAGCGTGATGTCACGAGCGATACCGATTAGCCCGATAAGCTCACCATTTAATGTATAGAAAGGGGTCTTAACCGTGTGTAATAAAATGCGTCGGCCATCGGGGTGGTCGACGTATTCTTCATTATGTTGTGCGCTTCCACTTGCAAGCATCTTCTCGTCATTTTCTCGAAAGAAGTCAGCAAGTTCTTTTGGGAAAAACTCATAGTCAGATTTTCCTATAATCTCCTTTTCTTTTGCTCCCATTATCACTTCGCAAGCCGTGTTACATCCCATATATAAGCCGTTCAAATCTTTATAGAATACGATATCGGAAATAGAGTCGAGAAGCGCGTCTAATAAAGATAAGTTTTTGTTTAGCTCTCGTTCTCTATTTTTTATAATAGAGAGCATTTTATTGAAGTCTTCGGAAAGCGCCCCTAATTCATCGTGGCGTTTAAGGTCGCAGTTTAATTTTCTATCACCATCAGCAATCCCATGGGTGACTGAACTCAACTGCCTCAATCCTGAAGTGAGTCCACGCCCCATAAACCAGGCGAAGATAATGCCTATAGTAATTGCAAGCAAGGTATAGACCACACCACTTTGGCTGACATACATCAGGTTCTCTGTGATGCCTTTACGACTAATTCCAACACGTGCCCAGCCAATTTGTTGTGAATTAATTAAAATAGGAGCTGCCACATCGATTAGCACATCATTTTCAAGAAGAATAACATTCCTGGCAGGTGCCTTTAGTAGCTTGAGACTGACGGGGTCATTAATATAGCTATTGACCTGACTTCGGTCTGTATAACCCAGAACCCTTCCTTCCATATCGATGAACATGGCATACTCTAAACCTGCAAAGTTCTTCTGTGAATCGATCACTTCTTCCATGCCAAGCGTGTCGTTTGAAATTATCCAGGAAGTGCCGTTGGTGGCGAGTGTTTTGGCCAGTGCCTGAGCTCCGGTGGTATTTTGTTTTAGTAAAAACTCACGTTGTCTTTCAACAAGATCAAAGACGAATATACTCATTAAAATCGCGTGTATCAGTGCAATACCCAAAATTAGCTGTCGTTGTATCGATGCAGTCCAAAATTTATACAATAAGGTAAACAAATTAATTATCTTCCTGATCTAGTGGCCGAACAGTACTGGAGAAAACGCTTATAAAATCGCGTACTGATTGATAAGTTTCATTATCTGCAATCTCAAAACGAGATAATGTCATACGTTCAAGTATTCTTTTTCCTTCATCACTTTTGTGCAGGTTTACCAGAAGTGACTGTACCTGATCGACAACTTCATTTGAAACTGTTGGCAATACGACAAGACTATTGTTGCATAGAGGTTCTGTTTGCCAGATCACTTTTAGCTCTCGTGCCAATTCCGGTCGCTCCTTTGAGAGTGCAATCCACGGTGGTGGCCAGGTTGAACCGGCACTTGTATCGCCATGATAGACATTCATAATCGAAGACTCCTGAGAACCAACATAACGATTATCGAGGTCGTTGATTACATCAACCCCATGAGTCTGTAGATAATATTGAGGCATCATTGTTGCGGCCAGTGCCGTTAATGCAGGGTAACTAACCGCTTTACCGATTAAATCAACGGGCTGATTGATATCGCTATCTTTACGAACCAGAAAAATTCCCCGGAAATTCTCATCGTCCCCCATTTTGGCAAATACTCTATATCCCTTATTAATAGCATTGATTGTTTGATAAGGATTGGGGAGTCCAAAGTCGAATTTTTTTGCATACAGCTTTTCATTGTAGGCTGCATAATTACGTGAAGCTTCTAGCTTGAATCTGGCATTGGGAATATTATCGCTTAAATATTGCATTAGAGGCTCAAATACTTCGTGTAGCCTTTGTGGATTGTGTAGTGGATGCACACCAAAAATATATTGCTTTGTTAGGCTGTGCTGTACATTAGAAAATTGGGGTGTATAAGAAAGGGATGTATCCTGGTCACAAGCCGTAAGTAGAGCGATTATCGCAATAACTAGAACTCTAATAATGTATCTCATCAGTGGAGATTAACATATTAGGGCGATTTTACTAATTATTTGGGTCGTACCTATTTATAGTTTTTTTGTAGGGTAATTATTTGAATTTTATACTAAATTACGATTTACATTGCCCATGGCGCATGAGCTACTCATATACGAACTGCCTTCTATTTCCTTGAAACCAATCAATGTGTTTTCACGAACTCAGAGAAATGAGATGCCGTTACCATTTGTGGTTCATCATCATATTTAATTTCTTCTACGGAAAGACAACGTTTAAAATCATCAATCGAAGCCCATTTACAGATTTCTTCTCGATTATCATCCAGCGCTACAACCTCACCCGTCGTTTCATTCAAACAAAACAACTCATGCCAGTCACCGTAAAAGGGAGTTAGCGAAGCATCAACTTCCCAATCTTGCCTTAAGTCCATTCCGTTCTGGATTTCCTGCCATGACCAAAAAGGCATAACCAGTGGTTCAAGTTCGCAGTTAATAAAAATTGAAGCGTATTTTTTGTTAAAGCTTTCGACTTGTTTTAGGAATTTTGGATAGTTATTCATAGTTAGATGGGGTGGTGAACGTGATGTGGTTTTATAATGGGGGTGGGTTTGTGGTTTTCAATGGGGATTTAGGGCGTAGGTTAGGTTACAAAACGTAGGGTGTATTTATTGCACCTTACCGCGTTTTTCATGAATAGCGTATTGTTATCGATTTATTATACGTTCTATCGCTTTAATTCGAAATTTAATTTGGTTCATGTATAATTTCTTTGAACCCCAAGTCAATGCATAATCAACTGACCAATTATATTTATCAGTTTCTATAACTGAATTTATTTCTTTCAATAGGATTAAGGCTTTGTTTAGGTCTTTAGGAGTGCTATACCATCCATATTGATATGCATTAGCCATATCTTGCATTGCAATCGGATGATGATTATCCGATGCCATTTTTAGATACTTACGAGATTTCACTATATCTTTTTTTATAACTATCTTGCGTTTTATTTCTTTGGAATCAGATTTTAGTTTGTTAGAGCGAGTATATATTCTTTTTGTCACTCCACGAGAATATAGAGAAGACAAAAAATATTGCGCTCCTTCATGCCCTGATTCTGCAGCTTTTAAGTACCATGAAAGAGCGTTAGAGTTTGACTTATCTACTTTAATTAAACCGTAGGTTCTCTCTAGTCTTTTAGCAAGTTTATATTGTGCATTCTTATCGTTTTGGTTAGCTTCCATTCTTAGTGTTTCGTCAGCCTTAGGAGCGACACCATGCATTGATGAGAACATTATTGATCCATGTTTTATAGTTATTTTATCTGAAGCAATGACTTCCTCGTGACCATGTTCATTTGGCATTGTAATAGTGATATCATATTTTCCAATAGGCAGAATCAACCTGTTCATTAATATTTTATTTGGTAGTGAAACCCAGCTTCTTTTATCCGCCAGATCACTCCTTGTATTTCTTATATATTTAAGAAAGTCGTTAAATGTGAATGAAGTGCTATTTTTTATATTAGAAAGGGCATTAGAAATTACCCGGATACCTGTGCCTGATAAATCGTGTTGAGTTGATTTTGCAAGCATTTCAATATCTTCAGTCATTTCTAATGGGATCGAAAAGTTTTTTGATTTAGCTCTAATATCAGGTATGCGAGCGCCTTGATAATTAGCAGTACGTGAAATTGTCTCTCCTGGTCTAATTAAATTTTCAGCAAAAATAAGATCCGATTCATTAATTCTAGAAGGTGCTACTCCATAGTTGAATATAATGACCAACTCACCGTAATCCTTATTTTTTGTATATCTCTTAACATTTTTTTCATGGCTAGGTGAATATGTTGATTTAAACTCGATACGATATTTTGTTGCTTCACTTACTATGCCTTCATCAGCTAATAATATCAGTAAGTCTTCTTCTACCATTGGTGGGATTTTAGAAATACTCTTGTTTTCTAATTGCTTTTTATATGAATTTATAGCTTTTCTATATGCAATCAGTGCTTCATCATATTCTCCGAGAGCCTCAAAGATTAAGCCTGCAAAATACCTGACAAAAGGATCGTTATCTGACACATCACTCCATTGATTCATAAGCAAATCCGCTTGTAATATTTCTACACGTGCAGATTCTAGGTCATTCATCTGGGCATAATTCATAGCAATATAGGCATGAAGTAAAGCTTGCTCATATCTATATCCTGAATAGCTATGCACGATATCAGTAAGTGCTGCCGCGCCAAGTTCTTCAGATACACTTACACCGTAGAGAGAATTAATTAGATTTTTAGCAATTTCAAAGCTTTGGTTGCTGCCAACGTAATCACCAGTCATACGTCTGAGCAAGCCTCTGTTCATATGTAAAAAAACATTATTTTTACTTGAAGTATCTTTTTCTAGCTCGGCTAGAGCCTGCTCATAATTACCAGAGAGTAATTTTTCTCGTAAAGAAATATTTTTATTTGATTTTATATCTCTGATTTGAAGCACGGAAGTAGATGCGGACTGCTCATTTAGACTTGTACAACCTATGAGGGAAAATAGTAGAACGGCAGATAAAAATAACCTGAAAAATAATTTATCTTGTGATGTATTGTTCATTATTTATTTCAACACTTTCTTTCTATAATCAATATCTTGAAGATTAATCGGGGTCGGATCACAGTATTCACTGATATTAGCCATAGCTGTGACCTGAACGCAGTTGTACGTGTGTGTGCCCATCCTACTTGGCTTACGAGTTGTTATGGTTCACATTTTTCTCGCATTAAAGCCAATGGTAATCCGCCTAAACCATCAATCCTTTCACCAGAGTAGCTAACTGAATATCTCATGTCTGCTGGGTTGCCACCCATAAAGACAATAAGTCCTTTTGGGATAAACTCATCATTTTCATCATACGGAGTATAATCTCCGTAACTATCACCTACTTTATAATATGGAGATTAAGCGGTCAGACTCCTTGATTATCTTCCTGTTTCTACGACCAAACAGCCATACGAAAATGCCCCGCCGCTCCGTCATTCTGTTTCTCACGAACCATGATTTCTATATCGCTACCGAGTGCCACGAAGGAAATAGGCCAAACCCAACTCAATCCCACACCCCCCCAAACATGGATTCCGGCTAAAAACATGCCGGAATGACGGTGAGGGGGTTAAGCCGCCCAATCAATATTCAATTTCCTGTTCTTCGCCGCACAATCCCAAAAATAAAGATTGATCAGATCTGCTGTTTACGTGATGTTTGGGGTCAGAGTAAAAACTATTCACCGGCAAAGTAAATAGTTTTTACTCTGACCCCAAATACTGCCAAATACTGTTATTGGTGGGTTTGGTTAGCCGTAGGTTTAAACACGGTTTAAATACCCCGGAGGGTTGTCCATGTTGATTCGTTGGTTAGGCATAACGTCCGCATATTTAGCCCATTTGTAAGCAGCCCATGCAGACCATACTCCAATAACATGGTGGGTAATATCCAGAATGAAATGTATATCGAAACCATCACCATTAAGCAAGTGAACAACTTGATGAATTACAAAGAATGCCACATACCCTACCGTAAACCAGAACACACGCCACCTACACCCAGACCGGTGAACTGAACGAATAGACATTTGAGCAATCACATTAAAACATATAAGAATTGAAAGAACCCAAAGACCTCCAGCACCTGGATCTGTTGATAATAGCGCGGACAACTCTTGATACTCACCCCGCATAGAGAACTCAACCAGATCAGTTATAAACATGGTAAGCAGAAGCACCAGCATTCCCATCCATCCTTGTACAACGATTCCTTGATATTTACTCTCAATATTCCTCATGATTCTCTCCTTTAATTGTTCGTATAACAGCAAGTAGCCCGGATGAAGCTTTGCGGAATCCGGGGTTGTTCATCGTGATTTACCCCGGATTACGTTGCTCTTCATCCGGGCTACGGCACTTACCGCGTTTATAATTTACATGTAAATTGTAAGGCCTGACCCCGTGGGTGATCAAGGAGTCTGAACCCTTGATTCTTATCGATCTCCTAGCTCAAAAACTCAACTGAGCAAAAATAATTAAATTATTGCCAGATATCGTTCTGGAGTATTTTGGAATAGTGTTTTCGTTGTAAATTTGGCTTTGCGTAGACAAACTATCAGTTTTATAGTTGATTGACGTAGCTCTAATCCCAACCTTAAATATGCCTTTTCCGTAGGTATACTGTGCAACTGCACCCAAAGAATTATTGAACTCAAGTTTTACCACTGGTGATATATCACCCAGATATCTATCGTTGTATACACCAGCATTAGATGGAGCACTGTCTGAGTAAACTGGGTTGTGATGATACGTCAAACCAAGGCCAAACTTATGTCCTCTAAGACTAAGAGAAGGAATTATATTAAATACTAACTTTTTGAATTCGGAAGTTGAAGTATCTGGGAAGATAAAAAAGAAGCTTGTATGATGCTCTCCACTAATCTCCATAGAAAATGACTTTGATTCAAAATAATGTTCTATTCCGACACCCAGAAACAGACCTGTTCCAGCTCTCATACCAGGATTATCCGTAATAATCGGGTTGGACATGGATGGATAATAATGAGACCAACTTTCAACATTATCTCCACCCATTGCTAATCCCCCTCTTAAAATCAAATCATATTTCGCCGGTATATTCTCTACAGCAAATACTGTTGACGCAGAAAAACAACAACCGCCTAACGTAATAAATATTATATATTTCTTTAATGATTCCATTTTCATGATTAACTTCTGAGCGAGGTAGAGTACAATAAGCATAGCACGTAGGGTGGGCACGGTTTTGTGCTCACGCGGTTATTAAATAATTTGACGGTATACACGTGGGCAAAAAAGCTTGCCCACCCTACTTGGCTACCGCGCTCCTTGATTTTTTTATATGGATCACGTAAAAACGCTCTTATACAAAAATAAGAACAAAGTTATCAAGGAGATGCAGAGTTGAAAATCACTATAATCAAATTACCCCATCAAAAAAACAAATCAAGATTGAGCTTGGTTTATGTCTTTTTACTACCCATTGTACTGCTTAGCAGTATTTTTATATCTAGCTGCAGCGACAACCAAAATCAAAGCAATTTTATCCCTCTCGATGGAATGACACGACTAACTGATGACACAATTACTGAAACAATAGAAAATTCTACTGGGAGTCTTTTAGTTCATTTCACCTCATATGACCCAAATTGCGGTTACTGCGCAAATTCAAATCCATACATAGAAGAAGTAATGCAAACCTATAAAAACAAACTCAGGGTTGCACGTATATCTTGGGAACCTTGGCGTAGCTATGCTCATGAATCAAAAGACATAAAAAAAGAATATTGGATTAGGGGTCTTCCAATGGTTGTCTTATATAAAGATGGAGAAGAACTTTGGCGAGGCACTGGCAATACACCAGAAAATAAAGTTAAAATTACAGACTTATTAAATCAATGTTGCAGTTAATCCCATACAAAAAACACTTAATACAAACAATAAAGCAACTTTATATTAATTAATGTTCGTCCCATACTTTATACAATTCAGCTTCTACCCATTTTTTTAGTAAATGAAGTCCGTCCTCTTCATAACCTATATCTTTAGCAACTACATTTCCAGATGGATCATATATATGTATAAATGGTGTTTTTCCTATCTTCAGCCTATAGGTATTATATGCATCATCATCTGACCAGTCATAACCCAAATCAAACTTGAGCACCGCTACATCCGGCCTTATATTAATAAATTCCTGGAGATCGGTATTTAGACGACGACAGGCTGGGCAGCTATTACTATAGAAATAAAGTATGGAGTATGAACCAAACACCACATAATCCTCAGGATTCACTCTATCTGATTCAACTCTCATCTCCCTTATGCCAGTATTTTCTTTCATATAGCCCGCCTGAACCTCCATCAATTTATCCAACTCAGTTTTATAAGACAAGGTAATAAAAACCCCAGCAGCCAGTAATAAATACACTATTACATGCTGAGTAGAATTTGACTTCATCATTTTCGGCTACCTCGTATAACAAAACAAATTAATGTATAAATACAACCAATCATAAGCAAACTCAATACAATCCATTCACGAACCGTTAGCAATCTTTTATTTTCGACAACATCTTTTGCAATATCCGCACGTTCTAAAATATTAATTAATTCATTAACACCGACATCAATACCATCAAACCATTCAGAAGATCGCCAGTATGGACAAATCTTTTCATCACATATAAATTCCACTAACACATCTGGAAGCAAATACTGAATTGAAGGACGGGTACCAATAAAAAATGAGCCTTCTTCGCCGTCAATAGTCATAAACACTGCTATTGATCTACCATTATGAGCCTGATCCCACGCATCCATTGCTCGAAATGTATAGTGTCTTATTTTTTCACCAGAAGTACTTGGCACTATAAGAATCACAAACTCAACACCAGTCTTATCTTTTAACGTTTCAAGTTTTTTATTCAACTCAATCTTTTGAACAATCGACAACACACCTTGATAATCATTAACAAACTCATCCATAGCTGGAATATCTGAAAAATTAACTGAACTGTCACCAAAAAATGCTTGTGAATTGATGCCACTGATTAATAATAGCAATACTGGGAAAATGATTAGTCGCGCCATAAAGAAACCGTTACAACACTTAGATCGAAATAACCGCAAGGTATCACACTAGATGTTTTTTTATAAATCAAAAGTTTAATATTTTCCATAACATGCAGCATTCTTTATAAATGAGAAAATTGCTCTTTGATTTTTAACACAGCTTGCTTCTAATGTAAAAAAGCTTTTTTACCCCCCCCTCACACCTTGCCGAGCCATGCGACTTTGGTAGGGTCATAATTCATGAATGAATTATGAGGTTCGTCGAGCATGGATGTGAGTAACGTAGGATGCGGTGAATGCATTTTATGAACCGCATCGTTCGCGGTATTTTTACTTCACCCTCACCCCAAACAAAAACTTCTCGACAGATGCGGTTCGTGCCTCACCACATCCTACAAAAACATGGATTCTCGCCTGCGCGGGAATGACGAGCGTTTTTTAATAAAGCACATTAACCTGCTCATCACTAAACAAATGCCGCAACCGTCCCAACAAATCCTCACTAGGCTGAATCCGCCAGTCATCCCCCAACGTCAAACGCGTTAACTCCGCCCCACTATTGTACTGAATACAAACCGGACACTGCCCTTCTCTATAAGGTTGCAATACATCGGTAAGATTTCTTGTTAGCTCTACTTCCGACCATGAACCATTGGCTTTTGTTTTGTCGATGTTAATTTCCAGACAACGTGAAAACTTTTCGCGTGCCTGGGTCATGCTATAGATTGAACTGGCGACAATGCGATAGGAGCCGTTGAAGTCGTCGTAGGAGACCGGGCCTTCGACAACCAGCAGCGTGTCTTTTTCCAACAGGTGACCAAATGTTTCGTAGGTTTCTTCGTAGATGACGACATCGATGCGTGCGGTGCGATCATCGAGTACGGCGGTGACGATTTTGCTGCCACGTTGGGTTTTTCTGGTGCGCATGTTTAGCATTAAACCTGCGACGCGATATTCTTTGGTATTTTTTTTGCGATAATTTCCTTGAGCACCGCCGCTGTCTTTGGGCGCAAAGTCTGGGGCTTTGGATAAGGTGAAATCGGTGAATTGTTTAATTTCTTTTTCGAAACGATCAATCGGGTGACCGGTTAAATATAAACCCAGGGTTTCTTTTTCATAAGATAAACGCAGGTCATCTTGCCAGTCGGCCACCGTGACCATGTGAACCGGTTCCTGATCGCTTGAGGTATCTACTGAGCCGAACATATCGTCCTGCCCTGCTTGCGCGTCTTTTTGATTTTGTTCTGCCATTTGCAAAACATTATTGATGCTGGCTATTAAGCTGGAACGGCCAGCACCTAATTCATCCATGGCTCCGGCTTTGATTAAGGCTTCTAATACGCGACGATTTACTTTACGGGTATCGGAGCGACGACAGAAGTCGTAGAGGTCAGCATAAACGCCGTTTTCTTCACGTTCTTTAATGATGCCTTCGAGCGCGGCTTCGCCGACGCCTTTAATTGCACCCAAACCATAAAGCACGGTTTTGGAATCGGGCACGCTGAAACGATAGTGTGACTGATTCACGTTCGGTGAAATCACTTCGAGATTTTGTTCATGGCAGTCTTCAATTAAGAAAACTACTTTGTCGGTGTTATCCATATCTGCAGACAACACCGCCGCCATAAACTCGGCGGGATAATGCTGTTTTAGAAACGCGGTTTGATAAGACAATAAAGCATACGCGGCGGAATGCGATTTATTAAAACCGTAACCGGCGAATTTCTCTACCAGGTCAAATATCTTTATCGCAAGATTCGGATCGATACCATTATTTTTGGCACCTTCCTCGAACACCGAGCGTTCCTTCGCCATGACTTCGGGCTTCTTCTTGCCCATGGCACGGCGCAGCATGTCAGCGCCACCGAGCGAGTAACCGGCCAGCACCTGTGCGATCTGCATGACCTGCTCCTGATACAGGATGATGCCATAGGTTGGTTCAAGAATCGGTTTCAGCGATTCGTGCTGGTAGGTTTTATCCGGATAGGAAACGGCTTCGCGACCATGCTTACGATTAATAAAGTTGTCGACCATGCCCGACTGTAATGGCCCCGGTCGGAACAGCGCCACCAGCGCGATAATGTCTTCAAAGCTATCGGGCTTTAAGCGCGTGATCAGGTCTTTCATGCCGCGCGACTCAAGCTGGAACACGGCAGTAGTGTTCGCCGCCTGCAATAAATCAAAGGTGGGCTGATCGTCCATCGGTATTTGTTCGATGACCAGATGTGCTTCGCCGGTTTTATCGCGAGCGACATTAATGTGTTTCACCGCCCAGTCGATGATGGTGAGCGTACGCAGACCCAGGAAATCGAACTTGACCAGACCGACGGCTTCGATGTCATCTTTATCGAATTGAGTGACGATGCTCTGGCCACCTTCCTCACAGTACAGCGGTGAAAAGTCGGTGAGTAAAGTCGGCGAGATGACCACGCCACCGGCGTGTTTACCGGCGTTACGCGCCAGACCTTCCAGTGACAGGGCCATGTCGATCATGTCGTGCACGTCGTCTTCATCGTCGTAGGCGGCTTTCAGGTCTTCGGCTTCATTCAATGCTTTGGTTAGCGTCATGCCGATTTCAAACGGCACCATTTTTGCGATGCGATCGACAAAACCGTAAGGTTGCGCCAGCACACGGCCGACATCACGGATCACCGCTTTCGAAGCCATGGTGCCGTAAGTAATAATCTGCGAGACGCTTTTACGCCCGTATTTTTGCGCCACGTAATCGATAACGCGGTCGCGACCTTCCATGCAGAAGTCGACATCGAAATCCGGTAGCGAGACACGTTCGGGGTTGAGGAATCGCTCGAACAGTAAGTCGAATTCCAGCGGATCAAGGTCGGTAATTTTTAGCGCGTAGGCGACCAGCGAACCGGCGCCGGAACCACGACCCGGGCCGACCGGAATACCGTTGTCTTTTGACCACTGGATGAAGTCGGCGACGATCAGGAAGTAACCCGGGAAACCCATGGTCAGGATAACTTTGATTTCGATTTTCAGGCGTTCATCGTACTCGGCTTTACGGGCAGCGTAATCCTCAGCCGTGGCATCGAGTATGGTTCCCAGTCGCCAGGCCAGCCCTTCTTCTGAAAGACGGGTGAAATAAGATTCGATGGTGTCGCCTTCTGGTACCGGGAAGTTGGGTAACTCACTTTCACCCAGACGCGTCACCAGATTGCAGCGTTTGGCAATCTCAACGGTGTTTTCTAAAGCCTCGGGGATATCCTCAAACAGGGCCTGCATTTCTTCGGCAGTGCGCAGATATTGCTGGTCACTGTAATTTTTTGAGCGGCGCGGATCATCCAGCGTTCGACCCGCGGTAATGCAGACGCGAACTTCGTGGGCATCGAAATCTTCGGCTTTCAGGAAACGTACATCGTTGGTGGCGACCACGGGCGTTTGCGTCTGCAAGGCCAGCTCAACGGCCTCGACGATATAGGCTTCTTCCTGTTCGCGGCCGGTGCGGATCAGCTCCAGATAAAAGCTGTTCGGGAATACCGATTTCCAGTGCACCAGTCTTTCTTGAGCCAGACCTTTTTGACCCGCCAGCAAGGCACGGCCAATCTCGCCCTCACGGCCACCGGAAAGTGCGATCAAGCCCTCGGCATATTCTTCTACCCATGATGAGAGCACCATGGGTGCACCGCCGTGCTGACCTTCAAGGTAACTTTTGGAAATCAGCTGACTGAGGTTGAGATAACCGACACGATCTTTACACAACAGCACCATGCGGTAAGGCAGGCCCTGCTCATCTTCCTGACGCACCCATAAATCAACGCCGATGATGGGCTTGATACCCGCACCCAGCGCAGCACGGGTGAATTTCACCATGGCGAACAGATTGCTCTGATCAGTGAGCGCCGCCGAAGGCATGTGATCAGCAGCCAGCGCAGTCATCAGCGGTTTCACGCGCACCATACTATCCACCAGCGAGTACTCAGTATGTACTCGCAGATGAATAAAGCTGGGTGCTTTACCGCTAACTGATTGATCTTGCGATAATTCTGTCAATGCCTGTCTCACAAAAATGACGGTTTTCGGGGTCTAAAATCGAACCCACAATAGAGCACAAAGTGTACCTGAATCAGGTAGAGAAATTGAGGAAAATAAAAGAAAAAAGCTATTTACCGCAGAGAAAAAGCCTGGTTTTTTTGTAGGTGCGAATTCATTCGCACAGCGCTGGTTCTATCACCATTTTGTGCGAATGAATTCGCACCTACTCATCTCAAGCACCACCCTCTAAACATCTTCTCACCGGCGCATAACTACGACGGTGTTCGGGGCATGGTCCATGCTCGGCTAATAACTCCATGTGTGCTTTGGTGGGATAACCTTTGTGTTTGTCGAAGCCGTAGTGCGGGTATTGCTCGTGCAGTACCGCCATTTGCGCGTCACGTTCTACCTTGGCGATGATTGAAGCGGCGCTAATCTCGGCAACGCGGGCATCACCTTTGATAATGGCGGTGACGGCGTGGCTGATATCCGGGCAGCGGTTGCCATCGATGAAGACATGATCGGGAGTGATTTGCAATTGTTCTACTGATTGTTTCATCGCCAGCATGGTCGCCTGCAGGATGTTGATGTTGTCAATTTCTGCAGGACTGATGCTGACCACCGCCCAGGCTTTGGCGTGCTTTTTGATCTCTTCGGCTAGCACTTCGCGGCGTTTGGCGGTGAGTTTTTTGGAATCGGCCAGACCTTCGATGGCATGATCTTTATCCAGTATCACCGCAGCGGCGACCACGTTGCCAACAAGGGGGCCTCGACCGGCTTCATCGACACCCGCCAGTAAACCACTGATTTCTGGAAGTTCTTCCTGCATTGTTACGGTTCTTCCGGTAGAATTCCCAGCCATTAAACAACCCCATTTTGATCAATATTAATTTGAAATATGAGCAATCCTAAAACCGTCTTTATCGTTGCTGGCGAAGCCTCTGGCGACCTGCACGCCGCCAATCTCTGCAAAGAATTGCTGGGCATCGATGATAGCATCCAGCTGCAGGGTATGGGTGGCAAAAATATGCGTGAAGCCGGTGTCGATGTTTTATTCGACGCCTCCAGGCTGGCAGTGGTCGGCATTGTCGAAGTGTTATTTAAATATCGCATGATCAAGGGCGTACTCAATCAGATTGAAGCCCACATCAAGCAATCACCACCCGACCTGCTGATTCTGGTGGATTATCAGGAGTTCAATCAGAAGCTGGCGGCTTACGCTAAATCACTGGGCATCAAGGTGCTGTTTTATATCGGCCCGCAGGTCTGGGCATGGCGACCCAAACGGGTTTATAAAATGGCGCGCATCGTCGATCAGATGGCGGTGATTTTTCCGTTTGAAGTTGAGTTGTATAAAAAGGCCGATGTCGCGGTTGAGTTTACCGGTCACCCCCTGGTCGATGAAATCATCCCCGATAAAAATGCACAGCAGGCTCGCGCGGCTTTATCACTGGACGAGATAACCACGGTGGGATTATTTCCCGGCAGCCGCATGGGCGAGATCGAGCGCCTGCTACCGATCATGCTGGCAACGGCAAAACTGCTTAGAAATACCTATCCCGATTTACAGTTTGTTCTGCCACTAGCCAGTACCGTGCAACGTGAAGACCTGGCCATCTATGGAAAAGATCTAGCCAGTTTGAAAGTCCGTCTGATCGAAAACAATACCCACGACGTGATTCAGGCCTGCGACAGTATTATTGTTGCCTCCGGTACCGCCACTCTGGAAATTGGTTTGATGGGCACACCGATGGTGATCACCCACAAACTGGCATGGCTTTCCTATTTCATATTGAGCCGACTGGTAAAAATCTCTCACATTGGTTTAGTAAATATTGTACCGGGCAAAGAAATCGTCAAAGAATTTATTCAGCATGAAGCGCAACCTGAAAAGCTGGCCGCTGAAACATTACATATACTTGAAGATAAAAATTATAACCAGAATATGCGCGATGAATTATTAAAACTACGCGAATTATTAGGCACTGGTGGTGGCTCAAAAAATATCGCACGCCTCGCCTACTCTATGCTAAAAAAATAAAAACAAACTAGAGAAAAAAATTTTGAATACACTAATTAAACCATTGCTTATTATTTTACTGCTCGGCCTTAACACAGGCTGCACTACTCTCGATGGCCCGGCTAATCCTGATGACCCTTTCGAAAGTTTTAATCGCTCGATGTATTCCTTTAATGAAACACTCGATGAGTATGCGATGAAACCTATCGCTCAAGGTTATCAGGCAGTCACTCCTGATGCTGTAGATAGCGGCATTACTAATTTCTTTAGCAACCTTGGCGACGTCCTAGTTTTAATTAATGAATTACTACAGTTAAAAATTGAAGACGCCATTGCTACATCAGCACGTATTGTATTTAACAGTACCTTTGGATTATTTGGCCTTATAGATATCGCTACCGATTTCGGTTTACCCAAGCATGAAGAAGACTTTGGTCAAACACTCGGCTACTGGGGCGTGGATAGCGGACCTTATTTAGTTCTACCCTTCTTTGGCCCAAGCAGCATTCGTGACGGCATTGGACTTGCTGCTGACTTTACAGAACTTGATCTCGTTTATGATGACATGAGTGCCAAAGATACATATAGCCTGCTAGCTCTGAAATACGTTGATAAACGTGCAGACCTGTTAAAAGCAAAAGACATTGTCGATGAGACAGCACCCGACCCCTATGCCTTTATACGCGATGCCTGGGTACAACGCAGACTAAACCAGGTTTACGATGGCAACCCGCCCGAAACAGATGAGGACGACTTATTCGAAGACAATTTATTTAACGATGATATTGTTCGGTAAGCATTCATCAGAATACACATACATTTAAGAAGAGAGGTAACTCTAGGTAATATTAAATCGCGACTTATATATTTCTTCGAGTGTTGCAGAGCGATCTTTATAATCAATCACATCACCAACCTCTATCACCACTTTTAAATCTTTCGCGTTATTCTTTATTGAGTCCATTAAAATTGCATTGGCATTGCTTTTAATAAATACGGGTAATATCGGCAATCTATTTTTTATCGCGATAATTTGAGAACCCTCTTTAAATTCAGCTAGTGGTGCATCTGTTTTGTTGCGTGTACCTTCTGGAAAAACGCTAATTGAATATCCATTCGCGACACTTGCTTTGACCTCTTTAAAAAAAGAGCCCATATGACTAGCATCTCTATCCAGTAATACAGTACCCGCATTACGAGTAAACAGGCCAAAGAAAAATGAATTATAGAGTTCTTTCTTGGCTACCCATAAACCATTAATTCCTTTGTTCTTTAGTGCAATTTCAACAATCAAAGGATCGATAATGCTTCGGTGATTTGAAACGATAAGATATTGACCTGCTTGCTCAATCTTTTCAACACCTTCAACCTCGACACTGATATTCAGACGCGATAACAGTGTTTCTGCATACTCCAGGCGGGCCGCAGTCATCTCTTCAGCTGTGTGAGTTTTCCTTAATCTAAAGCCAAATTTATTGGTTAAATAAAGCGCGTATATCGCTATTTTAATGAGGTTCAGTGACAAGGAAAACTCCAGAAAATTGACTGTAAAAAAATTTAAGCATCATACCAGAATCACAGCAACTAAAAAGTCTTCATCTTAATTGAGAATGACTATCGAGAAGAATTAGAACCGCGTAATACCTCAATAACATTAGGCAGCTGGCCAATTTTATCCATGATTCGTGTCAACTGTTGCAGATCATGAACCTCAACCGTCACCACCATACGTGCTGACTGTTCATTCTTATCCGACAAGGTATTCACTGCGTTCACATTGACCTTTTCATTGGCCAATGTGGTTATGATATCGCCTAACAGGCCCTGACGATCAATCGCATTAATCACCAGGCTAACGGCATAGGCCTCATTATCATCACGCCCCCAATCCACTTCAATCAGGCGTGCAAAGTCATCCCTGTTGAGATTCATGATGTTGGTGCAATCCTTACGGTGAATACTGACACCCTTACCGCGTGTAATAAAACCGATTATGTCGTCACCTGGCACTGGTTTGCAGCAGTTGGCCATGGTGGTCAAAAGATTACCAACACCTCGAACATCTATTTGACCGGAAGAAGGCTTTTCACTCCGGCCTCGCGGTCTGGGGAGAATAGGGATTTCAGCTTCCTGGTCACCTGTTTTCTGCCCCTGTAGCAATGATGATAACTGAGATAGTGAAAAGTCACCGTTACCAATTGAAACAAACAACTCATCTATTGAATCCTGTTTACAGGCCTTCAGCAAAACTTCTATATCGGGACGAACACCCTGTCGTTTTATTTCACGTTCATAGAGCGCTTTACCCTCAACCAGATTCTTGTCTCTATCCTGATGTCTGAACCAGCTGCGTATGCGATTACGTGCTCGTGATGTTTTTGTATATGATAGATGAGGAATCAACCAGTCACGCACCGGTAATGATTCTTTGCTGGTGAGTATTTCTACTTGCTCGCCGTTTTTCAACTCATAGGTCAACTGCACAATACGACCATTAACTTTGGCACCACGACATCGATGACCAACCTCGGTATGCACCGCATAAGCAAAATCAATCGGTGTTGCGCCCTGCGGCAAGTCAATCACTCTGCCTTCGGGCGTCAACACATAAACTCGATCATGAAACATTTCGGTTCGAAAGTTATCGAGCAGGTCTTCATCGCGGGTTTGTTCTGGATCGAGTAATTTTCTTAATGAATTAATACTTGCCTGTATACTTGCATCCGCCTGCTGGCCTTCTTTATAACGCCAGTGTGCCGCCACCCCATGTTCGGCAAACTCGTCCATAGGTTTGGTTCTAATCTGAATTTCAAAGGGTTTTCCCTGCTCATTACGCACTGCGGTGTGTAAGGACTGATATCCGTTATCTTTTGGATTGGCGATGTAATCATCAAACTCTTTTTCTATATGCCGCCATAAACCATGCACCAGACCCAGCGTCATGTAACAGTCTGCGATATTCTCAACCACAATTCTTACGGCACGGACATCAAACAATTCATCAAAATCACGATTCTTTGAGGTCATCTTTTTCCAGATGCTATAGATGTGCTTGGGACGACCATAAACCTCAGCCTTCACACCGGCGGCCTCAAGCTCCTGCTTCAGTGTGGCCACTACCTGTACGATAAAATCTTCGCGCTCTTCTCTTTTTTCATCAAGATAGGAGGCGATGCGTTGATATGTTTCGGGTTCCAGATACCTGAATGAAAGATCTTCCAGCTCCCATTTCAACTGGCCTATACCCAGGCGATTGGCAATTGGTGAAAAAATATCCAACGTTTCTTGAGCCACAGCCCTTTGCTGCTCAGGCTCGGCATATTTTAACTGACGTAATCGCTGCACACGATAAGCGAGCTTGATCAACACTACCCTTACGTCATCAACCATTGATAACAACATGCGACGTAGCCGTTCAGCCTGATCGGGGGTGTCGTCGATATCGTAGGCCTGAAAAGCATGCAGCTGGCGAACATTTTTGACCATACTGAAAATTTTCTCACCAAAGACTGATTCCAGGTCAGCCGCTTCAGGTGATTCCATCAATTGAGTGGTGCTCAATAAACTAACTATCAGGGTGGTTTCATCGGAACCCAGTTCGCTCAAAAGTAGCGCTACATCCAGGCTACTAGGGGTGACTTCATCATAAGGGAGTTGCCAAACTTTTTCACAAGCTTTGCGCAGTAACGCATGATCTTTAACAGGGGAGGCTATTAAACGCAGGTATTCATCTATCGAATAGCGCTGCGTTATCTGGCTGTGCTGGCGGGTGCTTTGCATGGCACAGATTATGCCATGCAAAACAACAAGACTGAATATTTAAAAAAACCGCGTTACTCAGGCTTTTTGACAATCACCACAACGACCGTACAAGGTCAGGCTATGGTCGGTGACTTCATAACCCTTCGTTTCTGCAATTTTAGCCTGCTGAGCTTCAATAGTTTCATCGAAAAATTCTTCAACCTTGCCGCAGATGACACAGACAATATGATCATGATGACCGGACTGACTGAGCTCAAAAACCGCCTGGCCACCTTCAAAATGATGGCGAGAGACTAGACCTGCAGCTTCAAATTGCGTTAGCACACGGTAAACGGTGGCCAAACCCACTTCTTCACCACTTTCTAACAATGCTCTATAAATTTCTTCTGCGCTTTGATGCCGAACCTTCGAAGCCTCAAGAAATTCAAGGATCTTCATTCTTGGCAAGGTTATTTTAAGCCCGGCTTTTTTTAAATCGTTTGATTCCATAATAATTTTCTACTGATTATGCGAGTTAAATACGTTAATATCCCCAGCCGACATGCTAAACCACTTCAAACAAAATACCTATGGCTAATCGCACTCGTTTTAAAAATATTTTTATTGTATTGACCTCGATCAGCATTCTGTCAACCTGTATAAGTTCCTGCTCCAGCTGGCTTCCTGATGCCCACAGACAGGACGTCATGCAGGGCAATCAGATCAAACAGGCAACACTGAATAAAATACATATTGGTATGAAAAAGAGTGAAATCACACCGTTAATAGGCAATCCAACACTCAAAGATCCCTTTCATGCCAATCGCTGGGATTATATTTACCGAATTGTTCCAGGACGCCAAGAGGCCAAACAATCTCGTTTAACACTATTTTTCAAAGGTGATGAACTGATTAAAATTGATGATAGTGAATACAAAGAGCTTGAATCACTGATTGAGAAAGAGAAATAAAGGAACCATAAGCCCTAAGCGTCACTGCTACCGCCTTTTTTGGTTGCCTTACCTTCGGCAGCACGTTTGCGACGAACCTCCTTGGGATCAGCAATCAAGGGACGATAAATCTCAACACGATCAGCATCCTTCAACACCGTAGTCATTGTTGTCGCTTTTCCAAAAATACCCACCTTGCTGTTTTCAATATCCAGATCCGGGAATTTCATCATGATTCCTGACTGCACAATCGCACCACCCACGGTGGTACCAGCGTCGACGTTCACGGGTAAAATCAACTGTTTCGCAGGTTCCGCATAAGCTACCTCGACATTGATAGTATCAATCTTTGTATTAGTCTCGCTCACCATAGACCTCGGTTGCACGTTGACAAAAAGCATCGACTAAAGAATTGGCGATTTGAGTAAAAATAGGCTTCGCGGCCAGTGACATCATGGCATTATCAAACTCGAACTCCAGCTCAAGATGCACCTTACAGGCTCCTTCGGTTTTAAGTGGTTCAAATAACCAGAAGCCACATAACTTGCTAAATGGCCCATCCACCAGTTCCATTCCAATTCGGCTATTTTTAGTCAGCTGATTCTGTGTAGTAAAAGTTTTATTGAGTATACCTTTGGCAATCTCAACAGAGGCTCGCATTTCGGTTTCAGTTTCATTCAATACTGAAGACGAGCGACACCATGGCAAAAATTTTGCGTAGGAACCCACATCGTTAACCAGTTCATACATTTCTGCTGCTGAATAATTCACCAGTGCACTTCGTTTTATTAATGACAAAATACAAAACCTAGATTATTTTAACGGCTTTAAGAAAGACTATTATAACGGCAATGGGTGCGACAAATCTAAGTAGTATTTGCCATATCCTGAATACCCAACCCACCGAATCTAGTTCACCACGACTAGAGGATTCACGCATCAACCAGCCGGCAAAAATGGCGATAAACAAGCCACCAAGGGGTAATAGTACATTTGAAGTTAATTTGTCCAGAGTATCAAAGAAAGTATAATCGTCGAACAAATACGGAATACTCCAGGTTTTGTCTGACCATATATTGAACGAAAATACCGTTCCTAAACCCAATACCCAGGTAACGAGCCCTACCCACGCAGAAGCATAAATTCGATTAACACCTTTATTTTCTACCAACCACGCCACTGCGGGTTCAATGATTGAAATTGCCGAAGTCCAGGCTGCAAAAGTCAGTAATATAAAGAAGGCGGTACCCACTAAAGTTCCCGCCTCCATTTGACCAAAAGCAATGGGCAGTGTTTTGAAAATCAAACCTGGCCCCTCTCCCGGCATAAGCCCATTGGCAAATACAATAGGGAAAATCGCTAACCCTGCCAGAAGTGCGACTGCGGTATCTGCAAGTGCAATAAATGCCGTCGCCTTGGCAATAGAAGTCTGTCTGGGCAGGTATGAGCCATAAACCATGATTGCACCCATTCCCAAACTGAGGGTGAAAAAAGCGTGTCCCATGGCCGTTAAAACACCTTCTTGTGTAATTTCTCCTGGTGTAAACATGAAACGCACACCTTCCATAAAATGTCCTGTGGTCATGGCGTACGCCACCACCATCAGCAACAATACAAGCAAACTGGGCATCAGAAAACGAATGGCTACTTCAAGACCATTTTTCACACCGCGTGACACTACCACGGTGGTCATCACCATAAAAATGGTATGCCAGGCCAGTAAACGCTCAGGATCAGAGACAAGATCACCAAATATACTGCTCACCCCCTCGGCGGTGGCACCGATAAATACTCCACTGGCGGTACGGAAGATATACGATAGCGCCCAACCGGCAATAACGCTGTAATATGAAAGAATCAGAAAACCGGCGACCATACCCATCCAGCCAAGCCAGACCCAACGCTTATTGCGTTTTTCATCTTCAGCGAGAGTGCTCATGGTATTAATCGGGCTTTGCCGCCCCCGACGCCCAAGCATAATTTCTGCCATCATGATGGGAACGCCAATCAGAGCAATACACAATAGATAAACCAGCACAAAGGTACCGCCACCATTCTCACCGGTGATATAAGGGAATTTCCAGATATTACCCAGACCAACAGCTGAACCCGTTGCTGCTAGAATAAACATCATTCGAGTGGACCATTGTCCGTGTATAGATTTCCGTTCGCTTGTCATTTTATTACCTGATACTGAAAAACTGATCGTATAATTATACATAAGGCTATACGCTTATGGCAGGACGGTACAAAATCGTTTTCAGGCTGTATACTCTGCTCCGCTTATATCGGACATCATTACCATGGCTAAAAAGAAAAAAAAGGCTCCTTCCAATACCATCGCGCTTAATCGCAAAGCGCGGCATGATTATTCTGTGGAAGATAACTTTGAAGCCGGTCTGGTACTGGAAGGCTGGGAAATCAAAAGCATGCGCGAGCATCAGGTACAAATCAGCGAAAGCTACATAATGGTGCATAAAAATGAACTGTTTTGGATAGGCGGCCAGATTACGCCCCTGCTTTCAGCTTCGACCCATATCCACCCTAACCCCACTCGCCCACGCAAGCTGCTAATGCACCGCCGTGAAATTGACCGTCTTATCGGCCAGATCGAACGTAAGGGTTACACATTGTTACCATTAGCGCTGTACTGGAAAAATGGGCGTGCCAAGATGGATGTGGGTCTCGCCAAGGGTAAAAAAGCCCACGATAAACGTGCAGCGGATAAGGAACAGGACTGGAATCGCGAGAAACAACGGACGCTGAAACACAGCCGCTGATCTTAAGACAAAGCATTTGCCTTTATTTTGTGGATTGCTATTGAGACTCAAACAATGTCAGAACTTCACTAAGCAGATTATTACTGCTATATGGCTTCTTGATTAAGGTAAACGCCTGAAGATTCTTTTTTTCTTTCATGTAATTATCTCCATCATAACCTGAGGAAAACAAAATCTTGAGGTCTGGCCGTAAAGCAAGTGCCTGCTCAGCTAACTCATAACCATTCATACCACCTGGCATCAACACATCACTAAACAATAGATCTACATTATTTTCATTTTTGATGATATCCAGTGCCTCACTTCCTGAATAAGCCATTAATACTTTATAACCATGAGAGGACAAAATTTCTTTGGAAAGTAAAACTAGAGCAGGCTCATCATCAACAATTAAAATGGTACCACTCCCCCTAACAGGCAAAACGGTTTCTAAATTATCATTTTTCTCATGTTGTTTAATGTCTTCTGTTCTAGGCAGATAAAGATTGAATGTTGCACCCTTTCCTGGGCTGGAATTAACATCAATATATCCCTGAGAGCGATCTACAAAACTATATGCCATAGACAACCCCAGGCCTGTTCCTTTACCCAGCTCCTTAGTGGTATAGAATGGCTCAAAGATATGCTCTTGCTGTTCAAGTGTCATCCCCACACCATTGTCAGTCACAGATAGTCTTACATATTCCCCTGGCTTATATCCCAGATGCGCCAAACAAAAAACTTCATCAAGTACGCAATTGCTGGTTTCCAAAGTTAATACACCATGTGAGGCCATTGCATCTCGCGCATTTATCACCAGATTAAGCACAACTTCTTCAAAATCAGAGCTATCAATTTCAGTTAACCATAGATTTTCAGAAAACAACATTTTCACTTCAATCTCTGGTGTGACAGAACGAGCAATTAAATTATCCAGTTTTTTTATAATGTGGTTAATATTATGCGCAGTAGCCTGATTGGGCTGTTGACGTGAATAACTGAGAAGCTGACCAACTAGTTTGGCTCCTCGTTGACCCGCCATTTTTATATCTGCAACTGATTTATCAATCTTATCGTTATCGGTTACCTGGCACTCAATCAGCTCTATGCTCCCCAGTATAATCGCAAGCAGATTATTAAAATCATGTGAGATACCACCAGTCAGTAAACCTATAGCATCCATTTTCTGAGCCTGACGCAAAGTTCTTTCTATTTGTTTTTTCTCACTAATATCTGAAAATAATACAATATGATGATCAATAAATTTCTCAACAGTCTTAACTGAGGTAATATTTGTTAAAGCTGGAAATAATTCACCATTTTTCTTTTGAATAAAAATTTCACCATTCCAGCTTTCTTTAGAACTAAGCGAAACAACAATCTCATCATTGAACATATGTTGATGTTTTCTTGCGACTAGCGCTTTCAGGTTTTTGCCAAATAAATCCGCCTTGCTGTAACCCGTCATTTCAGCAAAAGCAGGGTTAACGCTAATGATATTATTATTTAAATCAGTAACGACAATAGCCTGGGTACTATGATGAAAAATTAAGGAGCCAATCTCACGCTCAGTAATATCCGTGTGCGTTCCGACCATACGTAATGCAGCACCATTGTCATCACGAGCAACAACCTTACCCCGAGTACTGACCCATGACCAGGTAGCATCCTCGCGAAGCACACGATGTTTGTTCGCATAAAACTCCGTTTTCCCTTCCAGATGATCTTGTAATTCTGCACGTACTCGACTTATATCTTCAGGATGAATTCTAATATTGTTTTCATTATTAGGATGTTTGTCTTTATCATTATTCAACAGCAACAAATCAAAGACCACAGCATTGGGGTCTGAGCTATGTTTTGTTCCTTTAAGAATATCCCAGTCCCATATTGACTCACCGGTATCTTCAAGAATAAATTTCCAACGTTCCTCACTGGCCAATAATGCCGCTTCAGCCTGTTTACGCAATGCTTTTTCTCGCATTAAATCGAGGGTACGTATAGACAGGCTGTCATACATTGCCAGTACAGTATCAATTAATACTTTCATTGATCCTGACATGGTTTCATTAGCGCGCACCTTTGCTTCTTCCAATGATGCACCTGATTCAAGTGCCAGCACAGCATGCGCCATACGTTTGTCCGTATCGAGAATATGATAACCCAACCATTGAGAAAGGAAGGATACGATCTCCAGCACAACATCATCTAACGGTTTTTCATTCTCTTCTTTTTTAAGAGCAATAACTTTGTCTATGAATGAGCCGTGCGTTTTCTCGTGTGTTGTATACCAGTCATCATCTTTAAAATGAGCACTCCATATTTTTTCTTCTGTCTTAAAATGATAATCAGTGTAATCAAGTAATTCATCGAAAATAGCATCTAGAATAACAACATCTGAACGGTTGGCTAGATGGGCGGCAAGTTTATTGAGAATATAAATTAGTTTTTTGTGCTGCTCATCTATCAGCGCAATACCTGTCTCAAAATTTTTATCCCAGGGGAAAATCTCAAAAAATTCAATATCATTTTTACCCATTAAAAAACTCCAAAAAGAATTTATTAAGATCGTATAAAGTATTTACAATAACTAACACAGATAAGCTCCATGGTAATCATTCACTATGTCTTCAAATTCAGCAAGAAGCTTACTAAATCCAGTTTTTTTTCAGCACTACGCCCTCAAGAAGGTTGCCAAAGACCAACATCACCCATATTTTTAATAATATCCTGATGTGCTGACAATTCAGTTTCATCTGCTTTAATGACGGTCAAACGTTCCCTATCAGTGGATAGGCGACGTTGCTCAACAACAGCACCCGACTGGGTTTCCTCCTGCCCACTATCTAGCATCAAGGTGACCTGGCCACCTGTCATCATTAAATAAACTTCAGCAAGGATCTCTGAATCGAGTAAAGCACCATGTAGTTCACGATGAGTATTTTTTACGTCGAAATGCTTACACAGCGCATCCAGATTATTTTTCTGGCCTGGACGCATCTTACGCGCCATCACCAGAGTATCGATCACACCGCAATAAGTGCCGATATTTCCATATTGTTTGCCGACCATGCTTAGCTCATGATCGAGAAAGCCAATATCAAAAGGTGCGTTGTGGATAATCAGTTCAGCACCTCGAATATATTCCAGAAAACCATCGATAGCATCGGCAAATCGTGGTTTATCCTGTAAAAAATCCGTGGTAATACCATGAACTGCCAGTGCACCTTCATCACTTTCACGGTCAGGTTGCAGGTATTGGTGATAATTGTTGCCGGTTAATTTCCGATCAATCAGCTCGACACAACCAATCTCGATGATTCGATGCCCCTGCTTAGGCTCCAGACCAGTTGTTTCTGTATCCAGTACAATTTGTCTCATTAGCACTTCCTCATGATTAGGCTAACATCTCATCAATGCCTTGATTAGCCAGTTCATCGGCCAGCTCGTTGCCTGGATCTCCCGAATGCCCTTTCACCCAGACCCACTCAATTTCATGTTTCTGAGTGGCCTCATCCAGTCTTTGCCAGAGATCGACATTTTTAACCGGTTTTTTAGCCGCCGTTTTCCAGCCCCGTTTTTTCCAGTCGGGCATCCAGCTAGTTATACCCTGAAGCACGTATTTTGAATCGGTATGCAGGATAATGTCACAGGAACGTGTCAGTGTTTCCAGCGCCTTGATTGCTGCCGTCAGCTCCATGCGATTATTGGTGGTTTTCGATTCAGCGCCAAACAGTTTTTTGTGGTGGCCGTTATACTTCAAACTGACCCCCCAACCGCCCGGGCCGGGGTTGCCGCGGCAGGCTCCATCGGTATAGATAATGACTGAGTGGTTCTTTTCTTCTTGCATCATTCGGCTATTGTATCCCTTAAAACAATACTATTTCAGCTATAAAGTTGAGCAGGCGCATAGTTTATCCCCACGTTTGGACCATAAAAAGGTAAAATGAACCAAAGTCATTGATTTTAAGTACAAAAAAGTATGCACACAAGAACGCTTCGTTTTATTTTTACTATTCTGCTGATGGTCATGCTCAGCGCCTGTCAAACGGCGGCCATCAAACAAGATACACTTTCGTCCGAGATTCAAACCGAAGAGATTCTGCCAGAAACGCTGCCGTCTGATGACGGTCAAAATCCACTCGAAACAGAACTCGCAGATTTTGACTCATTCGAACAGGAGTTCGAGCCAGCGTACTTATCCAGCCCTGTTCATGAAACCGTGTGGCAACACCTGCGTGCTGGTTTCAAACTCGAATCTCACATTGATCAAAAACTCTTGCAATCTGAACTAGCCTGGTATGCTAAACACAAAGACTATATTCAGCGCGTCATGAAGCGTAGTGATCCATTCCTGCATTACATTCTGAGTGAGGCTGAAAAGTATGATATGCCCACCGAACTGGTTTTGCTCCCCATAGTTGAAAGCGCATTTAAACCCTTTGCTTATTCACATGGCAGAGCATCAGGTCTTTGGCAGTTCATTCCTGCCACAGGTCGTCTATATGGGTTAAAACAGAATTGGTGGTACGATGGACGCCGTGATATTTATGCTTCAACTCAGGCTGCATTTAAATTCTTAAATAATCTCAACAAAATATTCAAAGGTGACTGGCTACTGGCTCTGGCTGCTTACAATTCAGGCCCTGGCACGGTACTCAAGGCCATCAGAAAAAATAAAAAACGTAATAAACCTACCGATTTCTGGAGTTTGGATCTGCCGAAAGAAACTCGCAGTTATGTTCCCAAGTTATTAGCACTGAAAGAACTGATAAATAACCCGGAAAAATACGAGATTACCCTGCGCTGCATTGCGCATGTTCCAGGCTTCAAACGCGTCGATGTTGGCTCACAAATTGATCTTGCACTGGCCGCTGAGCTGGCCGAAATCGAACTGGATACTCTCTACAACTACAATCCTGCTTACAACCGCTGGGCAACACCACCAGAAGGCCCTCATCAGCTTCTTTTGCCTGCCGATGCCGCTGATACTTTAATGCTCAATCTGGAAAATCTGGATGATAAAGATAGAATCCGCTGGCAACGCCATCGTATTAAATCCGGAGAAACACTGAGTCAGATTGCAGTTAAGTATGACACCACCGTCAAGCACCTGCGCAAGGTCAATCGTATAAGAGGCAACAATATACGTGCCGGTAAACATTTACTCATACCAGTGGCCAGTCGAAAACGCACTGATTATGCGCTCAGCGCTGGACAGCGGTTAAGCGGTATTAAAAACACCAGCAAGGGCAAAACCCGCATCAATCATATCGTTCAAAAAGGCGAAAGTTTCTGGGAAATTTCCAGAAAATATAATGTCGACATGCATAAACTTGCAAAATGGAATGGTATGGCGATACGCGATCCACTGCGTCAGGGACAAACAATTGTTGTCTGGAAGACCAACCCAACGACACAGGGTGCGTTAAGCCAACGTAAACCTTCTGATACTATCAAATCCATTAGCTATACTGTCAGAAATGGCGATTCATTATCACAAATTGCTAATCGATATAGCGTAAGTGTGAATGATTTACACCGCTGGAACAAAATTGAGAAAAAATATCTACAACCAGGCCAGCGCATCAAGGTTTACGTAGATATTACCGAACAAGCCGGTCAGGGATGAATATTATTACCATAGTGGCTTTATTGCTAATTACTAAATATGTATGATTATCGAGCTATAATCACATAAATCAAATAATAAGGTTTTGAAATGAGCACAACGATAACTTCCAAGGATCTCAGCAACTATCACCCTCTTGATACTCTGAACTCTGAAAGCCTCAGAGAAATCTGCGGCAAACTTACCATTGTCGAAATAAATAAAGGCGACAACATTTTTATTCAGGGCGATGCCAAGGCCGATCATATCTTTCTTCATGACGGTGTTGTAGAGCTAATAGAGAACGGCAAAGTAATTAAATCGCTTGAATCAGGAACTGAAGATACAAAAACTGCGCTTGCGCATATCATTCCAAGAAATTTTTCTGCAATAGCAAAAACGAACGTGGTTGTATTTGTAATTGACTCAGACCTGCTGGATATGATGCTCACCTGGGATCAAACTGGCACTTTTCAGGTTGACGATTTAAATAGTGCTGAAGATGATGACTGGATGTCACGAATATTAAATACCGAAGCCTTTCGCCGAATCCCGCCCGCTAACATCCAGGCTATTTTTACCAGCCTTGAAGACATCAATGTCAATCTCGGTGATGTGGTGATCAAACAGGGTGAACCTGGCGATTATTTTTATATCGTGAAATCAGGTCGCTGTATGGTTACCCGAAGAATGCCAGGACAGGATAAAGATATAAAACTGGCAGAACTAGAAGCGGGTACTTCTTTCGGTGAAGAAGCCTTAATCTCCGATGCTGAACGCAACGCTACTATCGTCATGCTAAGCAAGGGCGTGCTCAGTCGATTATCTAAAGAGCAATTTCTGTCATTACTCAATGAGCCAATGTTAGATGTGCTTGATTTTGATACCGCAAAAGAAAAAATAACCAGTAATGATGCCGAATGGCTAGATGTACGTTTACCTAATGAGTATAAATCTGCTCATATCAAAGCCGCCACGCATTTACCATTGATCTTCTTACGTATGAAAATTGACACTTTAGATAAGAATAAAAATTACATTTTATACTGTGATACGGGACGTCGAAGCTCTTCTGCTTCTTACATTCTAAATGAACGTGGCTTTAATACTTCCGTATTGAAGGATGGTTTAAAAAGCGTCGAGCTAAAGGAACTTGAGGGCAACGATATTATTGCTGATTAATAATACCTGGATTATTTAACCTAATTCATAACCCGGGATTTTTGACACATCAATTTCATCTATTTGCTCAGCCGGCAAAAACTCCTCTGCATAACGCATATAAACTTTTTCTTTGATAAAGACATCGAATATATCAGGGTCCACATGACCATCCTTTTTCATAAATCCTAATATACGCAAACACTCAGACAATTTTTTACCTTTCTTATAAGGTCGATCACTAGAAGTAAGCGCTTCAAAAATATCAGCAATACCCATCATTCTTGCTGGAATAGACAACTGCTCACGAGTCAAACCCAGGGGATAACCATTACCATCCATACGCTCGTGATGACCACCAGCATACTCTGGTACATTCAACAAATGTTTAGGAAAAGGCAGCTCTGCCAGCATTTTTATTGTCATTACAATATGGTTATTGATAATCTCTCGCTCCTCATCATTAAGCGTGCCACGCTGAATGATCATATTGTTAACTTCATCATCGTCAAGTAAATTTTCCTCGACATTATTTGGAGTTAGCCAACGGTGTTTTGAGATATCCCTGACACGCTGTTGTAATTCATCATCCATGAATTCACCACCAACATTACTTGTTCGAATAAAATCACGATCATCGTCTAGCTGTTTGATCTTGTTCTCATATGCCAGTTCAAGATCAGTACTATCAGTATTACTACCATTAGAAATTCTTGCAAGCTTATTCTCTAACATTTCAATTTTTGCATCACGTTTCAAAACCTCAAAGCGTGTATCAACTGTATGTACTCGATCATAAATGGTTTCCAGCTTGGTTGCTTTATCAACCACGTATTCAGGCGTAGTTACTTTTCCGCAGTCGTGTAACCAGCCTGCTATACGCAATTCATAGCGATCTTCATCCTTCATAGAAAAATCATTGAGCACGCCGATGTCTGAATCATGACAGGCATCTGCAATCATCATAGTGAGTTCAGGTAAGCGACGACAATGACCACCGGTATAAGGGGATTTTTCGTCTATCGCGCCCGCGATCAATTTGATAAACGCTTCAAACAGTTCGCGTTGTTCTTCGATTAGTCTGTTATTGGTCAGTGCAACGGCTGCTTGCGATGCTAGAGATTCAGCCAGATCACGTTCTTCAATAGAAAATTCTTTAGTAACACCGGCCTCGTCTTTGGCATTAATTAATTGCAATACACCGATAATTTCCCCTTCATGATTTTTCATCGGCACTGTCAAAATAGACTGAGTGCGATAACCCGTTTTCTCATCAAATTTTCGTGTTCCTGAAAAATCAAAACCTTCTACGTGATAAGCATCTGGAATGTTAATTGTGCGATCTTCATGGACGGCGCAGCTCACCACCGTACTAATATTAGGTTTATCGTCTATAAACAATTGAACAGGATAAAAATTTATTTCCACGCCACTGCTGCCACCCATGTGAATATTGAGTGAGTGATTGGCAACAATAACAAATTCCAGTGCCTGCTGGTCATCCGTCATTCGGTACAAACTACCACCATCGGCATTGGTTAATTCCATTGCACCTTGTAGAATTTTTTCACAAACAATACTGGTGTCTCTTTCCACCGAAAGGCTGATACCAATTTCATTCAAACGTGCAACTCGTTGAATAGCCTGCTTCATTTTTTATTCCTATTTTTGATCATTTAACGGTGTATTTATAACGTAAAACATTATTTTTTAACACCACCTTTTGTCAGACTTGCCGGTGCCAATAAACGCTCTAACTCTTCACGTGAAATATCAGTCATTTCACTGGCAACATCTATAACCGCCCTGCTTTCGGCATAAGCCTGTTTTGCAATTTTTGCACCCAGCTCATAACCAATGACACTGTTTAATGCTGTCACCAGAATTGGGTTTTTTGCCAAAGCATTTTTGATGTTTTCATGATTGACGGTAAACCCTGTTATCGCCTTGTCCGCTAACAAACGTGCGGCGGATGCTAACAAATCAATGCTCTGTAAAAGATCATAAGCAACCAGTGGCAACATCACATTCAATTGAAAATTACCCGACTGCCCCGCAATGGTAATTGAGGCGTCATTGCCGATCACTTTTGCACAGACCATGGCAACAGCCTCCGGGACTACCGGGTTCACTTTTCCCGGCATAATGCTGCTACCAGGTTGTAAGGCTGGTAAGGCAATTTCGCCAATACCTGCAAGCGGGCCACTATTCATCCAGCGCAGGTCATTGGAGATCTTCAGCAAACTCACAGCCACTGTTTTTAGCTGGCCACTTAATGAAACCGCAGAATCCTGTGTGCTCATGTTTTCAAAACGATTATTAGCAACACTGAAGCGCAAGCCTGTCTGCTCTTCCAAAGAAATCGCCACCAGATCCCCAAATTCTTCGGGCGCATTAATACCCGTACCAACCGCTGTACCGCCAATCGCTAATTTTTTCATTGCAGGAGTCGCCTGCATGATTCGTTCAACCGCGCCACGTATTTGCGCAGCCCAACCACCTAGCTCCTGACCTAATGTGATAGGCATGGCATCCATTAAATGGGTTCGCCCTGTGGTCACTACATCCTGCAATTCCACAGCCCTGTCATTAATAATGTTCTCCAGGTGTATCAACGCGGGCAACAGCCTTTCCTCGCAGGCTATGCTGGCACTAACGTGAATAGCTGTTGGTATGACATCGTTAGAACTCTGACTCATATTAACGTGATCATTTGGATGCACATCAATACTGGAGTTTCTTGATGCCAGATGAGCAATCACTTCATTAGCATTCATATTGGTACTGGTACCCGAGCCAGTCTGAAATACATCAATGGGAAATTCAGAATCCAGTTCACCAGAAATCATATTCTGGCAAACATCAGAAATAGCTCTATACCTGTCATCGTCGAGACCACCTATTTTATGATTTGCGTCCGCACAAGCTAGTTTGACTCTTGCTAAAGCATTCAAAAAAGCTGCTGGCATGACCAGCCCACTAATAGGGAAATTATCAATCGCACGCTGGGTCTGAGCACCATAACAGGCTGATTCTGGTACTTCTAACTCTCCCATACTGTCTTTCACTGTGCGTGTTTTTATCATTTTCCTCTCCATTAAATTGAAACTTTATTGTTGTATAATACGCGACTTTAAGTATTCATAAAATCGAAGATTTTTACTATATCGGAATTTATACAATGAGCAATACGATGGAATTAAACGAACTCACCGCCATCTCACCCGCTGATGGACGATACGGCTCTAAAACTGCCGATCTGCGCCCCCTGTTCAGCGAATTTGGTTTAATCCATCATCGCGTACTGGTTGAAGTGCGGTGGTTACAGGCACTGGCAGCTAAAGCTGAAATTACTGAAGTGCCTGCTTTCGATGAGCATACCAATAATTTACTGAACAATATCGTCGACAATTTCAGTCTCGAAGATGCACAGCGTGTAAAAAATATCGAGAGCACGACCAACCATGATGTCAAAGCAGTCGAATACTTCCTAAAAGAAAAAATCCAGGGAAATCAACCGTTAGAAGCCGTTTCTGAATTCTTGCACTTTGCCTGCACTTCAGAAGACATCAACAACCTGTCCTATGCATTAATGCTGAAATCAGGCCGTGACACGGTCATTCTGCCAGCCATGGATGAGATTATCGATAAATTGAAAGCCATGTCTCATGAGCTAGCAGCACAACCCATGCTTAGCCGAACACACGGCCAGACAGCTTCACCAACAACGGTAGGCAAGGAAATCGCCAATGTCGTTCATCGTTTACGCCAACAGCAACAAATCACCGCAGGCGTCGTTGTACTTGGCAAAATCAACGGCGCTGTTGGTAACTTCAATGCGCACTACTGTGCTTATCCTGAAGTTAACTGGCCTGAATTTGCTGAAAGTTTCATCACATCTATTGGCCTGACCATGAACCCCTACACCATCCAGATTGAGCCACATGATTACATGGCTGAAATGTTTGATGCTATCAGCCGTTTCAACACCATTCTGATCGATTTATGCCGCGATCTTTGGGCCTATATCTCATTAGGTTATTTCAAACAAATAACCGTTGCCGGTGAGGTCGGTTCCTCAACCATGCCGCATAAAGTAAACCCTATCGACTTTGAAAATGCCGAGGGTAACTTCGGTATTGCCAATGCACTGTTTGGCCATCTATCAACAAAATTACCGGTTTCTCGCTGGCAGCGTGACTTGACTGACTCCACCGTGCTGCGCACCCTCGGCGTCGGTTTTGCGCACAGCATGATCGCCTACCAGTCATTGAGCAAAGGCCTCAATAAACTCGAAGCCAATGCGCAAAAGTTAAACGATGATCTAGAAAATAGCTGGGAAGTTCTTGCTGAGCCAATCCAGACTGTAATGCGTCGTTATGGCATTGAAAACCCCTATGAAAAACTCAAAGAAATGACGCGTGGCAAAGGTATTAATCGTGAAGACATGCACGCCTTTATCAAAACATTGGAAATCCCCGAAGAAGCTCGCCAACGTTTGCTTGAACTAACACCGCAGAATTATATTGGTAATGCCGTACAACAAGCCAGAAACATCTAAAAACTGACCCGAGAATATTTCGGGTCAGTTTTTCTCTAAATGTTAAATATGACAGACAACATTCAGATTATCACTACAGACTGGAAGCAAAGCCGTCAGGAATTAGTACAAATAAGGACTAGTGTGTTCATTGAAGAACAACTTGTACCAGCTGAACTCGAATGGGATGAATTTGATGAGCAATCTACTCATTTCCTGGCCTTTTACGATGATAATCCAATAGCCACTGCCCGCCTAAAACCTGATGGACAAATAGGAAGAATGGCGGTAATAAGAAATTATCGTAACAGAGGTATTGGTACAAAATTACTGACAACCGTATTATTACGGGCTACAAATACTGGCTACAGCATGGTTTACATACATGCTCAAAATCAAGCCATCGATTTTTATAAAAAATTTAATTTTATTCATAATGGCACTGAATTCATGGATGCAGGAATAGTGCACAGAGCTATGTATAAGCTACTAAATAATAACTAACACTATGCCTAAAATACCCGCCCTGCCATTCTGCGAAGACATCCCGAGCCATTTCATACTGGGAGAAACCAAAGCTGAAATACAGCTCAGCCATGCTGAAGAAAACCGCAATGCAGCCTTATCACTTGCCAGTCAGGCTCGTTTCAATATTAATATTTTTACACAGGACATGGATGACGCTATTTACAACAATAATGAGTTCGAAGAACATGTTTTTAATCTTGCAACTCGTCATCCAAGTGCAAAAATACGTATTCTTGTACAAGATTCATCATCTGCAGTAAAAAAAGGACACCGCCTAATTCGAATCACTCAAAAGCTAACCAGTTCTATTTTTATCCACAATCCACCAGAAATACACAGAAGTGATAAAAGTGCATTTTTAACAGTTGATGGTGTTGGCTTGTTATACAGAGTAAATGCTGGAAAATATAATTACGAAGCTTCAGTTAATTTCATGTCTCCTCAACGAGCTAGAAAACTTGATGAGTTTTTTGATAAAGCCTGGGGACACAGCACACGCGATCAAAAAGTTCGACGACTTGCCGTTTAAATCTTACTTTCACATAAAACAGTCTGAGCAGCCATCAGATAGTTGCCCTGCGCGCAATCAACACCCAAATCCTTAAGAATATTGAGCGTCTCTTCATTTTCCACCCATTCAGCAATAGTTTTTAAATCCATAGCTTCGGCAACCTGCTGAATTGATTTGACCATTGCCTTATCAATTTCATCTTTACTAATATCTCTAACAAATGAGCCATCAATTTTTAAATAATCCACGGGCAGAGATTTTAGATAAGTAAAGGAGCTCAAACCACTACCAAAATCATCCAACGAAAATTTACAGCCATGTTGTTTGAGCTCGTCAATAAAGAAAACAGCCTGAGTCAAATTACTAATTGCAACCGTCTCTGTTATCTCAAAACAAATTCGGTCCAGAGACACTTTATACTTCTCTTGTTCTGAATAGATAAACTCAAGCAAACTATGATCGCTCAAAGAGTCTCCAGACAAATTAACAGCCACCATGCTCATCGGAATATTAGACTGCTCTATCTCACACTGAGCCATCAATTGAAAAACATGGGTAATTACCCAACGGTCAATTGATATCATCAAATTAAAACGCTCTGCTGCGGGCAAAAATGCTCCAGGAAGAATGATTGATCCATCTTCGCCAATCATCCGTATCAACACTTCAATATGCTCTATGTCACCGCTTTCAAGATTAACAATATTCTGATAGTACAAACAGAAACGATCTTCTTCCAGTGCTTTGGTAATTCTTGCAGTCCAGTGCATTTCACCATGTCGGCGAGATACAACCACATCCGACTCTTCATAGACATGAACGCGATTTCTTCCCGCATCCTTGGCCGCGTAACAGGCGACATCCGCTGAACTCAATATATGAGACATATTTGAATTTTCAGCATCAATGGCAACCACACCAATACTAACGCCGATCTCAAAAGTTTTATCTTCCCAGACGAAGCGGAAACCTTTGATTTGTTCACGAATTTTATCGGCAATGACAACTGACTTTTCAAGGCTGCAGTTTTCGAGCAAAACACCAAACTCATCACCACCGAGCCTGGCGACAACATCACCACTGCGCAATATTTTATTAAATAGTAATGGTAATTGCTGAAGTAACTCATCACCCGCTATATGGCCGCAAGTATCATTCACAATCTTGAACTGATCAAGATCGAGATAGAGCAACACATGATGTCTGCCCTCATGCTTAACATTAATCAGGGCATCCTGCAGATGACTTTCAAATTTTCGCCTGTTATACAGTCCTGTCAAAGCATCATGACTCGCCTGATAAGACAACTGGCGCGTCAGTGTTCGCGTGTGGCTTACATCCTGAATCACCACAACCGCACCCAGCAAATCGCCTGATACATTTTTCATTGGTGCAACAGATGCCTCGATGGCGATCAGGCTCGAACCCTCATTAATCAAAGAAGATTGCTCTGGAAGCTCAATAATACCGACTTTTTTAAAGCACTCGTCTACCGGGTCGAAGTTCAATCGTTCTGATGATTCATCAACAATGTTCATCACCTCTATAAAAGGTTTGCCAACTAATTTTTCACGTGTACTTTCCAACAATTTTTCAGCAGCCGGATTAACGAATGTTAATATACCTTTTTGATCTACCGTCAATACTGAGTCAGTAATCGAGTGCAGAGTTACTTCCGCCATCTCTTTTTCTATCATCAGCGCAATTTCTGATGTTGATACTTTATCCAGCGCATCAACCAGTGCCTCCTGTTGATCCAGCACTGACTCAATTGCATGATTAATAAAACGCCCTAAATAACCAAATTCATCCTGTCGGGAGTCATTAAATCGAACCGATTCATCACCCAACGTAAAACGCTTGGCTGATTCCAACATGGAAATAAAAGGTCGCGTTAGTATGATATGCAAAACGTGTCGCAAAAAGAAACCAAATAGAAGGATGCCAACACCAATGCTCAGCAGCATATTCTTTCGAATTTCAGCGACCGTTTTTTGTTTACTGGTGAAATAAACCTTGATACTAAATCGATGCATAGTATTGGTATCAGCATTATTATCAGTTCCAATATATTCAAAATCATGATATTCGAATTCATCGTCATCAATATTACGAATACCGAACTCAATCGTTTCTTCACTGCCAATAATGGATACAGCATTAAAACCAATGCTTTCCTGGAAGAAATTAATTTTCTCAGTTAATTCTTTATTTGCGACCTCCAAATATCCATCAGCAGACTTAATTATTTCTTCCAGCTCGTGCGCCAATAAATACGTATTACTTTCACGCTTTATGTCAGTTTCACTCTCGGCCTGATTTATAAAGTGAATTGCAATAATCAGGCTGATTAGTACAAGCACCCAAAACATGATTCCTGCAATGCGTGCGGGAAGCTTAGGTTGAAAAGGTAGGTTATTCGGCTCCATCGATATTGTTATATTACTTAAAACCTAACCACCTGATGGCCAAATATACGGGGCAGACACCACTGACACCGGCTCCAAGTACAGCAAATCCGATAAACCAGGGGAAAAACCAGAGCATGTCAATATTGTATTCATGTACGGCTATGTAGCTGGCAAGCACAACAACAGCGAGAGAAATTCTTAACATGCGGAATGCTTCAAAATTTAACCGGGGTGCTTTATTGTATTTCAACAACCCAGGCTCAAGTTCAACTTTGCTGATCTTTTGTGACAATATTGGCAATGTGAATCCTGTAATACCCTCAAGCAGCAGAACTACGACCAATACATAAATCATGGCATTCGACTCAATATACAGCGCCGTCAGTATACACAGACCTGTGATAAACAAATAAACACGATCACTCATTTCAATACTCTCTAATTATTGTCGATTTATTTTTCCTGATGACGTGCATACGCTTAACAGCATCGAAAACGTCTATCATCTTCTGAGTATATTGTATTTTCTGGATATTACGAGCTAACTCCAGCACAATTCCTAATTAAATCAGGTCCTTGATAAATAAAACCGGTATATACCTGAACCAAAGAGGCACCCAGTTGCATTTTTCTTCTGGCATCTTCGACAGAAAACACGCCCCCAGCAGCGATAACGGGGATTTTTCCATCCAGCCCGACCACCAGTTTTTCAAGCACATGATCTGACACTTGACTTAATGGTCTTCCACTCAAGCCTCCCTGTTCTTTTGCCTGAGCCAGATCATGCAATCCTTCACGCGAATTAGTGGTATTGGTTGCGATAACAGCATCAATCTTTAGTCGAATAAATGTCTGAGCCAGCTCGGCAATCTCGCTGTCATCAAGATCCGGTGCAATCTTGACGGCCAGTGGTACATATTTACCATGAACATCTTCTAAGCGAGACTGCTCCTGTTTTAAGCTAGAAAGTAGTTTCTCCAATTCTTCACCATGCTGTAAATCTCGTAAGCCAGGTGTATTCGGTGATGAAATATTGATCGTGACATAGTCAGCATAAGAATAAACTTGAGTTAGAGCCGAGAGATAGTCATCGACCGCATGCTCAAGTGAAGTGTCACGATTTTTACCTATGTTGATACCCAGCACACAGTTTCGCTGACTTCGTTTTACATTATCAATCAACGACTCAACACCGTGATTATTAAAACCCATGCGATTGATAATTGCCTCATCGGCTTCAAGCCGAAACAATCTAGGCCTGGGATTACCCGGCTGAGCACGTGGTGTCACCGTACCTATTTCGACAAAACCAAAACCACAGGCGGCAAGCGCATCGATGTGCTCACCGTTTTTATCCAGACCTGCAGCCAGGCCGACGGGATTTAAAAACTCGATACCCATCACCGTTACAGGTGCTTTAACTGGCTTACCAAGAAATAATTTCAGCAAACCCAATTTATTAGCCAGATCCATTAAACGTAAAGAAACGGTATGCGCTGTTTCAGGTTCTAATACAAAAAGTAGCTTTCGAACTATGGAATAAAAATTCATTCTTATCTCACTTAGATTCAATGTGTTGAATAATTAACTGCAGGGTTTTACGACCACGAAACTCATTCACGTCCATACGATAAATCATTTTTATTGATGACTCACCTGCTTGCAGAACATCCGCACCCTGATTAAACGCGATCGCTTCAACCTCTTGACCGCTGACATTATGGCGCAACTTAAGTTTTAGATGTTTCTCGCCGACGATGCGCCAATCGACAACATCAAACTCATCGTCAAATAAGGGCTCAGAAAAACACTGCCCCCAGGGGCCTGCAAAACGCAGGGTTTCGGCCAGCGGCAAACTCAATTCACCCGATAGCAAACCGCCATCAGTTTCGATGACCTTATCCAAAAAGCGTTTACCTAAACTAACTTCAATCTGTTCAGAAAATGCACTGGTAAATTGTTCGAGATCCGATTTATTCAAACTCAGGCCTGCGGCCATAGCATGACCACCAAATTTTTGTACCATTGCCGGATATTTTGTTGCAATCGCATCCAGTACATCGCGTATATGCACGCCCGGTATCGAGCGCGCAGAACCTTTAACTTCATCGCCGCCGGCATCGGCAAAAGCAATCACCGGGCGATGATATTTTTCTTTGACTCGGGAAGCCAATAAACCCACAACGCCCTGATGCCAGTCCTCGTCGTACAGACAAAGTCCGGCCTGTAGTTTTTCCTGATCCAGTTTGGCCAATAAACCTTCCATAACGGTCATCGCCTGAGCCAGCATATCGCCTTCAATTTCCTTGCGCTGCTGATTCATGTCATTGAGCATTTTTGCATAATGCATGGCCTGATCAAAATCATCGGTGAGCAGGCATTCAATACCAACCGACATATCATCCAGACGTCCGGCAGCATTCAATCTGGGGGCCACCGCAAAACCAAAATCCTGAGTGGTACAGGCATTCATGTTTTTACCCGAAATTTCAAGCAGAGCGCGAATGCCCTCACAACATTGAGCCTTGCGAATTCGGTGCAGACCCTGTTCGACTAGTAGCCGATTATTTTTATCCAGTGGCACAACATCGGCCACCGTACCCAGGGCAACAAGATCCAGTAACACGGCCATATTGGGTTCTGTGCGCTGTTCATTAAACCAGTCTCTTGAGCGCAACTCGGCACGAACCGCGAGCATGACATAGAAAGCCACACCGACACCTGCCATCATTTTACTGGGGAACTCACAGCCCTGCTGATTGGGATTCACAATCGCATCAGCATCAGGCAACACCACTCCCTGTAGATGATGATCCGTGACCACAACTTTTATATTTTCCTGTTTGGCTTTGGCTACGCCATCAATACTGGAGATGCCGTTATCAACGGTGACGATTAAATCCGGTGACATTTTCTTGGCCAGCAAAACAATTTCTGGCGTCAATCCATAACCATATTCAAAACGATTGGGCACCAGATAGTTGATTTTATCCGCACCCATAGAACGTAAGGCGCGCACCATCAAGGCGGAACTGGTCGCACCATCAGCATCAAAGTCACCGACTATAACCACCGACTGATTATTCATCACGGCATCAGCAATCAATGGCGCTGCCTGATCAACACCTTTTAGCCGTTTAAAATCCAGCAGGCCGGTAATCGAATAATCCAGCTGATCACAGCTTTCAATACCACGGTTTGCATAAATCCGTTTCAGCAACGGATTTAAATCACTTGCCTGCAACTCTGCAGATATTTCAGAGCACTTACTGATAACACTGACATCATTCATAAGTTTTGATATGGTTTTCTATTTTTTTATTACGGAAAAACCTGAAGCGATTGTGACTGGCAATCTGATAACAAACACCATTACAGGCATGCAGATTAACTTTAATTTTATTCTTCATTGCCCAGGCTAAAAGTGGTTCAAGCCAACTGGCATATAATTCATTAAAACTCGATTGCCACTCCATAACATCGCCATAACAGGTCACGTTAAACAAATCATCGAGCACCAATAAATTATTTTCCTGATTAGAAACCTGCTCAATAAAAGTTTTTACACCAGACATCGAATGGTAATTCAAATTATTTAAAGTAGACAAACCCTTAAGCAGAGGGTGCTGGCTATAAACTTCCATCGACTGTAACTCAGACCGATCAGGCAAAGCGCCCTCCCCCCAAAGCCAAACACCATTAACTGGTAATTTATTATTCTGTTCACGTTGCGCATTAACCTGACTTTGGAACATCAACATCTGCACCTCGTTCATAAACTTTTTCCAGAACAGGGCATCCTCACCTTCTGGCATAAATGAATAAACATTGCGGCTGATCACTTCATTCAGGGGCGTGGTGGAAACTTTTTCATGATCGCTAATATTTAAAAACCATCTGTCCTTATCTGCCATTAAAAAACGTATGCCGTCGTCTTTGAAATGCGCGTTTAATTCTTCAAGCAAACTTTCAGATTCCTGCTGCGTCAAATCAAGTCCGTGGGTATCTCTTAGAATGGCATGATCCATATCGGCCTGAAGATGAACCGGATCAACATGAAACCAAAAACCGTGCTCGGTATATTGACCACTCGCCAATAAAGACAAAGCCGCAGCAGGAAACGGTTTAGACTGATCCAGCGCAAACAGGCTGTCGAGCACTTCATGAAAACTTTTTTGTTTAGTTGTCTGTTGATCTGCTCTGGCTAAAAATGCAATTAAAGCATGGATAGATTTACTATCGAGACGATCTATATCGGGGAGAGGACCACACAGGCCGGGGATAACAAGATCAAGCTGCGTCAATTTTTCGCCTGATTTCAAACAAAGAAATACCAGTGGCAACTGAAACATTGAGACTTTCTACACTGCCACGCATGGGAATGTAAATCAGCTCATCACAATTCTCACGGGTCAATCTACGCATGCCTTTTTCTTCTGCGCCCATGACCAATGCCATGCGCTTAGTAGCACTAATGTCGTAAAGGCTGTTATCGGTTTCACCGGCAGTACCAACAATCCAGACATCATTATCGTGCAGTAACTCCATCGCACGAGCGAGATTAGTCACCTGTATAAATGGCACTGTATCTGCAGCACCACAGGCAACTTTTCGAACTACTGCGGTAATGCCGGGGCTACGATTTTTACAAACAATCACGGCATCAACACCAGCGGCATCTGCTGAACGCAAACAGGCACCAATATTATGCGGATCCTGGACTTCATCGAGAATCAGCAGCAACAAGTCACCTTGCTTGCTTACGATATCTTCCAACGCCGTCTGCTTTGTTTTCATAACACGTAAATCAGCCGCTACGCCCTGATGACTACCATCATCACATTTTTTTTTCATTTTATCTGCTGAGATAGCCTGTACGGAA
>Ga0224506_10000075_pt1 | contig 102069 bp, 110 predicted proteins | sample SF_Jan12_sed_USG_2_FD_169108 | JGI IMG/M metagenome (GOLD analysis project Ga0224506, IMG submission 169108) | Sediment microbial communities from San Francisco Bay, California, United States - SF_Jan12_sed_USGS_8_1 | ecosystem: Environmental > Aquatic > Marine > Sediment | place: USA...
GCCCATAGAGTAACCATAGCACTTCTCATTGGAAAATAATTTAAGTCTATGTATGACGATAAGCCAAGGCTTTCCCTAAGCTCCCCTGCGTCCACATTTGAGGTCAATGGCAGTTCAACATCATAGATGGTTCCATCTAAATCTTTGTATAGAATAAACTTCTTGGGCAAATCAGCCGTAGATTCTTTTCCCATTTTAAACGCCCCTAACAGATAGTCTCGTTATTCAACATCATCCATAAATACTTTAAGTAGTTCCACACTAAAAACGCGACGCGAAATACATAAACATTATTTCTCATCACGTAAGGAATAAGGCATATATTTTATCCTTCACAGTTAATCTAATGCTCCAAAAGAGGGGCCGTAGTCTAGGCAGGAATGACGACGGGCTCCAGAAAGTAGCAAACGGGTTTGCGGACCATCGCTTTGGGATGAAGAAGTTCTGGAGCGGTCAGGAGAAACCCGTAGGAACAGCCCAGCGCTGTTTCCGGGTAAAGGTCGTCGGTTCAAATCCGGCCGGCCCCACCAAAAGCCCCCTTTTGCAAAAATAAACAACCTTGGTTGAGCATTTGGAGAAATAGATTCGGAGCAAGCAGTTTTGCCCAGCTTCTCTCTATCGACTATTTACGCAGCTTCCTCAGAGCCTTATCAACATCTCCCAATTCCAGCTTCTCAAGAGTCTCCGACTTCGGCACTCCGTTCTCGTCCCAACCAGCCTCCTGATAATACTCCTGCACGCTCTCCCTCACGCTGGTTCTGTCAGCAGCTTTCCCCTTATATGGCCCCGAAGGCAACGGCTCATAGAATCTGCTTGGGTTATCGTCATGAACTTTCGGGTTCCACTTCAAATCTGGTCCTCCTAAAAGCAATAATGCCCGTTGTATCTGCAACGTCTTTAACCCGCCACCTTTGCCCCAATTCTCACGCGTCAACTCTAGACCCGTGACTGCATTGTAAAAGTCAAACTTCAAATTCCTAGGCAAACCAAAACCACCACTGAAATTGCAGCAGATCGCTGAATCATTGAACACTGCCCATACTTCACCCAAAGCCCCGTCCACAGGCAAGTCGGTTATTGATGTGTGATCGCCACATTGAACTGAACACGCATATCCTATGTCGGTCGAAAAGTCTTTGCCGCTGCGAATGCCATGGGCACCAATCCCGATGCCTTTACTCTGAACAGCATACTGTAGCACGTCTTTGCCTTTCATCTTTCCTATCTTCAATGCTGCCCGATACGTGCCTTCAGCCAATAAGTTGCCAACGCCTTCCCTCAAGGCAATTTTCTTTGCCAACTTGGCGAAAGCTTCAGTGTCTCCCCATTTCAATTCTATGCCGTCCAGATCATTCTTGGACAAGATACCCCTCTGGAACAGTTCAGCAGCAAAACCCATAACATTGCCTGTCTGAATGCCGCACAGCCCGAGATCATCGATCAAGGAAGCCATAAACACGTCTTCTTCAGGCGTAAAAATACCTAGGTTGGGGCCTAGATATGCCTGCAATTCATAATCGGGATTATCAGTTATCGCCCCCTTAAACTTGCCAGACTTGACAAACGCGATCTTCAGACAGTTTGTGGGACAGCCAAAGTCACTCCAAGACTGCTTCACCCAAACCCTATTCTCAAACTGGTCAACACCATAGCTTTTCTCATCATGCCACTCTTCCTGCCAATTCCTGATAGGCTCAGAACTCGACTTTGCAGCAAACGAGTAACCGCCACCGCCCGTTCCCCACCGTCTCCACAACACATTTTCATACGCACTCTTATCTACGGCGTTAATCATCCGCCTGACTTTTCCAAGGTCGGCAACCTCAGGCAGCGGGCCAGTACCCTTAACGGCGACCGCCTTAAGATTCTTCGAACCCATAACCGCTCCGTAACCGCCGTAGCCTGCTGCATGCGTCCACTTAGCCACAACCACCGCGGTTCGAACCTTATTCTCGCCTGCGGGACCAATGTACAATTTTGCAGGCTCCTTCCACTCACCATAACGCGGGTAACGCTCACTCAACAGTCGCCTACATTCCTTGTTAAGCAACGTGTTCGTTTCTTTGCCATCCTTACCCCAAATGCGGCTTGCATCTCTGATCTCAACATCCGAGTCTTTAATGAACACGTAAACGGGCTTCTCAGCCTGTCCCGTAACAATGACGCCGTCATACCCGGCGCAGCGCAATTCAACTCCGAACTCGCCGCCAACAGTTGAACCCACAACCCCATTACTCTGCGGAGACTTGCCCGAGACGCAAACTCTGCCGCCTGGGAAAAAACCTGTAAGCGGTCCAGGCAGAAAAAGCAGAACATTGTCAGGGCCAAGCGGATCCAGCTCCTCCCATTCACCGATCAATCTATCGCAAAGGATTTTTGCTGCAAGTCCCCTGCCCCCTACGTAATCCTTCAACAACTCATCGTCAAACGTAACGTCTTTGAAAGCGCCTTCTGAAAGACCAATCTCCAAGAATTTTCCAGCATAACCCAATATCAAATGAACTCCTCCGCCTTCTCTCCATACAATTTAATCGCAAGACTCCTAGTCTGCTCCTCAGGCTTACGTGCGTAAAGCCTGTACGGATGTTCTCCTCTCGTAACGGTTTTCAAGACGTTCCATCCCCCTTCTTGGCAGACCTTCACGCATTGCGGATTGCCATTGCATAGGTCACAGATTACGATTTTCTTATCTGCTGGGTGCATATGTGGGATTCTTCCAGGACATGCTTCTATGCATTTTCCGCAACCAGTGCACTTCTCATCGTTCACCAAAACAGCGCTAGTTTTTCTGCTTATAGACAAGGCCTTAAACGGACATGCTTCAACACATGGATAGTCTTCACATTGCGCACACAGATGCGGAAAATCTGCGCCTGGAACCAACATGAAAACCCTCACTCTTGATGCTTCCGGCCAGATCCTGTTCTCGTGATGAAGCGAACAGGCAATCTCACATTTGCGGCATCCGCTGCATTTCGAAAGGTCTCTCGCTATCCAAATAGGCTCCTTCCTTGTTGCCAAACCAATTAGCCTTCCCTAAAACTCTTGAGAAAATGTTTCTAGAGTCTGCCTAAATTTAAACATGATGTTTTCACATGGGCAAGGTTTCAATTGAGTTCTGCAATGCGGTTTGATGGTGAAAACTTTAAGTCAACTATACTACGAGCATGCAAGAGCTTGTGTACAAAGCAGAATCGTAGAATTTAAACTCAAGTGCGCGCGCGCAAGCGCGCCAGAGAACTTGAATACTTCACTTTGGACATTTGCCTATGTAAGGTAATCAAGTTCCAAGTTGAGCCGCAGAGCTTCGAAGTCGGTCAAGAAGTGAACATAAGCCTCAGAATCAGAAACACTGGTTCTAGAGACCTCACGGGGACGTGCATACTTAAGGTGCAAGAAACCGAATGTATAGTTCAAGAATTCACCCACGATTTTTCCGCATTAGCTCCGGGCAATAACCTCACGTTCAGCTCAGCATGGAATACATCTGCAGCCAAGAAAGGCGTGGTCTAACACGTACTTGGATATGTTTCCTACGAAGGCCAAACGACTCCGCCAATTACAGCATTGATAACCTCAACCAAAGAACAGCCTCAATGGAATCTTCCCATACCGGAACTTTTGGTAATAGCTTTGGCAATCATAGTAATTCTAATCGTTAGCATAAGCGTTTTAGCCCTTCGTTTCCGCAGACGCCACAGCAGTTGAACAATGAATCAACAAGATATCGCAGACCTTTCTAGCGCGGACTGGATGTGGTTTCTAGACGTTTAGAATTACTCAAGTTTGAAGGTTTGACTAGGCGGGTGAGATTTGAACCTCACACACAAATTGAGAGGCTCGATCTCCCTATTCAGGGTAGTGCTTTACTTATTTACGATTTGAACAACACCCCATAAAGCAAAACCAGAACAAGTAAGGGTCAATGCAAATATCTTATACTAAATTTAACATCAAAACCTAACTTGTAACTTAACTATATATAGGTTGAACATTCTCTCAAAAGTTGTTTCTGGTTTTTCCACATTTCCTAATTTCACTTTCTGAACAACACAAGTGCGTTATTGATGCAAAACGAAATATTGTCTAGGTGATACTTTTAAACCTAAACAGAGTGAGAGGCAGGTAGGTATTACGATAAACTATAACTTTGAAACAAGTGAAAAGTTCGCGCGCAAACTCGACTCAGAGGACCCTCTTGCAAAATTTCGACGGAAATTTTACATTCCTAAAGAAACAATCTATGTAGACGGAAATTCTCTCGGCCTTTTGTCAAAGGATTCTGAAAGCTCAGTTTTCCGCGTATTGGACGAATGGAAGACCTTAGGAATAAGAGGCTGGCTCGAAGCAAACCACCCATGGTTTTACTTTGCTGAAGAACTTGGCGCAATGTGCGCAAAAATCGTCGGTGCAGAATCCGAAGAAGTCGTTGCCACAAGTGCAACTACAGTCAACATACATTCGCTTGTAAATACATTTTATCAGCCAAGTGGAAAAAAGAGAAGGATACTTGCTGACGAGCTTACTTTTCCAACGGACATATATGCCCTAAGAAGCGTGATGAAACTAAGAGGACTGAATCCCAGCGACAATCTAATTCTCGTTCAAAGCGAGGACGGACGTTTCTTAGACGAAAAAAAGATTGTTGAATTAATGGATGAGAATATCGCGTTAGTTTTTCTTCCTTCAGTGCTATACAGAAGCGGGCAGCTTCTCAAAATGAAATATCTTGTGGAGGAAGCCCATCGCAGAGAAATATCAATAGGCTTTGATTGCTCTCACTCCGTCGGCGTAGTACCACACTACTTCGACAAGTGGGATGTAGATTTTGCCCTCTGGTGCAGTTACAAATATTTGAACGGAGGTCCTGGCGGCACAGCCTTTCTATACGTGAATAGAAAGCATTTTAGTCGTGAGCCGGCGCTTGCTGGCTGGTTCGGATACGTTAAAGAAAAACAGTTCAATTTGTCTCTGAAGTTTGAGCACTCTAGGAGCGCTGGAGGATGGCAGATTTCGTCTCCAGCGATTTTGAGTTCTGCGCCGATTGAGGGCTCGCTAAGGATTATTCTTGAAGCTGGAATAGACGCGATAAGAGAGAAATCGCTCAAGATGACCTCATATCTAATGTTTTTGGTGGACAAAATCCTGTCTGACAAACCATATAGCTTTACAATAGGGATGCCGCGAGAAGCTGAACGGCGAGGTGGGCATGTCGCACTTGAGCATGAAGAAAGCATGAGAATAAGCGAAGCTTCAAGGGTGAGAGGCGTCGTCTCTGATTTTAGACCGCCAAATGTTATAAGAGTCGCGCCTATACCGCTTTACAACACTTACTGTGAAATCTGGAAAGTTGTTCAACATCTGAAAGAAATAGTTGACAAGAAAGAATATGAAAGGTTTCCGAAGGAGAGAAAAGAAATATCCTAAAAAAACGTATAGCTTTTCCAATTATAATGGAAGACTTGCGCCTATTCTCTTCTCCTTTGCCTTCTCATAGACGAGCTTGGCTGTCGCCATGTCCTCGATAGCTAAGCCTAAATTCATGGACATGATCCGTTCTCCAGAATTTTCTCGTCCATGCTTTTTGCCACTTACGATTTCGTTTAGCTCAGCATACACTTCTGGCATGTGACGAAAATATCCCTGCTGCTTGTAATATTTCAACTGTTCGACGTCATCTGTACAGAACTTGTCCATCGAACGTATTGCCTCTGGCTTCCAATAGGAATCGAAGTCCAAGGCACACGCGAATCCGCCGTCCTTAAACCATAAAGCCTCTATACATGGTTGCGGATTTTTCAATATTGGACCAGCAGTAACTACCAAGTCGCAGTTTTCCACCGCCTTTCTGGGCGAGTTGACAGAAACGACTTTCACTTCATGCTTAGCGGTCATTTCCTCAACATATCTGCGCTGGTTTTCAACATCAACATCATACGCTTTTACTTCTTCCAAGTTCTTGAATACAGCCAACAAAGCCTCAAGGTTGCTTCTGCCCTGAACCCCGCAGCCTAAGACGCCAAAAGCCTTTGAGTCTTCCCTAGCCAAATATTTAGCCGCAACAGCCGTGGCTGCCCCCGTCCTTTTCGCAGTTATCCAAGTGCAATCCATGACACAAATTGGCAAACCAGTCTCAACGTCATTCAAAATAAGCAAGCCAGAAACATAGGGTAAGCCACGCTGGGGGTTCTCGGGAAAACCGCTAACCCATTTGACGCCAGCAGTTTCTATCTTTGACAAGTAAGCGGGCATCGCGTGGATAAACGCGTCCTTTTGAGGGTGAACCCCAGGTTTTGGCGGCGTCTCCACATTTCCCTTCGCCTTTTCACGAAAAGCTTCTTCAACAACCTTAATGACTCCCTCAACGGAAATGTTCAGCTTCTCTATATCCGCTCGAGAAAGATAAAGAAGGCTTCCAAGAGAACCCATGACCAAGACCCTGTTCTTAAAAGTTGAGATTAAACAGAAAAACCTTGTCATTAAGGATGACGAAAGATTCGTGTCCACGTTTAAGAGATGTAGCAAAATAGGCTATAAAAGGGAAAGAGCGTAAAGCGTTTTTCTGAATTAGAAATTAACAAATACGGATACCTACCTCCAAGTTTTCTTTCCAAAGGGTTCTGAATAATTGATTAATTACGATAGTAAATGAATGTTTCCTATTCTTGTGTTTTTCAAGTGTTTCTCTGCCACTTTTTGGCATTCTGAGGCTTGTTTTCTGCTCGTTGTGGGCAAATCGTTCATTACATAGCGTGGGTAAAAAGCCAATAACGTATATGGAATGTTCGGGTCTATTTCGCTTATGAATTTGGCAATGTCTTCAACTTCTTCTGCATCTATGTATCCTGGAACAAGTAGCGTACTGGCAGAAAGCAAAGGTAACTCCACGCGTTGCTTATGGAGGCGTTCACCTATCGTTTTAAAGTTAGCTAATGTCGAGTTGTTTGAAACTCCGCACAGGGCGACGTTCAATTTTTCGCTAAAAGCTTTCAAGTCGAATTTTATGTTACCGCCGCTTTCCAAGGCATATTCTGCAGCCTTTTCCCCTAGCTTTGCGTTCATGTTGCCATTGGTTTCCCAGCAGATGCGAAAAATGCGCTTTTCAGCTCTGGCCTTTTCCGTTACTATGCGACTCACTTCAAGCGAGTGTGGCATTTGAGGAGACGGGTCGCCGCCAAAAAAGCACACGCAAGAAACATGTTTGTCATCAGTCTTAGCAGCTAAGGCTTCAGCACTCACAACAGGCTTTTGTTTTGCCGACAACTTGCGGTAATGCCAATTCTGACAAAATAGACAATCGTAGCTGTAAGCGCCATAAAAAACAGCTAAATTAGAATATCCATGTTCAGCTTCCGGCTTGTAGGCGTATTTCGGATAGCCTCTTCCTGTGCAGCCGGGACAGAACCACCAGCTAACGCAGTTAGTTGGCAAACCATCATAATACCACTCTAAAATGCCTCTTTCCGTTGAGCCTCCGAAGCGAACCAGACGCCCACCTACGTTCCTAACAAGACCACAAAATCCACTATTGCCAGCACTGATTACGCAATCGTTGGCACAAACTCCACAGGGCAGTCCTCCAGCATCTTTAGGCGGTTCTGATGCCAAGCCGAAAACAGCCCGACTTTTTGCGTGCACGTTTCCCGTGATCTCAAAAGCTCTTTCAGGCTTTCCTCTAATGCACTTCACGCAGACTCCAAGGTTCTCCGAAATGGTCACAGCCTTCTCGCCGCAGATCTGACACTTTCCCATAAAAGGGGAACTCCATAGAAACTTGGCAGACTTTGAGATATAACTCTCTCCAAAAAAACTAAACCTGTAGTGAAAGAATTGCTGAGTAAAGAAAATGTACTACTGAAAGCAAACTATTACATGGGAAATATCGATGATTCGCCAAATGAAAAAAGGAGAAGAAAACAAGATTAGAATGCTTATTGCAAAACTCAGTTTCGAAGATCAAAATTTCTGGCGAAAACAGACTAAAACGTTAGAAGAATACCTAGCCGAGAGCAGCAGCATACCTATAAGTTAAGGAATCGAGGGAAAGAACCTCATCTTTGTCGCGGAAGAAGACGGCAAGATTGCGGGCTTTTGCTGGTGCACCATAGTAGACCGAGGAGTAGATAAGCAAGGCGAAATAGCCGAATTCTACATTGAAAGAGAGCACAGAGGCAAGGGCATAGGTGAGAAACTGATAAATGCAGCCAGACAACTCTTCATCAAGGAACATGTTGAAGTAGCATTCGTGTGGACACATCACGGCAACGAACCTGCCATAAAATTCTATAGAGATGCAGGTTTCAAGGAAATTGACCAGCTAGTGATGGCTTTTGTTCCATCAAAGGGTGACGGCTAGCCGCCACCCACAGGTGGTATTATAGCCAAAATGTCGCCGTCCGCAAGTCTTGTCTTCAATCCCTCAAGCGTCGTTGCACTTCTCCCGTTTACGAGAAACTGCAAGAAACTTTTAACTTCATGGGTTTTGCTTTCATAAACATATTCAACGAAGCTTCGGCCATATTGTCTGGCTAGCTTTTTGAGAACATTTTCCACGGTAACAGTTTCATCGTTTGGAAACTGCAGAGTTTCCTCTCTCTTGCAAGTTATCTCCCTCAAACTTGTGAAGAATCTCACCGAGATTTGCAAGGTTTAGTCACTAGTATGATAGGTTACAATCCAAAATTTAAACTGTTACTCATTAAATATGCAATTTGAAGAAACCTGGGTAAAAGTTTATATTTCAGAGCATTTTGCTTATTCCGAATAGAAAAAATATAGTTTAAACCTTGAATGGAGGTTAGTGTATGGCTTATTTAACAACAACAGCATCGGGACAACCAGTCCTAATCCTCAAAGAAGGCACAACACGAAGCAGGGGCAGAGAAGCCCAAAGGAATAACATCATGGCAGCCCGAATAATCGGTGAAGTATTAAGGAGCACGCTTGGACCCCGCGGAATGGACAAGATGCTCATCGACAGTCTAGGAGACATAACAATAACAAACGACGGCGCAGCAATTTTGGACGAAATAGAGGTTGACCACCCCGCAGCCAAAATGATGGTGGAAGTTGCGAAAACACAAGACGACATGGTAGGAGATGGAACCACAACAGCAGTGGTTTTGGCTGGCGAACTATTAAAAAAGGCTGAAGAACTTTTAGACCAGAATATCCACCCAACAATCCTTGTAAGCGGCTACCGCAAAGCAGTTCAAAAAGCAATGGAAACAATAGACCGCACTGCAGTATCAGTCGACGTTGAAGATCGCGCAACATTGAGAAAAGTTGCGTTAACATCGATGGCAAGCAAAGCTGTAGGTCCGGCAAAAGAGCACCTAGCGGAAATCGCAATTGACGCAGTCAGACAGATAACCGAAAAACGCGGAGACCGCATGCTCGCAGACATAGATAACATCCAAATCATAAAGAAAACAGGCAAAAGCCTCTTCGAATCAGAACTGGTCAAAGGAGTGATAATAGACAAGGAAGTCGTCCACTCAGGAATGCCCAAAAAGATGGAAAGAGCAAAAATAGCTTTGTTAGATTGCCCCCTAGAAATTGAAAAAACAGAGATCAGCGCGGAAATAAGAATCCGCGATCCAACGCAAATGCAGGCTTTTCTAGACCAAGAAACCAGAATGCTCCAAGAAATGGTCGAGAAAATCAAGGCCGCACGCGCAACCGTGGTTTTCTGCCAAAAAGGCATCGATGACATGGCACAACATTTCTTAGCAAAAGAGGGAATATTGGCCGCCAGAAGAGTGAAAGAGTCAGACATGGAGAAACTTGCAAGGGCAACAGGCGGAAGAATAACTACAGACTTAGACGACTTGGGTTCGCAAGACTTGGGCGTAGCGGGAATCGTTGAGGAACGCAAAATAGGCGACGACAAAATGATTTTTGTAGAAAAATGCAAGGATCCCCGCTCAGTCGCTGTGCTCATACGCGCTGGACTCGAAAGGATGGTTGATGAAGCAGAAAGAGCCATGACAGACGCTCTGTCAGTAGTCTCAGACGTTATGGAAAACAATAAGATAGTTGCTGGAGGCGGCGCAGTAGAAGTTGAAATAGCCAAGGAACTGCGAAGCTACGCGACAAAAGTTGGCGGAAGAGAACAGCTCGCCGTGGAAGCCTTTGCGGACGCAATTGAAATAATACCAAAAACCTTAGCAGAAAACGCCGGATTAGAAGCTATAGACATCATCGTAAACCTACGAGCTGCACACGAAAAAACAGACGGAAAATACATGGGAATAAACGTCTTCACAGGGAAAACCGAAAACACCCATCAAAAAGGAGTAGTCGAACCATTAGTAGTCAAAGAACAAGCAGTGAAGTCAGCCGCAGAATCCGCATCAATGATACTGCGCATAGACGATGTAATAGCATCCACAAAACCAAAAGAAGAAAGAGGAAAACCCCCAGGCGGAATGCCTGAAGGCGAAGAATAGAAAGCTCACCCGTTTTTCTCACATATTACACCCTATTTTTTGCGCCCTAAAAATTTAGGCCACAAATAACATTCTAATCATGACGCTCCGGTAGTATAGTCCGGTCACTCAGCACTAACGTGGTGATATCACCCGCGCAACCCCTCTTTTTTTCTATTATTGAAATTCTGGTTGGTTGAGGTAGAGTTTTATCTCCCAGTAACACTTTTTACCCAGAAACCCTTTAGTACTGAATGGGTTTCCTGGTTCAGTCCAAAAATTGCGGCTGGTGCCTGTCAGTCTGCTACAGGGTTGAATCGTTGGAAACCCTCTATTTCCTTTTGAGGAGACGTTTTGGGGCCCCAGACTTGCATGTAATTTTTTTCACTAGCGAATTTTGTTGCAAAATAGAAATCAAGGCGCTTTTTGGATGAAGTAAGGCAGTTGGTTGAATCTGGTTTTGAGTACGTCAGCACAATTGAAGACACTCAGGTCTATAGGAAACGTAAGTAGAGGTCAAAAGTGCGGAGGGTCTGTTAAAAAGTGCGGGGGGTGGAACCTCCACCCGATATTACTGGCAAAAATATGGTCAAAGTGTGCTCACAATGCACACATATACCATCATCAGCGTGCACGTAGCTTAGCTCAGTATGACGTCGACCATCAAAGCAAACATTATCCCGAGTAAGAGACCGACGGAGACGGTGTGTTTATACCCGTACTCGTGCGCTACTGGTATCAGTTCGTCTGCTGTTATGTAGGTCATTACGCCAGCCGCGAAGACGAGTGAATAGCCTATCACAGTCTTTGACCCAACAACAGAGAGAGCAACAGCCCCAAGCAAGGCTGCAATAGGCTCAGCTAGGCCAGAGAGCAAAGTGACGATCGCTATCTTCAAGGGTTTTGTCCCTGCTTTTCTGAAAGGAATGGCAGTGGCAACGCCTTCAGGTATGTTGTGAAGCATAATGGCAATGGCGATTACGAGACCAAGGCGTGGCATGTAGGCGTAACCTGCGGCAACGACAAATCCTTCAGGTATATTGTGCAGTGTTACACCTATGGCTATAAGTATCCCGGTCCTGCGCATTTCTGTTTTCTTGCTGTCCAGCTTCCCAGTTGCCAGTTCAATGTGAGGTATACTCAAGTCCAAAATGATCATCACAACAGCGCCTAGTGAGAACACAACTATCAATTCAATATGTGCAAGGAGTTTTTCAGCTTCGAGGAAGAGGTTGTTGAATGCGACCATGAGCATTACGCCGGATGCGAATCCCATGGAGAAACTCACGACTCTGTCGCCGACTCTTCTTAGCATGAGGACAATTATCCCGCCGAGCCCTGTGGCCATTCCTGCAATAAGGCTTAGAAGAAACGGTTCAAACATCGAGTCCATACCGCAGACCACTACCTAGGAAGGCTTAATGTTGATAATACACCCACGAAATTTAAGCATAGCCAAAGCCAAACCAGCAGCACACGCTATACTTGCTTTCCCGAGTTTTCCAATTGCGTCTATCTGGGTTATTGGAGTTGTAGTCATACTTGTAGTTTTAGCCTGCAAGCATCGTACGAAAAGGTACTGAGCCATGAGTAAAGTGAAAAGTGGAAAAAAGCAACTCGCACGCTACATATTTAGCGCTGGTCTTGGCTGTTGTTGCCCAGTGAAGGGGCACAACGCTGGGCGCGCTTAGTATTCCGGAGGCATACCGCCATAACCGCCGCCTGGTCCACCAGGAGGCATCGGCGGAGCCTTCATCCCAACAGAAACGGAGATCGACCAACTAATATCAGTATGCGGTAAGAAGACAGCAACATTTCTCCAAATACTTAAAGAGAGTGGCGCTAGAAGAGGCGAGATCGGAAGACTGCAGTGGACTGACGTGGACACCAACTCAGGTACGATCAGAATAAACAGCCCGTTGAAAGGCAGTTCAGCCAGAATAGTGAGAATCTCTGGAAAAGCGATGGCAATGATAAACGCCATGCCAAGAACAAGCGACTACGTATTCAACCCTAACACTTCAACGATGGCTAAAGGCTTTATGAAACAGAGAAACAGGCTCGCGAAGAAGCTTCAGAATCCGAGGCTTAAGCAGATACACTTTCACACTTTGCGCCATTGGAAGGCAACCATGGAATACCACAAGACGAAGGACATCCTTCACGTAGTGCAAGTCCTCGGCCACAAGAACATCAACAACACCCTAATGTACACTCAGCTCATCAACTTCGAGAACGACGATTACCACTGCAAAACAGCCAAAACACTCAAAGAAGACCAAGAACTCATAGAAGTAGGCTTTGAATTCGTCACGGAACGAGACGGAACAAAAATATACCGCAAACGCAAATAGCCTACGTCACCCGGTAGTATAGTCCAGTGCTCCGGTAGTATAGTCCGGTCAAGTATAGCGGCCTCTCGACACCATAAAGAGTGAAAGAAAGCCGCGGACCCGGGTTCAAATCCCGGCCGGAGCACTTCAATCTAAGGCTCAGATTTATTCTGGCAAAGAAGACAATTCAAGCGTTTTTTGTCCGTAGTGAGAATGTGAGTTTGTAGTTGTGTGTTTATTAATTTGTAAATAACAAGACTTATTAAGTATTGCGATAACAGACACAATAGTGGTGTGCGCAATGGGAGGACCTTCTGAACGCGAATACAGTGAGAAATTGCTCGAGATAAAACAGAAACTGAACAAAAAAGCTGGAGACATAAGGAACCAATTTGAAAAAATCGAAAAGACTAAGGTGGATTTGCTGAAGAAAACCAAAGAGATGAAACATGACGCTGAACATGAAATACACAAGATGGAAGAAGGTATAGCAAAATCGAAAGACTTGGCACCTGAATCTAAGAGAAGACTTCACTTAGAAATTGGCGTTCTAACGAGTGAAATTCGAGAACGGTATTCTGTGATAGAAACACGAATCGCTGAAGCCATTATACCCGCATGATTTGACTCAGAGAGCAAGCAACTTCAGCAAAAGCAATCAGCCCAAAGGTTAGAATCTTGAATGAAAAGAACTCTTCGTAAGCAGAAATCTGCATATGCGCTTAGTTTAATATTTTGTCTAATAGGAATAGTCTCTCTTATACTCACTATATGGAAAACATATCCTCAGCTCTCTTCAAGCGGGGACCCTTTTTCTACTTTCTTGTCGCTTCTCTGGACAGAAAAACTGGCTAACATCTCAGGATTTGAATTCAAACTCATATACCTTGTCATTTTGGGAGACGTGATGCTAGTTTCAGGAGTGATATTATGGATTCTGAGCAGACAGTGGTTAGTTCTCCCTGGAGAAACTGCGTGGTTTCAATGCCCCTTCTGCAAGAAGAAATGGAGATCCATTGGAGACAAAGCACTCGTTCATTGTCCACATTGTCGTCAACTAGTTCATCCGAAAATGACTGAAAATAAACGCGCGGTTTCTACCTAACCGAGAAGCTCATGGATTTTTCCCCAGATTTCTTGCTTCTCATGCACAAGTTCTCAAAATCCTATTGATCGTTGCCTTCAAACCGTCTAAATGTTTTCAGAACTCCTCTGAATTCTTCCAAGGAAATATTCCTCTCTTTGTCGATCTTGAGTAGTTCATGTATAGCGAACGCGAGTTCCTCGACAACTCGATCTTTGACATTGTATCCCGTGGTTTTTGCGTACGTGGCTATAAGGTCAGCGGCTTTTTTGCTGATACGTACTTCTAACGTAACTAAGTTTTGTTCTAGCGTATTCTTATCAGCCATTTCTATCACCTCCAGAATTTGTCTAAGAAAAGGTTACTGATTAGTCTCTGGCTTGTTCTTCTTTGATGTTGGCAACACATCCTTTGCGACTTCACCAATTGCCTGAATCAGACCTTTGATGTCAAAGCCTGCCTTTTCCATCGCAGTGATCATCGCACCCACGTCAGCACCTAGATCAGCGCCAACAGGGATTCCAAGTATGTCTTTTTCTCCGCTTGTTATTAGGTTGACATTGGCTTTCTGCAGTGCTTCACCAAGATTCTTGTACTTGCCCAGTTGTACATCTCTGATTGCAGTTATTAGTTCTAAAAGAATACCGGCTTCATTGAACTTCTTCAAAGCAATAGCCAACGCATCTTTACCTGTGGCTTCAGAAAGCAGTTTCTTCTTCGTGACTTCGGCCTCAGCTGTACCCTTGAGATCTATGACGTCTGCATCGGCCTTACCTTTTACTCTTGTAGATTCGGCCTCACCCTCGGATCTCTTTATGGAAGCCTCTTTGTGGACTTCGGCTTCACCTACTGTTTTTGTTCTTGTCGCTTCAACCGCTTGTCTATTTGCCTTTTGTTCTTGTTCTGATATTCTCATGTGCTTCATTTGTTCTTTCTTTCCAATTGCTTCTTCCTTTTCAATTTGCCTTGTCCTGTATGCTTCTTCGTTCTGCGCCTTGACCAATTCAGTTTCCTTTTCGGCAGTCGATTCAGCAATTGCGGCTTCTTTTTCCTTTTCAGCAATCTTCTTCCTTGTTTCGGACTCGATTTCCTTGGCACGTCGTTTCTCAAGGTTTTCAATAACCTTGTATCCCTCTGCATCGTGAAAATCAATGATTTCTAAGTCAACCAGTTCTAGACCCCAACCCTTCAGTTGCTGATCAATTTCTCTTTCGACAGTTTCACCGAACATCTGTCGTTCACCCATTAAGGTAACAATTTCGTACTTCATCGTTGTAGTTCTGCTTACAGCTTCGATGAGGGCTTTAACATCTGCCTCAACCTGTCTGAAACCCTCGATAGTTTGTTCTGCCTCTACTTTCCCTAGCCTTTCAGCTGCAAGTATTGGATCCTGAACGTTAACCCAGCACACGACATCGCATGAGAACTTTGCTAAGTCTTTGTCTCGAAAGGCAATGTTGTCGATTTTTAACTGTATGTTCTCCAGCGGAAGAACGCTTCGTTGTTGAATTAGCGGAATGTGGAAATAGGAGCTTTTCAGGCCTTCTCTTGAACAGTAGACGTTTCTTCCCTTGCCTCTAGTCACTACTACATGCGCTTGGTGAGGTTGAACGACCGTGTAAGTTAATTTGACGAATACCAAGACTGCGGCGAACGTCGCAGACAGCACCACCAATATTTCTAACATTTCCCCACCTCCATTTTAGCCAGATCTACTCGACCTTCCCCTTAATGAGAAACTGCATCAAAAATATCTAAGAATTGTCTCAAATTTTCGAGAAAAAGCATCGAAATATTAAAGAACGTGAGAAAAAATCTCATATGTAGTGACCAAAATGGATGAAAAGGATGATGCTATAATCAGGGTGCTTGAGAGACGATCAAAAATATCAAGTAGGTCCCTTTCAAAGATCGTGGGTTTACCAATTTCTACTGTGCATAGAAGAGTCCAAAGACTAAAGAGAGAAGGTGTAATCATAGGATATAAAGCGCTAATAAACTATGAAAAGACAAACAAGCCAATAAGCGCCTTGTTACTGATAAATTTGGCGGAAGTAATTCCAGGAAGAGGACACATTCCTAGAAAAGACGTTCTACGCAGTTTGAAGAAGTTTGAGGAGATCGAAGAGGTAATCGAGGTACAAGCATCCAATTTCGATTTAGTTATCAAGGCAAGGCTGCGAAGTCTCAGAAGACTGTCAGCAATCATCGAAGAGTTGAGATCCATTGAAGGAATAGAAGAAATATCTTCAGCCATAGTAACAGAAGAGATAGTTTTGCCTCCACCAGCTTCGTTCAAGAAAACTACTCGGTAAACTTCGGCAGCAATAGGCAAAAACTGCAAATTAGGAAAACTTTAATTCAATACCATTTATATCGATATGGCTGGGACACGCATTGGCTAGATTGGCTGAGTTGAAACTCGCAATGGGCACATCCATTTTTCTAGCGACTTTCATATTTGCCATATTTTTGACTGCAATCATGCTAATTATTGGACTTTCTTGGATTTACGCTTTGATCGGCACGATCCTGTTCATATTGCTGCAGTATCTCATCGGACCAGCAATTGTCAGAAGTTCAACCCGTCTTAGATACCTAGATTCCGGAGAAAATCCATGGCTTGAATCCACAGTCAAGGAATTGGCAGACAAGACTGGAATACCAATGCCAAAGTTAGCCACAGTGCCAGATAGTACACCCAACGCTTTCGTTTTTGGCAGAACTGCAGGTGACGCAACCTTAGCAGTGCACGAAGGTCTCTTGACTAATCTCAACAAGGACGAAGTTAAAGGCGTGATCGGTCATGAGTTGGGGCACATAAGGCACAAAGATTATGTTGTGATGACGGTGCTCTCAGCACTGCCACTTCTTGCCTATTTGATTGCAAGAGGAACATGGCAAGCAACTAGATGGTCTGGCTCGTCAAGGAAAAAAGAGGAAGGAAGCATAAGAGCAGCGTTCATCGCCATAGGGGTAATCTCGTATGTAGTCTACGTCATTTCATTACTTTGCGTGATGAGGCTAAGCAGACTGCGCGAGCATTACGCAGATGCATACGCAGCATATGTAACAGGCTCGCCACGGGGCTTGCAAAGCGCACTAGCGAAAATTACTTATGGATTATCGCTCTCGCCCAAACCGCCATCTGGGGCTAGAGCCTTCTATATAGGTGATCCGGCAATGGCTAAGCAAGAAATCCAGCAGATAATGGATAAGAAGCAGGATTACGATTTAGACAAGGACGGGGTGCTTGACCAAAGAGAACTTGAATTAGCCATGGAAAAAGAAGCAAAATCAGCATGGTCAAAAATAAACACTTGGTTTTCTACACATCCACCAACTTTTAGGCGAATATTGCTACTGCATGAAATAGAAACTGAAATGGAAAGCGGAAGATACACAAGTGATCGCGTATACGCCCATGTCTAGGATTTGCCTAAGAATCTTTCAGAAGATTGTTTTGCATAAAGCAAATCTATTACTTCGATGCTGAACTGAAGAAGGAGGATGAAAAATGAAAGTGAAGCTTCTTCGACACACGACAGACCCTGAACTTCTGTGCGGAGCTGCAGCTCTAACCTCGACGAAAATTGGACGTCCATCAGAAATTTTGGAGAACATTGACTCGGAAACCGCGAAAAGAATAATCAAGCGAGTCACTGGCTATGAGCACGTTTCAGTGATTGAACATGCATCTTTCACTTTCAGCATTGAGGGGGTTTCTAGGACAATGACGCATCAGCTAGTTAGACACCGCGTTGCGTCCTATACGCAACAAAGCCAACGCTACGTCACTTACGATACACCAGAAAAATATGTAACACCGCCAAGCATCACAAAAAATACGCGAGTAAAGGAAATTTTTGACGACGCCTTAGAGAAAATCTCCGAAACATATCAGAAGCTTCTAAAAGCGGGCATTCCGAAAGAAGACGCGCGGTTTATTCTTCCAAACGCAGCCAAAACAAACATAATCGTTACGATGAATGCCCGTGAACTGCAACACTTTTGCAATCTTCGATGTTGCGCGCGTGCACAATGGGAAATAAGGGAAGTAGCCACTGAAATGCTCAAACAAGCAAAGAAGGCTGCACCAGCGCTTTTCGAAAATGCAGGACCAGCATGTATACTGCGAGGTTATTGTGCAGAAGGAAAAATGAAGCCGCCAGAATGTAACATCGAAGAACTAAGGAAACGATTCAGAAACCTGTAAGACGTTATAGCATTTTAGATTTTGATGCGATTTAAATGTCCAAATATAAAGCGTTGGCGGTTGTCACAAAATATTGGAGACCTAATAGAAATTTCTGGGAAGAGATTATCAAGGGTGTTAACGGAAAAATAGCTGACGGAGATTTTGTGGTTGTGTCGGAAAAGGCCATTTTAACCGCTCGAAACAATTTTGTGGATGAGAACATTGTTAGACCAGGCTTGAATGCAAGACTAATCGCCACGTTTTGGATGCACATAGCTTGGGGCTACTTTTTAGGCCCATTGTGTCATTTTCGAGAAAAACTCCTTCAACGACTTCGTGAATATCCATCGGGAATGGGCAGTCGTCATAAACAAGTTGCTCTAGAGCGCGCTGGTTTGTTGCAGGCTTTGATGTTTGGCTCTGAGGGCGGCATTGATGGAAGTAATCTGCCATATTCCTACGTGAGTTTGCCAATGAATAATGCCGATGAAGTGGCCCAGAAAATATGTACACTAATTTGGAATAAGCTGCGAAAGAAAGTTTGCGTTGTTATTGTGGACACTGACAAAACCTATTCATTTATGAATTTTCATTTCACTCCTCGTCCAAAACCCGTTAAAGGCATTCATTCTTTTGGTGGTTTTGTCATTTACGTTGCTGGACGCTGTCTGAGACTCAAGAGAAGAGCTACTCCAATAGCTGCGGCTGGATGCAAAATGACGGTGGAAGCAGCTTTGGAAATTGCTGAAGTTGCAAATCACGTGAGAGGCTATGGCGCGGGAAGAACTGTGTGGGATATGGCTGAGAAGTTTGAAACAGAATTGGCTGGGGTTAGCTGGGAAATGCTTGAGACAGTAAAACATAAACCCATAGTCATTGTTAGAAGCAAAAGGTGAACGGAATGGACTTAGCAATCCAGCAACTAGACACGTTCTTTAATCCTCGATCGGTTGCCGTCGTCGGAGCTACAAGAAAGATAAACAAGGCAGGGCACGTGATTTTCAAGAATTTTGCTGAAAACAAAAGAAGGGGAACCTTTAAGGGAGAACTCTTCCCCGTCAACCCACACGAAGACTACATCCTGGGATTTCAATGCTATCCATTCTTGACTAAAATTCGGGGCGAACTCGAATTAGTTGTGATTGTTGTTCCAGCAAACATTGTTCCAAATATAATGGAGGACGCGGCATCCAAAAAAGCGAAAAATATTGTTATTATCAGCTCAGGTTTCGGTGAAATTGGAAAGCATGAACTTGAAAACAAAATTGTGGCTATAGCCAAAAAAGCTGGAATGCGAGTCCTAGGTCCAAACTGCCTTGGAGTTTACGATTCAAGGACAGGTGTGGACATGCTTTTTCTTCCTGAGACAAAAATTCTGACGACAGGAGACGAAGTCATTGCAACTCCTCGCCCCATGCCTGGAGACATAGCAATAGTCACACAGAGTGGAGCTTTCGGCGTTGCGGCTCTTGACTATTTGACTGGACGGCAAATTGGCGTCAGCAAGTTTGTGAGTTTTGGCAACAAATGCGACGTTAACGAGGCAGAAATGCTGTATTACTTGTTACACGATGATGAAACAAAGGCTATACTGCTCTATGTGGAAGACATAAAATCTGGAAGGAAATTCATTAACGTAGCCAAAGAAGTGTCAAAGAGAAAACCCATCGTGGCTCTTAAAGCAGGGAGAACCGAAGCAGGAGCTAGAGCCGCGGCTTCACATACGGGCGCCATGGCAGGCTCAGACAAAATATATGACGCTGTTTTTGCACAAACGGGAATTTTAAGGGCGAAGGACATGGAAGAGTTCTTTGATGCTGGAAAGGCATTAGCCATGCAACCTCCAGCCGAAGGCAAAAATGTTGGCATAATAACTGATGCCGGTGGTCCTGGCATAATGGCTGTTGACGAATGTGAAGCGAAAGGACTGAGAATTAAACGCTTTTCTGAAAAGACAATTCAGAAGTTCGAGAAGTTGAAGGAAAATGGTCAACTTCCGAAATTTGCAACAAATCTTAACCCAGTGGACATTACTGGCTCCGCAACTTCTGAAATGTTTGAGTATGTAACGAAGATCCTTTTTCAAGACCGAGAAATTGACGGTCTCATAATGCTCGGCTTACATCATACGCCAACTTTGCAAGAAGATTACATAGACAGAATTGCAGAAGTTGCCAGCAAATATGATAAGCCTATTGTTGCGTGTGACATTGGTGAAACTGAAATGGCTTTGTACACACGCTTTAGGTTTGACAAGTTAGGAATTCCAGCTTATTCCTCGCCAGAAGACGCGGCAAGAGCTATGAACGCTCTCGTAAACTATGGCTCCTACCTTAAGAAGAGCAAATGGCTGGAAAAGTACGTGCAAAATTTTCTGAAGAACAAACCTAAAACATAGTTTTATTGAAGCGTTAATTTGACTTTTACTGTATCACCGTTTTTGAGTAGAAGTTTCTCCCGCAAATTTACTGAAGCAATAATCTCTAGAACATTTTCAGGATAGTCTGTGATCTCAGGAATGATGATAGCGCATTTCACGTTGTCCATTAAGTGAGCTTTGAAGCATTTTCCCCGACAAAAGCCCGTTACTGGCGAGATCTCTGTCGGTTTTGCCATAACTAGTAGTTTCTTAAGCTTAACATCATCCCCAGCGAGTTCTATGTTTAGTGTGCCTGGGTATGGAATGAAACCAAGTTTTTCAATTATCTGCTTTCTTACCCAAGGGAATGTGATGAATGCTTTGCCTTCGCTTTTTCCTGAAAAGACTTTTCCTATTATGCATAATTCTTTTGGGTAAGAAGAATTCATTGTTTAATGCTCTTGGATAGTTATTTTTGTTCTTTCAGCCATTCTGCAGCTTTCCGGAGTATCGGGTTGGAGGAGATGTCGATCACTGGGACGATCATTTTCTCTTTTGTTTCGATTGTTGATTCATATTTTGGCATGAAAGAGTAGCCGACAAAGGTCCAGTAGACTTTCTTATTCTCTACCAATGTTTTTGCAACAGTTTCTGTTGACGCTGGCAGCGGAAAATAGAAGAATACCACGCCTTCAGTCCAGTATAGTCCAACAGCTTTGCCTCCTGCAATGATAGAGACGAATCTTGCTATGTCATTAGGCGTTGAAAAGAAAGTGTGTTCCATCACCACAATTTCCTTGAATGGTTCATATCTGACAACTACCTCGTTTTCGTTCATGAATCTTTCACCAAGCCTCTGATGTCTACACTGCATCGAAGTTCCCTTTTAATCTTGCCGTACTTTCTAGAAAAAAGTTCTAAAAGACAACCTCACAAGGCATTTAAACGAATATCACACAATGAATACTACTGCTGGAAGATACATTGACAACATCAAAAATCGCGAGAATCTTGGAGTTGCTCAGTAATGAACAATGGTATACTCTAAAAGAGATACAACACGAAATCAAGTTGAACGAGAATCAGATCTTACAAATCATAAGATTTCTAGAGGAATACAATTTCATAGTAGTCGATGAAGCAAACAAGACGATTAGAATCGAAGGAAATGTTCGAAGATTCCTAGCTACAAATATTACTTCATAAGAGCTTTCAGATTTTTGTAAGCCCTCAAAAACTCCTTACCCCTATCTGTGGTTGTGAACAACCTTGGGTCAGGATTGCCATCGTTACTAACACGCCATAAGAACCCCTTTTTAAGTAGAAAATCCAGATAGCCTCTTAGCTGTTTGAAGCTCAGATTACAATGATACATCAAATAGGTTTTTTTGGTCCCGTTGTGAGAGGCTTCCAAGATATCTGCAATAATGTCAAATCGCCCACGATGACTATTGCCTCTGTTCTTCTTATTCTGAACCGACAAATTCATCAAACCAGCCTCTGGAAAGGCTGCTAAGACTCCCTTCTCCCAAGAAATATAATTAGAAAACCGCAATTTAAACTTTCTGAAATGACATCTAGTTATGTTAAGAAAATATACCGGGGAAGTGAACAAAGAAAATATGTTGATCTTAATCTCATCTAAGTCGAACGAATTCTTTTCAGAATCTTTTCTTGATCAACGTTTTTTTCTGTGAAGATGCTTACTTTGTTTTCGTCTATCGTTAAAGAAAGTATCTTGACCTCTTTGCCTTCAAGGATTATTTTCTTGACATCGCCCAGATCAAAAAGCTCTGAAAGCTCTTGGCTCGCGTCAACGGACGAAGATGAAAGAATGGCGTAGTCGATTATTTTTGTTGGATCCTTAAGATCTATTGTTGCAGAGGTAGAATTTCTTAGAATGTAGCCTATTACTCCTTCGTATGTTTTGATTTCTTCGAGATTTCCCCGTAAGTTGTCTACAGTTGATTCGACGGCTACGGGTTCAGTCATGGTAGCAGCTTCTTGAGTTCCTCTTTTTTTCTTACCCATTACATAGCCTCCGTTACTCAACTATTGGCTTAACCCTCACGAGTTCGCCCTTCCTGACTCCGAGATCAATCTGTATTTTTTCCGGCATCCGTATGATGCCCTTTCCCTCGTATTTTGAACCTTTGATCGGTTTGACTTTACTTCGTGCGCTCTTCCCGTCAAAGGTTTCAATTATGACTTCTTCGATTTTCTTGTCGTCGTAGAGACTGTCCCATTGGGACAGTATTTCTGTGTCAATGCGTACAGTGTCGGAGGGAACCAGTAAACCGCCAAGGTTTTCAACTATGAGCTGGTTTACAGGAGGCTCTGGAAGCGCTAGCTCAGGTTTGGTTTCAGGGTCTATTATTTCTTTAGGCTCTTCTATCGCATCTTCCTCAACGGTCTCCTCAGATTCTTCAACCGCAGGGATTTCAGGCTCTATTTTAGGCGATGGTGGATTGCTCTTGAGGGAGGTAGGGTGGATGTTATCCAGTAGCTTTAGAACCGTTGGAATTAGGACGCGGGTCACCGTGTTCACGAAGTTCATGTCTGCTTTCTTGGACGTAACTGTAACTAGATAAAGGTCTTTTACATAGGAGACGTCTACTCTACCGTTGCTGCCTTCAAGGGTTATACCTTCAACACCACCTATGGCTTCAGCCTTTTCTAAAATGCTATCAAACGCATTTACAACACGCACCATTGTTTTTTCAGGTGTACTCTCGTCTCCAGCCACTATTTCGCCGTCTTCTCTGAACATGAACGTGCTAGTAACATCTGGGCACACATTTCGAATCTCGTCCAAAGCACTTTTTAGAGCAAAAGAGTAAACTTCATTACTCATAACTTTCACTTCCCATGTCGCCATTTAGAACAGTTTAAAGAGTATACGTTCGGGAACGCCATCAGTTTCTACGACAAGATACTTCAGACCTTCAGTGTCTCCAAGCTGATCCAGCCATTTCAGTGCTTCGCGAGCTTTCTGTAGAATCAAAAGCCTTTCCTGATGGCTTCGCACAACTTGCTCGATAGCTGTAAGCTCATGAAATGGATTGGCATCCAACACTATGTTTAGGCTGCCTATGGTGATTTCGCCGAGGCTTTCGGTTCCACCTTTCTTGCCTGCGAGCTTCATGACGACTTCGCGAATTTTCTTTGATTTTTCGGCTAATGCCCTGATGTCATCTAATCGACGTAGATACTCGCCTAGCGTGCTCTTAGTTTCGGATATCTCCTTATCTAGGGTTTCAGCTATATCTTCTGCTGATGTGTACTCTTTTATTTCCACGACCATTTATTTTTCGCACCTCCAAAGAGGAAACAACAGGGGGAAATTTGTAGTGGCTTGAACCACCCTACTCCCGAATCGCAACAAAGATGGAAGACTATCCTGAGTTCTGGCCACCAGCGAAGGCATTGGTGTACTTATAACCACTTGACGATGCTACAGAGATATCATAGTTGGTTCCGTTTGTGTATGCATATGTTACAGTTAGCGAAGTGCCAGTTCCTGATAAAAGAACAAGTGGCAGATTAGTTGGCTGGGTAACTCCTAAAGTTCCGTAGTTTACTAATACCTGCTGTATTGTTACATCTTTAGTTCCTGTGTTGTTTATCATTATAGTGAATGTTCTTAAGGTCGGGGTGTCATTCCAATTCCAAGTCATCTTTGATATCGTTAGCTGTTCAGTTCCCATGAATGTAAATGTCAAGGCTCCCATCCACGCTGCTACTGCGATGCTGACTGCAACGGTCACAGCGATGAGGATGATTGATGCGACTACGGGGCTTAGTGCTTTCCTGCTCTTCAATATTTTCATTTTTCTTTCTATCCCTCCTTTTGGGGTTTCACGTGTATTTTAGTAGAAGCAAGGGATTTAAATCTTACGACTTAAGACACTATATTATTCGTTTGTAAAACAGAACAACAAGAAATTGAAAACGTACGGCTAGTTTACTATGTAAAAGACCATTATTTAGAAATGTGTTCTACAGGTGACAGTTGTTGGTTTCGGTGTTAGAGGTTAAGTTTGTCGAAGAATTCTAGTAGAAGTTTGGCGACTTTTTCACCAAATTCTGTCTTGACGTAATACTTCTTCAGTGGATCAATGCGTTCGCTCTTGGCTAGGCCTAGATCTTCTATTTCGATCATCCTTGATCTGAACGTACCGTCGCTGAGGGTTAAGCCGTTTTCGCGCATGAAATCTTTGGCTTCTTTCCATTTTCCCCGTTTCATGTGAAGCAGCATTATGCAGTCTATGGCATGGTCTTTTTCGAGCATGGTTTTTATGGCTGCGGTTTTTGGGCTTGTCAGGATACGCTTAATCTTCTCCTCTTCTCCGCTCTTTACCATCATACATCAACTCGTCTTTTCTGCTCTCTGATTATATCTGATTCGCTTTAAAAGATTTAAGCTCTATTACGATTTATGACATGTATCCGAGGGTTCATAATATGTTTTTGAGCGTATTTCAAGCCTTTTTATACGGTAAAGTGAGGGTTTCTGTTGTGCTCTGCGGATAGTAGATCCCCGTACATATGATTGAACATTAGGCTACAAGCCATCTCTATGCGTCTAACAGCACGTATGCAGTTTGCACAACAGTCTCCCCTTAATCAACAGAGTGCACAACACCAATCAAAACCAGAGGAAATGCAGCAAAAAACAGGAACGGAACGGCTGTCTAAACCTCTAGAACCAGGATTAAGCTGGTTTTTTCCATGATTTAGACTAGCACATGCTATCATTATCTCCGTTTTCTATAGATTATGAAGATAGCTATCGCGATCATTATGAACAGTACGCACGCTAAAAGGTATAGGAACCAAGGTCCACCTATGAGAGGCTTTACGGAAATACTTGCAATTGCACTTTCTGTTCTTGCTTCCTGAATTGTAGTCACTGCTTTAATTTGATGCGTTCCCTCTCTAGGCGGTATCCATTCTGATTCGTAATCGCCTTGACTGCTCGCTGTAACATTTTCCAACGTAACCCAGCTTGTCTCATTCTCGAACAAGTATTGAATTGTGACGTTAACACTTTCTTGCAGTGCCTCAATATATCCAAGAACCTTGACGCGTTCTCCCAGATTCACCTCAAGAGGTAATGCAGTTATGTATATTGGGCTATAGTAGCCATTGTTTTTTGAATGTGGAATTTGGCTTGCAGGTTCTGATGATGTCGCCTTATTATACAATAATGTTTGCAAGACTAATTCGCAGCTTCCGATGTCAACGACGTTGAAGGTTAATTTGGTGATGGTTCCGCTGCCGTTGAAGGACGGAGTTGATGTGCCAATGGATGTAGCATTAAGTAAATACTCACCGCTACCGATTGTTTCATTTACAAAAATGGGTTGTGAATCATTATATAAAACTCCTTCAGGATGCGACTCCACGCCCAGTAGTGGTTCAGCATTTCCCAAATGTAGAATCGAATTGTTCCAATATAGCTGCGTTTCAACCGCGAAAAGGTTTTGGACATCCGCAATTGTTATACTTACATTGAACTGTTGACCAATTCCGGCTACATTTTGGTATGGCTCAACCTTAACAACAGTCTGAGAAGTAGCGTTCGTTCTTACCTGTGAGGTTGTCGCGAGTGTCAAAATTAGGACGAGTATCCATAATTTCTTCGTATTATTCATATTTACATCAGTCCCCAAGGTGCTAAAATTGATGAACTATCTAATCTTCGTACTCTTGACTTTTAAAGTTCACTTTATTGCCCTCGGCTCAATTCTCATAATTTCCGTGCAATTGCTAGCGCACGACATGATAGATGTAAAAGATACTCTCATAACAGCAATAAACTACGAAAAAAGGTATAAAATCCCATGGATTAGTGTTTCCTGTTAACGTATTCTGCTGCCAGTAAAGCGCTTCCAAGCTGCACTCTGACTAGGCTCTTTATAGGTATGACCTTATAGGAAAGCTGTTTTTCCAGCTCTTGATTCAATTCTGTAGTGCGATTGAAAGCTTCTTTTTCAACCTCTCTGTTTTCTGTGTCCTTAACGCAGCGATAGAGTATTCCAGAAATCAAAAGACCATAGAAACGGCTAAGCACATATGAATCAAACTTTTCAGCCACTGTTGCCTTTTTTTTCAACTTAGGGTCAGTCTCAGCCCAATGTTCGCGTGCAGCTATTTGATCTGGAAAGCGTCTAAGAAACTCTTCAATAGTGTCTATGAACGGTTTTTTATTCTTATGTTTCTTGATGCGTGCCTTTACTTGTGTGTAGTTTTTCTTGACGAAATTGTAACGTTCTTTCTCAATTTTAATGTTATAGAAAACTGCTTCTTTTCTGGTGACATCTGATTTGGAAGTTTCTGCAATTCGTGGGTCATAGTAATAGGGCATTTCGCACACTAAAGTGAAGTTTTCTCCTGCTTTTCGAGCGTAGTCGACACTGCTTGTGCCGCCTTTAATTATCTTTGCTGGGTCCTTCTTCACATGTTTCTTTAGAAACTCGTATGACTCAGCTGAGGTTGGCATTTTGAATATTGCATCTGCAAGTTTTTTCATGTATGGAGCTTCCGGCTCGCCTAAATGTAAAGGTAATTTTTCCTTTTTGGCTAGATTCTGAAACTTGCTGTAAAGCGGTTTGCAGGGCGATGAAACATAGAAGTAGACCCCGCCGAATCCAGAATTGTGGAGGCTGTACATGAACCTTGGCTTTCTATCATCGATTATCTTCATCAAGGCTTTTGTTTCTGGAAGCGGCTTGTTCCAAACAAGCGTTTTGTACTCAATTGGAAAAGTCCATTCAACCTGTTGGTAGGATGGTGGGCGATAATAATTCAAAGCATAATTAAGTGGAGTGAAGGGTCCCTTGAACCATCCTTCATTGAGCCTTGCTCCATCTACGTCTATGGCTTTGATTATATACCACGTGAAGTCGAGTTCGCTCAGGGCTTTGTCTTCCACTAGTTTCAAAGAAAGATATTCCAGTGTCATGCTACCGATAGGCTCATTTGGATGTGGGAAACCGAAAAGCAAAGCCGTCTTTTTCCCTTTGCCAATCCTTAATGCCCTGATCTTCTCTCCTTTACGTGACTTGCCTATCTCGAAAATTTTGACCCTAGATGGATATTTTTTAGCGAGCTTTTCAGAACTCTCGTTTAATTCATCTATAGTGTAGAAGGATTTGTACTCAGGGACCTTTTCTAAAACGCTTTCAAACATGTAGTCTCGCCGAACGAATAGTGCAAACAAAATGAATAAAAGATTTGTCGTGTGTTATGTCAATTTTTCAGATGTACGAAGGGTGGTTTTCTTCTGTAAATCATGATTGCGAATAATGTTGCCACCATCAAAAACACTATCATTGTGAGTGGTGATAACTCTGGTATCGTCGTTGTTCCGCTGATTTCTATGACATGATCACTGTGCGCATAGTTGATGTAAAGATATTCAAAAGTCTCGTTGGAAGGCTGCAACTCTCTAACTTGAGGATAGGTTACAATAATTCCGTCAAACCTTACATTATATGAGCCGTTAATCAAAACTTTGGGAATGCGAAGCCTACAGAAACCTTGACTTCCTATCTCTCCACGAACATTGAAAGTCAAAGCCGCATAAGATGAATTAACCAAATAAAAACCGAAATTAGAGACTGAAGAATTGCTAATAATATTAACCTGATAATCAAAAGAGGTTTTAAAGCCACTAAACCTGCCCATCAACGGGAGACTGTCTGCGTATAGTCCTCCACCTTCGAATATGTTGTATGGAGAATCGCCTATTCCGTTTTGATCCGCATCGGTTCCGTTATAGTCGCTCCAATAATTTCCCTCAATACCATCGTCCCAATGAATCGTCGAGTTCGTGACCGCAGCTTGTATACTGTTGTTGACAATATTGTTATGGTAGATGAAGCTATCACTGGATTCGTCAATGTAAATGCCATATAACGGGTTATCGTTCACGTTATTTGCGACAACTGTGCAAATGCTTGAACTTACAATGCCTATTCCGTCAAAAGCGTTTTCATACACGTTATTTCGTGCAATCAAGCCATTCGTTGAAGAATTAGCATTGATTCCATACATTTCTTTTGAACCATATACAGTGTTGCCGCTGATTATGAAGTTTTGCGTTTCTGTAACTAGAATGCCTCTATCGGTGTTATTTCCAACTACGTTACTATAGACGTTGCAATTAGTGGAATAGTCTATGAGAACAGCATCCCCATAATTGTCAATTATGCTATTTTCTGAAATCAAAGAACCGCTAGAATTGTCAATGTGAATGCCGATGCTGCCGTTCTTGATCGAGAATCTTCTAATAGTTACGCTGTCAGCAGTGACGTGAACAACTGTGTCTGTTCCATTCCCGTCAATGATCGTGCTGTATTGATTCTCTCCAACCAGCGATAGCGATTTGCCCACAACCACGTGCTCATAGTATATTCCTTCTTCGACAAAAATCGTGTGACCATTTGAAGTGGCGACGTCGTTTATCGCTTCTTGAATCGTCGTGTAATTTAAGGCAGTGTCAAGGTTGTGAACCCGATGGCTGTTGGGAGCTTTAACCTCGATTGGATAAAGCCTCATTAGCAATAAGGAGGACAGTAACGCAAATAGAACCAAAACAAATGCTAGTTTTGTGTTCATGCCCCGCACATGGATACACCCTCTGCGTCAGTTTTATTCTTTATGGAATAATCTTCTGGTTTTGCTTAGCCCTTTGCTAGGAGCACTTCGTTTGGTAATGGTGACTCATAGTGTTGCCTTTTCTCTTTCTATGTCCAATGTTTGAAAATCTCTTCAGCAATTTGCAGCCAAAAACGAAAACTTTGATTTTCTACGTAAAGATAAGAATAGAGGCTTCCTCCAAAGAAAGTCAAACTCCAAATAGTCGAAGAGGTCTTGCACGCTCACACCCTATGCCTTCCTAAACTTCCCATGTTTTAATCTACCTTTTTATTAACTATACCGTTCGTTTTTTCAATTTTGAGCCGACGCTGAGTAGCAAAAATGTTGCCATTAACTGCACAATGAGAACGTAGAAAATCACTGCGATGAAAGGCGGCTTTGAAATCATCAAGAATCCGCATAATGCGCCGCTGATTAGCAAGCCAGCGCCGTAAGCTGTGTTGAAAATGCCATATGCTACTCCTCTTGAAGAAATCGGCGTTAATTCCGAGACTGCCGCGCGATAAATTGACTCCTGCATTCCGAGAACCAGACCGAAGAATATCGAAGCCATCAAAAGCATAGTCAGCTCCGTGGTAAATAGCGTGAGCAAAGGAGGAAATATAGAAAGCATAAACGGCATGACTAAAACTCTTGTTCCAAACTTGTCGTAAGCATACCCTGAAATCAAAGCCACAGGTGCGTCCACGCCTTGAATAAGCAAGTAGAATAAAGGTACAAACCACTGCAGATTCATCGGTTCAAGAATTTCCGAGGCCTTGAAAAGAATAAGGGTGTATGGTATAAACCCAACCGTGTTTAGTAGCACTGCAAAAGTGTAAACATAGAAAGGTCTTGCCAGTTTCTCTCCTATTCCCCTTGGGCTTGATGTGTCAACAATTGTTTTGGAACCGATTTTTCGATAAGCGTAGACCAAAACCCCAAGCAATACTAGAAAAGGCAGGAAAAGAAAACTGAAAGTATGCTGATAATTATTGTTACTGTGAAGCATTAATGCAAACACAAGCAATGGTCCTAGCATTCCGCCTATCTGATCCAAAAGTTCATGAATGCCGAAGGCTTTACCCACCCCTACACCTTTGCTTATAATGGACAAGATTGCGTCTCTGGAAGGCGCTCTAAAGGCCTTCCCAAGTCTTTCAAGCGAGACAAGTATCACAACAATTTCCAAACTTGTGAATACTCCCAACAATGGAATCGAAACAATCAGCCCGTAACCTATGAACACGAAAGCCCAATACGCACGCGTCTTGTCCGCTAGAATGCCGGTGACGAGCCTGACAGCGTAACCCAAAAGATCCAATCCGCCGACCAAACCAGCAATTAGCGCCGACGTTCCTAGAAACTCCAGGTAACTGGGCAATACGCCTCTTGAGCCTTCGTACACGATGTCGCCCATCAAACTTATAATTCCGAGAAGAAGAATTCCGAAATAAGCGTTTTTAGTTCCTTTCAAAGGCATTATCTCTTCAAATTTCGAGCAGTTATTTTGCGTAAAACGTGATATTAAGCTTGCTTGATTTGTAGCTAAACATATGGAATCAACAGAATATTCTCTGAGCGAAAGCTTTTATTGAGGTCCACAACTTACTTTGGCAATATTCCAAAGGATGATACACAATGGCTTTACAGAAGGGCGATTTCATACTAATTGACTATGTTGCAAATGTGAAAGAGACAAACGAAGTCTTCGACACTACTAGTGAAGAGACCGCCAAAAAAGAACACTTGCACGAAGAGGGTGAAATGTACGAACCGAAACTGATAGTGATAGGAGAAGGATGGGTTCTTAAAGCCTTAGATGAGGCTCTAACGACAATGAAGATTGGCAAGGCTAGCTCTGTTGAAATATCGCCAGACAAAGCATTTGGAGAAAGAGACTCTGAAAAAGTCAAGCGAGTTCCGCTAAAACAGTTAACCGCCAAAGGAATTACTCCGACCATTGGGGCACGCGTTGAATACGGCGGCAAAATGGCTAGCGTGCGGGCGATAGGGGCTGGACGTGTTTTGCTGGATTTCAATCCTCCATTAGCAGGGAAAACGCTCGTTTATGACGTCACCGTAAAAAAGAAACTTCAAACCATAAACGAAAAAATCGCGGCTCTGATCCACCGCAGAATACCAATCGTGGAGGAAACCAAATTCAAATTCTCAATTAGAGCCAAAATTGTTAACATAGAAATGCCTGAAGAAGCCTTTTATTTGGAAGGAGTTCAAGTAGCGAAAAGAGGCATAGCCTTGGACATTCAAAAGTTTTTCCCGAAAATTACCAATGCTAAATTCATTGAAACCTTCAAAGCTAAACCCAAAACGACCACTACGAGCTAGTGAAACACTGCACGCGTCATATTCTAAAAGAAACACTTGACAATATTCTAACGTAATTGAACTTGATGAATAGTAAACTAGCATCTGAACGAGACGATGATGATATCGCACTCTCTTATATTCACATGTGCGTCAAGGTGTTGCATAATCAATAGTCTTTTCATCGAGTACTTCATTGTTGGAATATAGTGTTGCAAAGAACACTGGGCCTTTGTCGTATCCCAACCTGTTAAACAAGTATAAATCTGCAACACTGTAGAGATAGATCGTGATGGTTTTTGTCTCCTGTGCCCTCAGAGTTTCGATCATTTGTGTCTGTGAGGCGACAGTGAACTTGTGAAATACGATCTTCACGGCAAGTTCCAAGTCTGATGAGTCGCTGGCCTTTGAATTTTCAACATTGATAATTAATTGGACATCGAAAAAGGCGGCGTCCATTATTCTGCTTTCTAATGGGATATACAAATGGAACCAACCAGAGGGGCGCGACCCGGTCTTTATCTGAATATTCGTGATTCTAATAAGGTCTAATGGAGATTGCGACATAGACAAAGATAGGCGTGTTACAATTCCCGTAGCTACCAGAGCAGCCGGCACTACTGTGAGGAGTATCCAGTAGAGTCTTTTCCTATTCACTGCTCCTATCATGTTCACTCTGACAGAGACGTGTGAAATAACTCTAATAAACCTTGGTTTAATAGAAACCTACATGCGAATCAATCTGCAGAACTGACCCAGTGAGATATTGTCTTCATAGTGAATGATTTCTTGTCGGTAGTTAAGCTGAACATGAAGATAATAAGATGAGTAGACGTTCAAGAATAATCAAAACGAATCATCTTTCCAGCAGAACCAATTCCAACTACTCAGCGTTCACGTTCTCGATCGTATTCGTTTCTTCCACATGCCTCATGTTGGTAAAAAACCAAGAAAGCGTCATAATTAGAATTCCAGAAACGGAACACGCAAGAAAGAGGCTCGACGTTCCTATAAATCCAACTACTACTCCTGAGAGAACCATGCCTAGTGGAGAGGCGGCGCTGGACAGTGCCCCAATAACTGAGGTTACTCTGCCAAACATTTTAGCAGGAATGATTGTCTGAAGTATAGTCTGAATCGACACATTGGCCACTGGAATACATAAGGCCATCACTAGCCCACCAATGGCCATGATCCAAAAATATCCTATAGGAGCGAATGCCAGAATAATATACCCGAAGAAAATTACGTATACTGAAAGCGCAACTGCGACCATCTTTCTTCGGAATCCTTTTATCAAAGACATTAGTACGCCCCCCGCTAGAATACCTCCCTGGAAGAACGCCATGACAAACGCCAATTCAGGGGCGTCGCCGAAATGTTCGAATTTTATATAATAAGGCATCAGAGTGCCAACAGGCGTAAGCAAGAAGTTCAACGTAGTCGCAACCATAGCAAAGGGTAAAACACCTCTTGCATGCCTTATGAAAGCTATGCCTTCTCCTAACTCCTTCTTAAAAGAATTTCTGCCCGGATTTTTGTCTTCTCCATCTCTTACTGAAGGAATGGTGATTGCCAATAAGGGTAGCAAGGCCACCAAGAACGTGACTGCGTCAATCCAAAGAACTTGGCCGATTGGCCACACTTCCAGCAAAACAGCCGCAACCACAGGTCCGACTAACGTGACAGCACCATTGAAAAGAAAATTCAATCCATTCATCCGGCTCAGTTTGTCGCGAGGAACCATTAATGGAATGATAGCTGCGACCCCTGGACTGTGAAAAGCCTGAAACACGCCTCTCAGAGCAAGCAATACTAGGACTTGCCACACTGAAACTGACCCAAGCGAAAACAGCAGGATTAAAATTACAGTGGCGAGGGCTTGCAAGAAGTCTACAATTCCGATCAAAGCTTTGCGGCTCCAACGATCAACAAAGACCCCGGCAAATGGAGAAAGAATTATTGCAGGAGCGAAACCGACGAGAGCAGCAAGAGACAAGTACAACGGACTGCCCGTCTCTAAGGTTACCCACCAAATAATCACGAATTGCGCAATAGATGAACCGAGCAAAGAGACTAGTTGTCCTACCCAGAAAGCCAGATAGCTCCTGAAAGTTGTCTCGCTAGGCTGAATTTGCATGCTCTTTTCCTCAACACTCTTTTACGAAAGACCATAGGGTCGATTATTCTAATTTAATATTCTGGTGAAAGGTGGTCAGTTTCTTGGTCACGCAAAATAACGCACAAGCTGTCTTTTAAGGGTAGTTTTCGTCTTCTAGCACGTGTCGTAAGACGCACCTGTATTCTCTATCATCGAAATCTGAATCATATCTACTGAATAGCATTTGCTCATAGCAAGCAATATGCGCGCCCATGGAACCGCTTTTGCTTGTAATAGAAAAATCTTAAAGCGAGTTGCAATCTATTATCCTGCAGAAGGGTTTGGCAAATGGTGTACTGTACGAAGTGCGGAACCAAAAATTCTGATGACGCGAAAAAGTGTTCTCAGTGCGGATCGCCTTTGTATGCTATTGGCGACCGTCAATATTATAAGCGAATGGAAAAGGAATGCTTCGGAATTCCTGGAGGCGGTGCAATCGTAGGGATATCAATCGGCGCTATCATCGTGTTGTGGGGTTTAATCTGGGTAATGCAGCAAGCTGAACTTATTCCCGAGACTGTAAATGTCTGGCCAGTCGCTATAATAATCTTTGGAGTGCTTATGATTGTAGGTGCGATCTACGGATTGCGGCGAAGATTCTAAAACTCTTTTTCTTTTTCGACTATTGTGCAGGGCTCCATACAGACATGACAAGTCCTCCAATGATCCCATTGAGAAAGTAAAATTCTGGTCAGAATCCATAAAATTATGAGTCCAATTAAGTAGAAGTCGACAAGTAAATTCTCTGTCAAACTGTCGACTCCGACTAACGTCAGGAATCCACCTAGAACAAAAACGCTATTCAGTAGCAGTCTCAAATAGCCTTTCAATTTGAACTCAACCAAACCAAGAGCAACTGCCACCTCTCCAAATAACACAGTTTCGAGGCTAGTCTCAAACAAATTCATTCCAAGAAAAAAATAAACTATGGTTCCCAGAAGAGCAATGAACGCCCCAAGTGCCAACCCAAAGCAAGCGGCACACAAAACGTTGTTACGCACGACCACTGTATGGTTAGAGAATCTGCCGCAATCGAAATGATGCCCCTTCAAAAACACTTTCTTCTCAGCTTTGCTTTCACCAGATGCAACCTTAATATTGGCTTTGTCATGCCCAAGCGCGCTCAAACACGTCCCCGGAACAACCGCAGCAAACATCCCTGCTGTGCAGACAATTGCAAACATCAAACCCACAAGAGGTCTTCGCCAAGCAAAGTCGTAATTATAAGCCGGAGGGTTGAAAGCAAGCATCAGAGTCGTCAGCATTCCGAAGATGCCAGCAGCGATGGTGAATGCCAAAAATTTGTGGAACAAGAACTTGGGCATACGCAACCATCTAGAACAACTTTTTCAATTGGGCTATTATGCCTCTTCGTGCCATGTACGAATAAATTCTTCTCTTCAGCTTATTGGACGAAAACAACCCTTGGAATCTTCGACTCCATGAACCGTAGAAGCTTCTGTAACATTCATACAATTCCTCTTGCACCTGTTTGGTTGAAAGAGTTTCTGTTGGCATTATTGCATGAATCATATCATAATGCGACCAGTTGAAGTCCTCAATCCAACCGTTGCGTCTCGCTTCTTCATAGACTTGTGTGCCAGGAAAAGGCGTCAAAACAGAAAACAAAGAGAAATCTGGGTTCAACTCATTTGCAAAAGCTCTCACACGTGCAATTGACTCGGAGGTGTCCCTTCTTTCGCCAATTATGAACATGGCATGTGCGAATATGTCGTTCTCTTTTAGCAGTCTGACTGCATCTTTGGCTTCCTGGGGCTTTATACCCTTTCTGAAGCTCTGAAGGGTCGATAGTTCAGAGTTCTCTACGCCGAGGAGAACCCAGTTGAGTCCTGATTCTCGCAGTCTGGGCAACGCTTCTTTGTTATTGATAACATCATCGCATCTTGCTTGTACAAACCACATAAGATCTTCAGTGATTCCGCGTTCAATGATTTCCTCAGCCAGATCACGAGCACGTGAGCCTGCACCAAAGTTATCATCAGTGAGCCATATGAATCTGCTTCCAAAATTCGTGTAGCAAAACTCAATTTCGTCAGCAATGCGCTTGGCTGATTTCAATCTCCATTTACCCTGCCAATGTCGCCATTGTGTACAGAAAGTACATTCATATGGACACCCCCGAGATCCCTCAACAAGCGCATAAGGTGTATTCCTACCAGCCATGGCCGCGAAATGGTACTTGTGGATAATATCTTTCAGGAGATGATAACCTGGATAAGGAAGTTTCTCAAGATCCTCAATCAATGGTCTTGGTGGATTGTGGACTGCTTTTCCTTCATGTCTAAATGATATTCCCATTATGTGCGAGAACGCTGATCTCCTATCTGCATTTACAGCAAGTTCAGCCAGCGTTTCCTCTCCTTCTCCTCGCACTATCACATCTATTTCAGGATATGTTCCTAGACTCTCCTCAGCAGTAGCTGTGAAGTGCTGCCCTCCAGTGACGGTTAGAATGCCAGGATCTACTTTCTTGGCTGCTTCAAGTGTTCTTACAACGGCGTAAGTGTTGCACGTGGCCAATGAACTTGATGCTACAACGTCAGGATTGAAAGATTCAATGTGTCTTTCTAAGCCATGCCAGTCAATTTGCTTCGCGTTGCAGTCCAGAACCTCAATCTCGATGTTTTCAATCCTCTTCTCAAGAAAAGCAGCAAGCTGGATGATACCATAAGGGGGAGGCAAGTACTCCCCCATAACGAACCAAACATCTTTAGGCGGTTCAACGAATAGAATTTTCATTTCCAGCATGCCTTTTACCATAACTAGGAACCCACTCGCTTAAAAGCAGCGCGCGTTTGAGCTGAGAAAATGGGCTACTAGAATTGTGCGTAGCTAGCCTCCTGCAACCCGCTTTTCCTGTCGTTGCACGCTGTGTACCGCAAACAAGTCTTAAATGAACGAGGCAAATGCTTGACGTAGAGGAAGAAGTGAGTTAATTGGATGAAGAAGCATTCAGGAAATTCTTGAAACGAGGCGGAAGATCTCAAGGTGCAACCAAGCGTGCGATTGTACAGGTTACGGAATTCGAGCGATATTTGCGAGAAGAGCGGGATTGCAGGAACATTGATAGGGCGTCTCCTGCAGACCTTGAAGCATTCGTCTCCCATATTGAAGAAAAGAGAAAAGGTGCTGCTAAACTATATTTGTGGGGCATTCGTTACTTTTATGACCACACTGCAGACGAAAAAATGTGCAGTCTCGCAGGAAAGCTTCGGCAGCAATTAGTCAAACAGAAGCCTTTCCTATTGAAAGACTTTCGTGGAATCAATCCTGCGTATGTGGACAAGCTTAAAGTTCTAGGCATTCGAAGTTCGAACGAAATGCTTGAAGCAGGGCGAACACACAAGGATAGAGAAGAGCTTTCAGCAAAGACTGGAATAGGAGCTGAAACGCTTCTTGAGCTTGTGAAACTATCGGACCCGGCGAGGATTCGAGGCGTGAAGAGTACTCGAGCACGACTATACTTTGATGCTGGAGTTGACACTGTGGAGAAGATGGCGAAATGGGACCCTGAGAAGCTTAGAACTATGCTTATTGATTTTGTTGAAAAGACGGGCTTCGATGGAATAGCTCCGTTACCCAAGGAGGCTGAGTTCTCAGTCGCAGAAGCCAAAAGACTCCCACGAATAGTTGAATATTAAAAGAAATAAAGTAGCCTCAAAGAGAACCAAGTGTATCCACGAATATCCCCGCACATTAGTGGGTATACTTCCTCTTGTAGTGTTTTGGATCTTGAACAACTTCTAGTTCGTTGTTGTCAGGGTCGAGGAAATCAGCGACTATACCACCCCAAAGCATCTCAGTTGGCTTGATGGTGAATTTGACTCCATGTTCCTTGAGTCTTTCATAAAGCGCGTAGATGTCATCCGTATCGAAGACTATTCCGGTTCGCTTTTTCCTCCGAGATTTCTTCCCTGTTGCGTGCAAGCCGATCTTTGCTAAAGGCTCATCTGGACCAACCTCTGCATGATTGAACATTCTAGCGTCAAGAACTGTCGGTAAGCCAAGGATTTCGTTATAAAATTTCAAGGCTATGTCCATGTCGGAAACACGAATCATAGTCAACCAAAGACGTGTTATTCTGCCCTTTCTTTTCTTCATGCTTACACCATCACAGAGTTATACTTGCTTTTTGTTTATCTTTTTTGTGTGTTGAGCTTTTTATCGCGTTTTTCACGTTAAATACTCGTTCAATGGTGCGGGCGCACTACGGTTTGATAGGATTCGTCCATTGTGCATAAAAAAGTGGATGCCGCGCGTTTTATTAACAAGAATAATCAAATGAACTACTGTATGAATATGACCAACAGAGTAAATAAGAAAATAGTACAATATCATGATGATACTCAAATTCTATACAATATCTTCTGGTCAAAGGCCCTTCATTATGGATTTTGGTATGAAGGAACTAAAAACTTATCTGACGCTGTTGAAAATACGAACAGATTCGTTTCCGAACTGTTGGACTTGCAAGAGAATGATTATGTGTTAGATGCTGGTTGCGGTGTTGGTGGTTCTTCCTTTTTCATGGCAAGATATTTTGGCGTTAAAATAAAAGGCATAACGTTGTCGTCAAAGCAAATAAAACAAGCAAGAAAAGACGCTGAAAGATTGCATCTTGGTGCTAAAGTGAGTTTCGAAAAAATGGATTTCAACAACACGAAGTTCAAAGATGACACCTTTACGAAGATTTTTTCCATAGAAAGCGCCTGCTATGCCCTCAACAAACTAGATTTTTTAAGAGAGGCATACAGAATTCTAAAAGAAGACGGTAAGATCGTTATTGTCGACGGTTTTCTAATCAAGAAAAATCTTTCTGAAAAAGAAAAGAAGATTTATGAAAAGTGGTTGCTCGGTTGGAAAGTAGATAATTTATCATCAAAAGACGATTTCTTAGAAGATTTAAGAAAGGTAGGTTTTAAAAATATAAGATTTTACAATAAAACTAGTGAAGTCATGCCTTCAAGCAGAAGAATGGCTACATATGGATATCTGTCTTTCCCGTTGACTTTTATCTTGAGTAGACTAAAGTTAATATCAAAAAATGTTCACGAACATACTATTGGCTGCATAAATCAAAAGAAGACATTTTACAAATTCACAATTTATGGAGTATTCTATGCTCAAAAATAATTCCATCTATCTGATTCTATTAACGCAGGCATGCGCAGAGGCCAATCGCGCGCCGATCGAGAGAGCCGAGGAGGAGCTCGACGCCTGTCATAGATAGGCACTCAAAGAATCAAAAATGAAAGCGAGGAACTGGCTATCACCCTACTGCACTGGTAGCGGAGGAGATTGATATAACGATTATTTCATAAAGAGACCGAAGACAATTCTAGTGGTGCTCCAGATTGCTTGCGGGAGAAACAGTGAATCTAAAGCTAATCGAGAAAGAAGAACTGCATATACTTGCAGATTGGCTGAATGATCATAAGTTCATGAGTGAGTATGAAACGCAAGAAACTATAGCAGACCTGGAGAAATCGTTTGGCAAAAAAGGTTCACAATGGTTTTTTGTAGAAAAGAAAAATGGCACCAAGATTGGCTGGGCTGCCAAATACCTGGTAGGAAAACAAATTACGATAGGATATGGTATAGCTCCCAATGAGAGAGGTAAGGGATATGCCACTGAAGCAGCAACCATTATTGTAGATTATCTTTTTCTCACAAATAAAATATTTCGGATTCAAGTTGATACTAGCACAAAAAACAAAGCTTCTCAGAGAGTTATAGAAAAGGTTGGCTTTCAAAAGGAAGGAATAATCAGAAAACACTTTTTCAGCTCAGGGAAATGGAGAGACTCGTTTCTTTATAGTATGTTGAGGGAAGAATGGAAAGAACCAAGAATACTGACAAGGAAATCAAAGTAATGCCCTCCTATTTTTGTGTCGGGGCACATATCTAAGAATATTTCTCAGCATAGAAAAAGGGAGTTGGAGAGCACATCTCCATTTGTCCGGGGTCCAAATAACGTCCTGCCCGCCGGAAACGGACGGACGGCGTTCGATTCTCAGTTTCTCATTACTCTTTCATAGATGTATGAGTAGACACCACCCTTCTCCTTGTCGAGTTCGGGGTCCCACACTTCTCTGATTTTGACGAAACCGTTCTTCTCATAGAAGTGGTGGTTGCGTCTGGCCCATTCAGTAGTCCCAAGCTTCCATCGCTTTGCCGGAAATGTTGTGAATATATACTGCAATGCTTTAGAACCAATCCCGCGGTTTTGCCATTCAGGATCAACAAGGATGGTTCCCAACACGTTGTTACCAGGTTTTCCCACTTTTTCACCGACGAATACAATGAAAACTCCTGCAGGTTTTCCTCTCTTCTCTGCACCAATGAGAATTTTGTAAAATGAACCCAGTGGATATTGACCATTCCCTGTAAGACCCCACTTCATCAGGAAACTGCCATCATCGTACCCCGGTGGACTACCTTCTTCGGGCTTGCCTCTAAATCTTCGAGTATCATTATTAAAAACTCTGGTCATGTTCTCAGTCAGTTTCGGAATGTCATCTACTGTTGCTTTCTCAAATCGAAGTTCATGTATTTGTCTTACATGGGATCTTGGATTTCTCATTGATATTCCCTCTCTCGCTGCTGCAGATATATAAATGAGAATAAGTAGTTGCCTATCACTGAACCTATCCTTTCATCTAGATTGATCCTGTTACTCATTATCTGTCTGTTCAATTGATCTTTGCAGTTCATTAACCAGAATCAATTTTGTTCCTATGCGACTGCTCGAAAAAAGGGGAGATGCCGGAGATATCATCCTCTGCTGAGCGGGTTACAACCAACAAGTCAGCCTCTTTTTGAAAAGGCACATGTTTGCTTAAGTTTCTAGTTGTGCGTTGAATCTGAAACATGATTGTAGTTGGCAGCGTGTTAGCAAGTTTTCTTGTTGGAAAAAACCTAGGGGGTAGGGGTCTGAAAAAGCTAGGGTCAGACAAGATTCTGTGTAGATGCTGAATAGTACGTGTTTGAGCTCGAAGATGATGTTAGAAAATGATTGGCCGCCCAGTTTAGAACAATGTCATTTTCTCTCTGTAGATTCTTAATTTTGAATTCTCCGCGGAATAAGAGAAAAACGAGGAATTCTCTATTTTACTGTGAGACTCTTTCTTCGCTGCTGTGAGCTACGCTTAAATAGTTCGGCATAAGGAACCAGAGCCCCGACAATCTTGTTTTCAGCCTTCTTAAGATGTTCTTGATAGGTTGTTCGTGGGACATTTTCCTTAGCAGCTATTGCCTGGACATCCGAGCCTCTTGGCAAGCTGTAATAGCCGTGTCGGTATGCAGTCAAAATAGCATCAATCTGCTTTTCAGTCAGATCCGAAAATAAAGCACCAGCTGTGAACGTCAGCGAACTTCCGATGAAGCCATCGACAGATACCTTTCGCAAGATCTTGTATGTCCATCCCCAATTTTCAAGGCGTCTCAAAAGTTCCTCGAAGTGTTCATGTTTAAACACAATAAGACGGTGATATGCCCAGCCGTTTTCTATGATGTTTGGAAAAATGTTGAGCAGGTCTAGCTCTCCAATGTGTCTCGCAATGGTGTCCTCATTCATACAGTGACATTCACGTGCTGTCAAATAGATCGGATTGTTAACAGATGATTCTTCGAGAAAACCAAGGATCTTAAACGCGCGTATCTCATCTACCACCAAAGAATACTCTTCAGGCTTTCTCACAACAACTTCCATGACATCGTTTTGTCTGTTACACCATATGCATATAGTCATAGACGGAAACCTTCGTGACAAGTTCGTAAGAACGCCATCAAACGTTACTCTCAAATCAACTTCAAACAGAGTCATATAACTCGACCATGCGTTAACTTTGTCACCATCCTATATATCAGTTTAGCAGTCATATGACCAGTATCCTAAGTGGGCATATGACGGCACAATGCCTTTGTCTCTCCTTACATATAGATTTATGTGTGGTGACACAAAATGAAAAAGGTTGAACCCCTAAGAAAAGGTTCTTTGAGAAGTAGACTGCTTCGCTTATTTGAAAAGGAAATAGGCTTTGAGTTGCCTTTCACTTCCAGAGAGGAAACCCAAGATGACATTCACTTAGGTATTCCAACATATTCTAATCAATACCTAAACCGCAACGAAATCAAAAACGCTTTGTTGGAGGAAGAATACAAAAAGGCTCAAGGATTACGCACATGGGAAAGACTTCGTTGCGCTTTGGCTTGAAAGGATCATCTCTAAAATCTCTTTTCCCTCTTTTTAGAGGCCTTCATGAATTCTGATTAATCGTTAATTAAATGAAACTTGGATCTGCCTTGAATAGCGCACTTAAAGAATAGAAAATATGAGGATTATGCGGGAATTATCATCCCGCTGTGCCTAGTTCAAATCTATTTCGTCAGATCTGACATTTTGAACGCATATAACGTTTAAAACGTCGCGAACGTCTTCAAAAGACTGGCGTCCGCCGACTACTCTAAAAATAACAAATTCGCCCAACCTGTACCCAGAACGCTCTCGATTGAATGGATGCGAGGTTGGATGGAGATTAGCGCGTATCGTCTTATTTCAAAATTTTCAGATGGACCGGAGTCAAAGGAGTCCTGTTTACTTAGAATTGCACCAAAGAGACTCGAGTGGCAAGACACTTGGGAATGCGAACAAAAATCTAAAGGTTAACTTGAAGAGCTGAGCGTGTTTTTTAAGAAACAGATATACAGCATCCTGAACCCCACACTTTTCTGGGGTTTCCCCGCTTATATTGCAGAGGCCCATATTTCCATGAAGAATGTAGCCGGTTCTATGAACTGCAAGAGTTCTTGATGCATTTTCTGGAATTCTTTGTCTTTGTCCTCTTTTGCCCAGCACTTTTCAAGGTCTGTTAGGTTTTCAAATTCCCACATTGAAACGTATGCACCAGCTGTGCCACCAAACATTTGCCTGAAGAGCTTCCATGATTTAACTTCTTTGAACAGTTCTGGATTTTCTTGCTTGTATTTGAGGACTCTCTGCATTAACAATTTAAACTCCTCATGTTTCTCAGGTTTGACGACAACTGTTTCTACTACAAAAATTGTCAATTTACCATCGCCTTTTTTCCTGAATTACTACTATTGCATTTTTCTTTCTCTATTCTTATTTCTCTTTTGTCACCTTTCAATTATCTCAAGATATTGACGAGATGTGTGAGGTCTTGAATTGTTGAGATTGAGGCGTTTTCCATGTCTTCTTTACTACTGAATCCGGTTAAAACACCTATTGTGTTGATTCCCAACTTCTTTGCGGGTTCCAATTCTCCAACTGAATCACCTACGCACAACATGTCTTTGGGATCTATTTTGGTTAGTCCAATGGCACATTCATACAGTTTTGTTCTTTGTTCCTGAAAAGGTAGCAATGGTATCTCCCTAACTCTGTAGTATCTTGCGGCAACTTCTCTGGTAACAATCAATGAGAAGAACTTTCTAATGTTAAAAATCTCTAGTTCCTCTTCGGTGGAGGAAAGATTGTCTCTAGAGGTCACAATAACCAGTCTGTATCTATTAGAAAGCCTAGAAAGCACATCACATACGCCATTGTGGATTTTCGTTAAGTTCAAAGCTTCTCTCTTCGTGAAGTGGGTAAAACTTGCCTTGATGTATTCTTCTTCTTCTTTTTCCGTGAATTTTATATTAAGTTCTTTAATTACGCCCATCGTTCCTATGCCATAACGGTATCGTTGCCTAACTTCATCTAAAGAAACATTATGGCCAAGCTCGTTTAGAGCCTTATAGCGTGCAAACGCGTCTCTCTCAATTATATCGAAAATCGTTCCATCAAGATCGAAGAGAATCGCTTTCACTTTCAGCTTTCGGTGTTTCGCATCACACCGTTTCTGCGACGAGTTTTGGCTTCGATGCATATTGTATCCAACCACGACATAAATGTACTACGCAAATATACAACTCTTTTTGCGCGCGTCGCATATTTCCGTAAAGAGATTCACTTGAATTTGCATCTCCTTCCTTTATTGTACACAATTGGAGCTTTAAATATCCTCACAGAACGCTACATTGGTATTTCACTAAATCCCTAGCCATATTAGGATGAACCTCAAGAGATTCGAACCCTGGACAAATGGAGATATCTTCCGAAAATCCGATTTTTCTTCGGTTCTGCCTACTGGAATGTTGGAATTCTTGTTTTTAAGCGAAGACCAAGAGAATCTCTACTTAGAGTAGCGATACTAGTGCAAGCTCTCTGATTTTCTACTGGCATTTTTACGCTTAAGCTTTTTACATGCTTCACGCGCAACCTCGCAAACAACGAATATTTCCACGAAAAGACCAAACACCATCAATGCTAGTGGCAGAATAGAGTTTGAGGGATACCAACCACCGTACATGTGAGGACGACCATAGAACAAAAACAGCAGTAACACACCGATATAATCAATATAATAGAGTAGATATCTATAGCTACTCCATGAGAATATGGCATAAATTGCTACGCTTGCCAGCAAGTAGACTAATACCCTGTATCTCCTTTTACTCCAATCAAACTTCATTTAGCTCGCCTTTGAAAGTTCACTCTGCCCATTTGTCAAAGCCCATATTATCGTGCGGATTATAATCCATTTCATTGATGCTTTCTTCTGGAGTGTTCTTCCAAAACCTTAAATTTTAGCTTTACCTTTTCCATAGTCTTCAGATTATCATTTACTAACTGCCCTAAAGCTTCTTTTGAGTTATACCTTCTGTCTTTGCAATTTCATCAAGTTTCTTAGAAATGTAGGGAGAGAACTCCACTCTCAGCGAGCGTATTTCCCCTTCAGTATATGTGGTATATCAGTATTTCCAAAAAGCCAACTAATAGTTAGGTCTGCCCCCGCAATCTCTTTCTTCGTGCTCACGCGCTATACTAGAAATTACTTCTATAAATTAGCCACATAAATGTTTAAGATGCAGTGTTCATGTAAACATATCAAGCTATTAAATGGGATGAAAAATGAAAACCAAACCAAATAAGATTACATATATTGCGTTCGGATTCTCGCTTTTATTGGTTATCGCAGTGGTAGGCGGACTCATAAACGCCAGTTTTGAAAACACTGTTAACGTGCACGAAGAGATTACGTACTATTCCAATGTCGAGTACCCCAACGTGAAGTCATGTAACGAGACTCCAGGTGGTGGAATTTGGACAGAACCCATATTGAATACATTAGGGCTCTACTATGATTCTCCTCTCGACCATGGAGAGATAGGTGTCCTTGAGATCACTGAGCCAAAGCTCGTGTACCGAGTTGAGGTCTATGGTAGCGGCTGTGAACCACCAGTGAATCTAACCTGTAGTGGAATAACTGTAGAAGTGCAGTCCTTCCATGATGCTCCGCCTCTTGGTAACGAAACAATAACCTTTGACATTAGTTGGTCTGAAGTGATAACACTATATACAACACAACATGATGATGATGTCAATAAGGGATTTGGTATTAAATGGATCAAGCTGTATTATGTGACTGCAATCACCTCAGAATTAAACGTGGACCCAGACACTTTGAATCTGAGAAGCCGTGGTTCATGGATAACATGTTACATCGAGCTTTCAGAAGACTATGAACTTGAAGACATTAATCTTTCTACGATTTTGTTGAACGACACTATCCTAGCTGAAACACGTCCAACGGCCATTGGAGACCACGACGAAGATGGTGTTCCTGATTTGATGTTGAAATTTGACAGAGCCGAGGTGGAGTCCTTTATCTGGGACGCTATAAGCACTACGCAACTCCCCGAGGATAGGCATCTATCCGTAACACTGACTATCTCGGGTGAACTGACTACTCCTGAAGGAAGCATGCTCCAAGGAAATGACACAATAAGAGTCCTGTGTCAGAAAATGGACGCCTGAATCGGCAATTAGTGCGCGCTAGAACACGCGGAGCATCAAGAAAGAAAAGTGTCTAAATTCTCTCAATCATTAGCAATAGCTATAACCCAGTATTTTCGCCGTGAACTCGAAAATTCTGGCAGGAAAGACAAGGAAAAGCTCAGCTGGGATGCGCTTAGATGATTGTGTTTTTTATGTTGCTACGGCCGGATTGTTTTTGCAAGATATGAAAATGAGAGTTCTTTGATTTCTCCTTCTCCTAGAACCATGACAAAGCTTTTAATGTCTTCCATGTGCTTTCCCCAATCCATTCGGAACAAAGCTAGTTTTTGAGCATAATCTCTATAATCTTTATGTAAAGACACTATTACTCCAGTCATTCCTATTCCCTCTCCGGTTGTAGCAAAGATTGCGTTTGGAAATTTCGATGCATAAGCCTTCACTTTTCCAATTAATTCATCCGAAAGGATCTCTGGACGCATTTTAGTGAAGGTGAATGCCATTATTTCGAATCCTATTTTTCTCCAATCCGGAATAATTGTGTAGCTTCTGATGAAGCCCTCTCGCTCAAGTCTTTGGCGAACTCTAGTTATGGTGGGTTGCGAAACTTTCAAATCTCGCGCAAGTTCCCTGTCACTTCTCTTAGAATTTTTTAGAAGCTCAGCCAGCAGCTTCTCTCTAATTTCTTTTTTCATGTTATCGAATATGCAAATATAGTGTTAATAATTTTTCGGATTTGGAACGTCAGATAGCTCTTCGTGCATAAAATGTTAAAATAGGTTGTCAAAGACATTTTCACCTTGAATTGCTGTGACTATGCCTTCAATTTTCCATCATTCTCTTCTAGCGAGCTTTTGACTACTGAGAAATACTGATTTACTTGATTCTCCACAAAGAAAGTTTAGTGAGATGTATGGATCTAGATCAAGCACTGAAAGGTAGGAGAAGCGTCCGTAGTTATCTTGACAAAAGTGTCCAAGAGGACTTAGTGAGGCAAGTGATCGAAGCTGCCACATTTGCCCCGTCTGCGAAGAACGGTCAACAGTGGCGCTTCACAGTATTAATAGGTAATGCGAAAAAGGCTCTGACTGATCTCTTCAGACATGAACTGGAAGTAGTTTCACAAAGAATCGGCCTTGAGAACATGGGATCTTCTTTCTCGTCATGTAGTATTATGGAAAAGGCGCCAGTTGTGATTATGGTCTGGAATGCTGGAGAAAAGAGTTGGGAGACTGAGATTCACAGTGTTGCAGCGGCGATTCAAAATGTGCTTCTTAAGGCTTATGCTCTGGGATTAGGGACAGTATGGATTGGTGACATCTTCTATACGCTTAGCGCTTTGAAACGTCACCTTGGAAAGCCGTGGAAGCTAATGGCAGCAGTTGCGCTTGGATGGCCTGCCCATGTTTCAAATCCACGACCAAGGAAATCAGTTGATGAAGTCACCGAGTTCTTGAGTTAGCTTCATCTGAGTTATGAAGCGAACTGGTATTCGTAATTACTTAAGTACACACGGTGCTCTACGTTAGGCAAGTTTTTTTGCTTAACGAAGGGCAGTTTAAAAGGACCTTTTCTTTCGGAAGCTCACCCTTAATCCCCATTATTTTGGCGAGTTCAGTCAAGCCGCTCAACAGGGTTTTGCATACGAAATAGCCTTTTCTACTTTCAATTTCTGCTCTTCTGCTTGAAACATTACCAATAATGGTAACAGCAATAATTGCGAGACCGCAAGAAACTACAATGATCCTAAAAGCCGTCCAGTAAGGCACATTGTGACTTCTTCCTTCATTGATAAATCTGTTTTAACGTGTAGTCTTGACAGAAGACTCAGCAGGTATACTCTTGAATCGTAAGATTTAATTAGCACTCCCCACATCGTCTATATTGGGAAAACCTCCATGGGAAAATCAAAGAAGACTCCCTTAGCGAGGGGACTCATAGGCAGTAAAGCCCAATCAGTCCATGGACAACTCGAAGTGACTTACGTTAACTACAATACCGTCCACATTGCGATTTGGAGGAAAATATATTCCGGCCTTTCAGATGTTAATTTTTCAGTAGCAGACACCGACCTGCCAGATATTCTAGAAATCTTAACCGAAGCCCAGAAAAAAATGGAAGGCTATTGGCTTTCAAGAATTTCAGCAAAAACATTTAAAACAAAATCTTAATCAGTCACAATTCAACAGCAAGAAAAAAGAAAGGCTATTCTGAGTCTTGTTTTTCATTGTTTTCCTTTTTGATAAATTTCGTGGATATTTCTCTGATTAGAGGTTCTTTTCCGCCGCCTTCTATCTCTACTTTAGCGTTTGGATACCGCTGCTGAAGTTGTTTTCTTAGCATGTTTACGTCAGTATCTTTTCCGACCTTAGCTCGGACTTTCGTTCCCTCAGGGGTTTGTGTTACGCTTATGGAATAGCCGCTTTCCGGAAATTCATTAAATAGTTTTGCTTCATCGAAAAGAGAGCTTCCGAACAGCCCATCTATTATGCTTCGCCTACGCTTGCTCTTGGAAGTCATAATTCCACCCCAAAACCGAAAAGGGGGTCTCTTTCTTAAAAACTTATTAGCTGATTAAAACGTTGTAGCATTGTGGCTGCCTGGGTGAAAACATGAATGGCAAAGTTGTAGTATTGATGGGCTCAGAGAAGGATTTGGAGCTTTGCCGCGAAATAGGCACGCACGTAAAGGCTTTAGGACTGGATTACGAGTTTCGAGTTGCTTCGGCGCACAAGACTCCAGAAAAAGTCTTAGAAATTCTGAGAGAATTTGAGAAGGAACGGGTCGTTTACATAACGGTTGCCGGGAGATCCAATGCCCTAAGTGCTTTTGCTGACGCTAACACTGCAAAACCTGTTATTGCTTGTCCGCAATATTCGGAAAAGTTTGGCGGCGCTGACATTTACTCTTCACTTAGGGTTCCGAGTGGAGTAGGTTCGGTTGTAACGATTGAGCCGGAGGGATCCGCTATCGCCGCTGCAAAAATTTTTGCCGTAGAAGACCAAGAGCTAGCTGAACGCATAAGAGAATATCAGCAACGAAAGAAAAGTGAAGTTGAAAAGGCTGACAAAGCTGTCAAAAGGTTGAAGTAGTGAATTAAAATCATGGGAAGCGTAAAAGACTTAGAAGTCGTCAAAAAACCGACAAAAGGCAAAATGGGCATCGCAAGATTTCACTTCTCAGATCGCTATTCAGTCTTTGATTGGGGCGAAATGCCAGACCTCATCGATGGCAAGGGCGAAGCCCTATGCATGATGGGCGCCTACTGCTTTGAGAGACTTGAGAAAGAGGGCATCAGAACACATTATCGAGGATTAGTTGACAGGAACGGTAAGACTGCACGTTTTGATGAGTTAGAGCAGCCCTCAAACGTTATGGAAATCGACTTAGTGAACGTGTACAGGCCTAAAACTGCCACGTACGAGGGGAAACTCAGGTACGATTACGGTCTTTACACATCGAACTTGAAGAATTTCTTGATTCCGCTCGAGATAATTTACAGAAATGGCTTGCCTGAAGGCTCCTCAGTCTTCAAGAGGCTTGAGCAGGGCTTAATGACCATCGAGAATTTGGGCTTAGACCATTATCCGCAGGCTGGAGAGAAACTTGAGAGGCCAATTTTCGATGTAAGCACTAAGCTTGAGGACAAGGACAGATACGTTACATGGGAAGAAGCCAAAGGGTTAGCTGGGCTAACTTATGGCGAAGTCGTTGAGATAAGGGAATTGCTCCTAAAGATTAACGAAATGATTACGGAGTTAGCTAGAAAAGCTAATTTGGTGAATGAGGATGGGAAGATCGAGTTGGCTTTTGACCCATTTCGGAGGCTTATGGTTGTTGATGTTGTGGGCACCTTGGACGAGTGCAGATTCACATATAATGGATTGCACGTAAGCAAAGAACTAGCCAGAAAGTTTTATCGAAAAACAGATTGGCATAAGGACGTTGAAGAGGCAAAGAGAAAAACTGAAACACAAGGTGTCCTAGAGTGGAAAACGCTATGCGAGTCAAAACCGCTGAAGCTTGACCCAGTCTTGAAAACTATAATCAGCGAAATGTACATGGCTACGTCAAATGAGTTAACAAGCCACGAAATGTTCAATGCCCCTTGTCTTGAAAAAGTTATTGAAAAATATAAGGATTGTACGGCTGCAGATTAAGTTATCAGTTCGTGTAGTTGATTTGTCTTTTGTGCTCTTCTGATTTCTAAGGCTATGCGGTCACCCGTGCTCATTCGCCTTCTATATTTTGCGTTTGCGTATTGCGAGCCCAATCCCATGTGAACGTTTGTTCCTCCACCATGCCGTAAAGCGACGTCCTGTGTCACCGGGATGTGCATGTAGGGGTCTCGTTCTTCTGGTACATCGTACAAGCCGTAATCTGCCGCTGTCTTGGCCTCCACGCCGCTCGTGAAGTCCAGCTTAACCGAAGGTTTCACTTCATACTTGGATACGCGGTCCCAGGTTATCAGCGTCTGCAAGCACCACGCGCCGATTATTCCTGGATACACGTGTTCTCGGCAGGCAAGCAAGAAGCGGTCTGCATAGCGATGCAAATCTTTGAGCAACGATTCTCTTAGGCTCAGTATAGCATGTGCGGTGACCTCGAAAGACGGAACCTTCTTTATCTTATCCTGAACATCCGAAGGAAGCCTCTTCAAGCCATCAAGTATCGTCTCTCTCCGCTCGTCTATGGATAGGAACTGGTTGGCTAAACATATCCTCGCTTCTTCTATGCTAACGTTGTAGAGCTTTGCAAACCAGTCTTCTGTGTCTCCCCATTCGCTTTTTGCATCCAACGGAGAGAAGAAGAAGTTGAAGTTTGCGTGGGGCCCGAGCACGATTTGCTCAGCGCGACCATTCTCTAGTGCTTCCTTACTCAGATTCCCAGCTGTAACTTCTCGCTCAACTTTTTCCTCCAAGTCGCGAGAATCTGCAGCAAAGATAAACTCTCTTTCAAAGGCCCTGTGCGCATGTTCAGCTTTCAAAATCATCGGTTCATCAATTGGCTCCCTAAATCGTATTCCGCCTTCATGAAATTCGTATTTGTAAGATTTTGGATATGGTATGCCAGCTTGCTCCGCAAACCAGTAATAGTCTTTTTCGATTTCTCCTCTGTTTTCTATTTTTAGTAGGTTCCTAGAGCCAAGTATTGGAACCGCATAATCGTTTTCAATTACGCTGCAGTGTTCGTCTCCGCCAACGTAAACTGCAAAAGCTCTATTCGTGATTTGTAGGCACTCCAAATCAATGAGCTTGTCAACATATTTGACTATATCCGAGTATTTGTCCATAATCACTATGACACTTTTCCAATCGTCACTTTTCCTTACGTCCTTAAGGTCGTTGACAACACGCAAATCTCTTCGCACGAGCATTGGCAAATCTTCCACAATTTCTTCTAGTTTGCCAACCATGGGATTTTGAAGATAAATTCGCGCCCTACTAGGCGTAGTGTAGATTATGCTCCTCAACCCGTAATTGCGCTGTCCCTGCCAAGCATCCAAGGCTGAATGAGAACCTAAATTCAGTCCTATAGGCTCTTGATATCTTGTCACTATTTCCTGCATTTCTTCTCTCTTAATAACCAAATCTTTCACCAGTTTGTCTATAGAATTTTTAAATCTGATGCTTTAAACCTTTTTCACACTTTGCAGTAAAAACATTGTTTATAGAGTTTTCTTCTAGAGTTTTTATCTATCCTATTTTTACATACATGATTATAAGAAGAGATGAAGACTTTTATTCATGGGAGAAGGGGAGTTGGCAGAAGAGACTTTCAATTGGTTGTTTGTCGACTTCATTCCGTTACTTTGTGAAACGAAAAGAGTAGCAAAGCAATTCAAAATAGAGATGTGGCTTGACCTGACCCAACTAGTTAAGGAACTAGGCATTGAGAAAACCAATGATGCAAAAACAGGCAGGTCCCAAACAAAGGGCTACATTATTTAGAGAACGCAAAGTCTTAATATTCTCTCAAAACTTTCACGGCTTCTCTCTGCTTTGTGTAGCCTTAAAGCCTCGATAAGTGTGTTCTTGTCAATTTCGCTGAGTCTCTCTGTCAACATTTTTGCAACCATGCCACCGACAAAAAGAAAGTGACAAATCGACGTCACATTAGAAGCCCTCCGGTTCACGCTGGCAGTTTCAAAGTCGACAAGGAAGGGTCTGCTTTCTAGGTCAATTATTATGTGTTTTGGGGCGTGGCTCAACTCTCCATGGTCTAAGCCGATCTTGTCCAGACACCAAGACTGTTGTAGAAGTTCACGAAAGACTTTCCGTATAACGGCTTCTTCCCTTCGCTTTTCCAACCATAAAGGAAGCAAATCGCCATCGACAAATTCCATCAAAAGAAAGTTTTCGCTTACGCCCAGAAACTTCGGTCCGATACTAACAGAATTTGCCTTTTTTAGCATTTTCGCTTCTTGTTGCATTCTGGAACGGTCAGCATCCACTCGCCTAATCTTTAGAGCTATTTTTTTACTATTCAAATAAGCGATTACAACTATACCGACGCAACCCTTACCCAAGATAGGCACATTGAATGCCCGCTTTTCCCCACTGAATTCTATGGCTTCAACACCTAGTCTTTGCAGCTCCACCAAGCGTTTCTTCAATTCTGTCTTGCTAGATCTAGGATAACAAATCACAGACGCATAAGGCTCTTCGCCTAGTCTTTCCAAGGCTAGCGCCAGCGCACTTTTCAATGAGTCTGACCCCTCCAGTCGCTCTGCTCAACATGCACTAAAATAAAACGCAGGAGTATCATAAGTTTTATAGCGACCTATCATCTCTAAAATGCTGTTCTAAATAGGTTATGAGGATGCCAAGGTTTAGACAAACAACTGAACTCCTTAGATTAATGAGTAGGAAAGAGAGCATACGCAACATCGGCGCAATTGTCCACATAGAGCATGGAAAACAACAACGACGGACTCCCTGCTCGCTGAATCTGGGTCGCTATCCCCGCAAATAGCTGGAAAAACCCGAACTCTCGACTATCTGGAGGAAGAACAAAAACGCGCATCACGGCTTTCTCGCTTTGAAAATAATGGTGAAAGGTATCCTTTTCCATAAATCGAAATTTTTGATGAATCTCAGTTCTACATATGGAATTCGTTTTCTTTCGTCTTCGCTCATCTTATTAAGGGAATACGGTTCAGGCTCAAGAATCTTTTCAATAACAAAACCTGTAGCCACAAGCAAATCAAAGAAGTCCTGAATAGTCCTGTGGCGCCCAATAAACTTGGCAACTTTTCCATCTTCAAACTTCCACGTCCATGTGTGTCTTCTTCTGTCAAAATAGTTACTTATTCCCCAAATTCGCCTCTTACCGCGCCGAACGACTCTTCCTCTGTCCGCTAATGGATGCACATCGGCAAAAACAAACAATCCACCTCTTCGTAACACTCTGAAGACTTCTTCAAATGCTTCTTTCAGATTCTCCACATATCCTATTGCGAACGAAGAAAGGACAATGTCAAAGCTTACATTGCGAAATTCACTCAAATCTTCCATATTGCGGACAAAAAAAGGAACCTTGACGCTTTCTTTCGCGGCAAGTTTCCGAGCATATCTTATTTGCTCTTCAGATATATCCAAGCCAACAGACTTGGCGCCCCACTTACTAAGAACTATCGCGTTTTGGCCGCCGCCGCAGCCAATTTCCAAAACGTCCTTGCCTTTTACATCTTCAAGTAGCTTCAACTCTAATTCGCCAGGAGAAATTGGTCCGTAGTGTACATCCTCAAGAGAGATTCTTGTCTTTTCTTGGTAGCGTCGAGAAATAAGATTCCATCCTTTCCTTGTTGACATCTCACTCATCTGGACATCCTGCCAAAGTGATTTAATAAAGTAAGGGTTTAAAAGTGAATTGCTGATTAGGGAGAGTTGGATTGCGTGATTATTCGATTAGACTCTTCATGTCCATTCAATCTGGATTTCACTCTCTGCTGTGGACAAGTTTTTAGGTGGGATAAAAGAGGCACATGGTGGTATGGCATTGTTGGAGAAGATGTTTTCAAGATACGCCAAACCGACAATGAACTGGAATTTGAGAACAACGATGTTGACTTTGTCAGACACTATTTCGGCCTGAGTGAGGATTTGCCAAAGATTTTTTCAACTATTAGAAAGGACAAGCACATTAAGCACGCTATTGAAAAGTTTGCAGGTTTGCGAATCCTTCACCAAAACCCTTGGGAATGCCTAATCTCGTATATTTGTGCAACATACAAGAACATACCTGCAGTAAAACAAATGCTCCTCAAGCTTTCCAGAAAATTCGGTCGCAAAATCACTTTTGACAAGCGTTATTTTTATGCATTTCCGGCGTCCCAGAGTCTGGCAAAAGCGAGTGTTAAAGAATTGGCTGAATGTGGCTTAGGTTACAGGGCAAAGTATGTTTCTGGAACCGCAAAGAGAATTTATGATGATGATTTTAGCTTTGAAGATTTAAGAAAAGCAAGCCATGAGAAGGCTAGACGCGAATTAGTCAATCTTCCTGGTGTAGGCTTAAAAGTCGCAGACTGTGTCTCACTTTTCTCCCTTGAAAAACTCGAAGCATTTCCCATAGATATTTGGATAAAACGTGTTGTTCTCAAATATTATGCAAATAATTTTCCAACAGAATCTGTTAAGAAAATGTCAAGCAAAAAGTCGCCCAGTAAAGCGGAATATGAAAGACTAAGCCTATTTGGGCGAAAATATTTTGGAGAATATGCAGGTTACGCCCAAGAGTATCTGTATCACTCTGAACGAGCGGAAACTTCCAACCCAAAAATGCAGAAAACGTTTAAATTAAATCCTAAAAATAGCATATAAAAGAACATGAATGCAACTAGAGGGCCCGTAGCTCAGCTAGGTTAGAGCGACAGGCTCATAACCTGTTGGTCAGGCGTTCAAATCGCCTCGGGCCCACCATCATCGTTGTGTTTTCAATCTTTTGACAAGATTTGCGACTCTTTCTCCAAGCTCCTTGCAGAAGTCAAGCTCTTTCTCCCGAGGTGAACCAACAGCTGCGGCACCATAGTGCTTTTCGCTAGCTCGACCTTGTACAATCATGCCATGCACGAGCATGGCTTCTAGTATAGACAGAAGTGTGGTTTCTGCACCTGTCGCTGTTCCGCCAGAGCTTGTGAAGGCTCCGCCAACTTTTCCTTCAAGCTTTCCATGGATTTTAACTGACTCGTCGAAGATGGCCTTGAGCTTGGCGGACATTTGACCATAGTATGTAGGCGAACCCATAATTATTCCGTCTGCTTCTAGCATGTCTTCAAGGCCAGTCTGACTAGCTTTCTTTGCGATCACTTCGACCTCGCTAATTTGCTTGGCGCCTTCAACCACGGCGAGCGCCATTTTCTCAGTGTTTCCAGTCTCAGAATCATAAACAACTAGGATTTTCACCATCTCATTCACGTCTAATTATTCACGTTTCATAAATCATACACCATTTTAAATTTTATTGTAGCCGGCGTCATTGATTTATGTTCAAATTGTGACATAGAAGATTTTTCCACAAGCTATAAGTGGTAAGAAAACGCATTTACGTTTTGAGGAGGATGGTAGACGCGCTCTTGAGGGGAGAAAGGAGAGAAGGGAGTAAAATTTACTCTCTACCATCCTCCTCGCACATTTTCAATAATTCATGCACAAGTTGCTTTTAAATTTTTCTTTCAATTTCGAATTTAACCTTCGCAAAACTTCTCAAAAGCGATATTCTTAATGGCTTACACTTACTGCTTGCACTATTTCCTCTTTGAATTTTTCAGTTTCCATAAAGAATGTCTGAATCGGTCTAGCGTTTACTACGAGCCACCAATTTTTTCGTTTTATTGTTTCTTCTGGTTTTTCCCATTCGTTTATTATTTCAATCTTCATGTTAGGCGCAACCTCTTTGACTAGCCCTTCTATTTTCTTCGCGAAGGGATAACTAAATTCGCAGGTTGGCCCATAGAAGATTATTGCCTTGTTCCTATCTTCCGGTAAAGGTTCATATTCTCCTAGTGGTTTTGTTGGTTCATAGCTGCCTTCAATCGGGAAATAGAATAGGTTTCTTTCCTGAGTCGACAAAAAGCCATTTTTCTTATAAAACTCGGGCAAGGGCAGAAGCTCTCCTGTATTGAACGCTTTTGCTAGGATGAATTTACAGGTTTTTCGTTCTTTTACGTCTCGGATTACAGCTTGCAGGAGTCTTGTGCCTATTCCAAGTTTGTGTGCTTCTGGTGTTGGATTGTAAATGCAGTTTATAACGAGAACGTTTTTCCGTTTGAAAGCTTTAGTCACATCTGCCTCTTCTGGATAGTAGAGTATTTGTGCGGCTGGTTTTCTGTTATAGTAGGCGATTTTCGCGCACGACCCATATTTTGCAAGCATTTCCAGTAGCCATTGTCTTTTCAGTCTGATTCCTTGTTCATGAATTGGGTCGCCGAGCCTTTTGGAAGAACAAACGTAAACTAGGTCTCCTATGTTTGGTTCTTGGAGATTCTCAATTCTTATTTTTTCTTGCATACACATTTTGCCTTCTAATAGTGTCTCTCTTCAACCGAATTCTTTTGTGATTTCCTCAACTGTGTTTATTTTGGCGTTATAAACGTACTCTAGGTACTTCAATCCTTGTTTATGGTCTTCTTGTGTGAAGGCTTCAACACCGTCTTTGGCGATTATTATTTTATACCCTCTGAAGAAGGCGTCAGCGGCTGTGTGTCTAACGCACATGTTTGTGTGCAACCCGCCCAAGATTACTGTTCTTACTCCTTCGCCTTTGTATAGGCTTCTTAGGAGCGAGTCCAAGCCTGTCTCGTAGAAGCCGCTATACGTCCTTTTTTCTACAATGTAATCCTTTGCTGCAGGCTTCAGTTCTGGGATCACTTCTGCTCCCTTTGTGCCTTTTATTGCGTGCTTTCCCCATTTTCGAACAACTTCCGCATCTTGAGGATAATGTGCATCATTGCTGTATATGACAGCCACGCCACGCTTGCGGGCGGTTTCAACAAGCTTTTTAAGGTTTGAAATTATGCGTTCGGCTCTTTCACATTTCAAATCTCCAGTGACAAAATCGTTCAACATATCAATAATTATTACAGCCTTGCTATTCACACGCGATTCCTCCATAATTTATTAGAATTTGACTTTGCCTTTATACTTTATTTAGGATATTTATCATTCTGTGAAATCTTTGTAGAGTTTTAGATTGCCCACCCAGTCCTTCTGGTTAACTGGCCAGCTATGCGCAGGATTTCGAGGCTTGCATATGATCTCCTTTATCTGAAAGGCTCCCGGCTTCAGGAAGTTTACAGAATTTACTGCTCGCACAACAAGCGCCGTATCCAAACCTAACCATGAGCCTGCGACAGCCACAACTTCGTCTCCTTCCTTTAATAAACCGTTGTCGGTAGCCATTAATGCGGCTGTTACGCAAACAGCTGTTCCGGAGCTAACGATTTTAAGCGACAAGCGAACCATGGTTGCCAATGTCGGAACTCCATGGTGTTCCAGAGCTGCTCCAACATTGTATAGTGGATCGGTAGCTCTTACTATTCTAGCTCCGAATTTTTCGAGTTTATTCCAAATTTTCTTGTCTGGGATGCCTATCTTTAAGTCGCCAATCGCGGTGTTTTCAATTTTTGTGTTGGCTGCTGAAGTGACAACTATGAGATCGATTCTAGACCGCCGAAGCATTTCAGCGGCTACAAGCGCGCTTAAACCAGTCTCGGAAGCGACAATCAGTCTATTTATGCCGAGTTCACGAGCCCTTTGGATGGCAAGTTTCAATGTTTTTTCAGTGTTGATTTGACCGCACACTTTAAAGTAAAAAGTACTCTTTGACTCGCCTAGAGTGCCACTCATCTGATTTTACCACCTTAGACTTTAGTAATATATGTTCAGAAAATTATTTATAATGTGGTTTGAATTCTGTCGGCAGATGATCGCGATGAATTATGGACCTGCATCAAAGTATTACGATCTGTTCGCGTCAAGAGATGACATAAATTTCTACAAAGAATTGGCCGTAGATCATGGAAGAAAAGCCCTAGAACTTGGCGTGGGAACTGGCAGAGTCGCTATTGAACTGGCTAAGGCAGGCGTTACTATTTGGGGAATTGATAACTCTAAATACATGCTTAATGTTGCCAGACAAAAACTGAGAAAAGAAAACCCTTCTGTTAGAAAACGCGTAGTGCTGAAACTTGGAGATATGCGCAATTTCAAACTTAAAGAAACTTTTCCGGTCGCCTACGTTGCCTCCTCAACATTTGAACATTGTATCACGGAAGGAGACCAGAGGAAATGCTTAGCAAGCGCATATAATGCATTGCAAAGAAAAGGCATGTTGGCATTTGACATATCGCAGCCTACCAACGAAAAATCTGTAAATTCTTGGTGGATTGACCGAAAGGAATCAAGCAAGGAGGAAGAAGTTGTTAGAACAATATTTTCAAGACGGAATCCGAAAACCAATATTGTTTCAGTGAATCTCTTTTTTGACGTTTACCATAAAGGAATAATGAAAAAAAGGTTTTACGAGTACGGTGAAGCAAGGCTATTTTCTAAGGAAACTGTAGAAAAAATATTGGAAAAGGTAGGGTTTAAGGTGGATAAAGTCTACGGCAACTTTGACAAATCAGAGTATAGTCAAAAAAGCGAAAAAGTGATATTCCTAGTCACAAAGCCCTAAATATGCTGCAACATTTAGCGATACGTCTAATTGGGGAATGAAACACGAGAAAACTCGATTTTTGCATAGTAGACGTTTTTGCTGAAGAAAAGTACGCAGGTAACCAACTCGCAGTCATTAGAAATGCGAATGTACTCTCTGATGTTGAGATGCAAAAAATTGCCAGAGAAATGCATTTCTCAGAAACCACATTCATTCTCTCAGACGAAGAACGTAACGGTGGATACGATGTTAAGATATTTTCACCGGAAAGAGAATTACCTTTTGCTGGCCACCCAACGCTTGGAACTGCCTACATAATACAAAGAGAGATTATCAAGAAGCCCAGTGAAAATGTAGTCTTGAACCTGAAAGTTGGACAAATTCCCGTCACGTTCAGCTTCGCAGGAGATGTCCAGACATGTTGTACATGAAACAGATACCACCAACCTTTGGTCAAACCTTCGATGCTAAAGCGCTTTCAGAAACTCTAAACGTTGATGTTGAAGATGTGGACATGAGATTTTTGATTCAAGAGGTTTCGACCGGGATCCCTTTTATAATAGTTCCTTTGAAAAATTTAGATGCCTTAAAGCGGGCTAAACTAGACAAGGATAAGTACTTCCGATTAATCGGAAAAACACAGGCCAAGTCGATACTCATATTCTGCCCAGAAACACGCAACGAGAAAAATCATCTGAGCGTAAGGGTTTTTGCCGAGTACCTAGGCGTACCCGAGGATCCTGCAACAGGAAGCGCAAACGGTTGCTTAGCAGGATATTTGGTTAAGTACCGCTATTTTGGAAAAGAGAAAATCGATATTCGGGTTGAACAAGGTTATGAAATAGGGAGACCCTCACTGCTTCTATTAAAAGCAGAAGACAAGAAAGAAAAGATTGATGTCTTTGTTGGCGGAAAAGTTGTAATGATTGCCGAAGGAAAACTTGTTTAAGTATCATAGTTACTGTTTGGTTTCCAGAGTATAAAATCCAGCTGTGAATTTTTCTGCCTTTCTTTTCTGCACTAGAACTGTGTCTTCTATGCGGAAGCCACCGAAGCCTACGATGTATATGCCGGGCTCGTTTGTAACAACATTTCCTACTACTAGGCGATCTTTGCTTTCCTGTCCTAACATGGGGGGTTCGTGGACTTCTAAGCCTACGCCATGACCTAAGCTGTGAACGAAATATTTGCCATATCCTGCATCAGTTATAGATTTTCTGGCTGCTGCGTCTATGTCTTTTCCTTTTGCTTTGGGTTTTATGGCCTGGAAGGCTCTTTCTTGAGCAGTCTTAACAATTTCGTATGGTTTCTCTTGCTTTTTTGAGGGTTTTCCAGCTACGAATGTTCTTGTCATGTCTGAACGATAAAACTTGTATGTAGCCCCTATGTCAACAACTACCAAGTCGTCTTTTCGGATTTCTCGGTCTGTGCAGCCACCGTGAGGTAATGCGGAACGAACACCAGAAGCCACTATGGTTTCGAAGGCTGTTCCCCAACAACCTTTTCTGCGCATTGCGTATTCGATTTCCGCAGCGACTTCATACTCTTTTGTGCCTGGCTTTATCACTTCATAAGCAGTTTTCATGCCTTCGCATGTTAACTTACCTGCTTTTCTCATAAGTTCAAGCTCTTTTTCATCTTTTACTTTGCGGAGTTCCCAGACAAGATTGTTTTGCGCTTTCAGCCTTGTCTTTCCCTTCAATTCTCTTGCAAGCTTGCGATAACTTTCGAAGTTCAGCGTGTCTACGGCTAGTTTCTTGATTTTCGAAGCCTTAGCGTCTTTGGCAATTTTCGTCATCAGGCTTTCGCCGCGCTTCACTAACTCGACTTTGAACCCTTTTCCTTCGGCTTTCGCCTGTTCATAGTTAACATTATAAACGTAAATTGTGCTTTCACCTTTTTTGGGGATTACTATGCATGTTGCTCCTGGAAACCCTGCGAAATATAGCATGTTAGCTTCGTTGGTGATTAAAAATCCATCAAAACTTTTCTTTTCAAAAGCCGTCTGTTTTAAAGCTTCTACCCTCTTCATTCTTTCTCACCTAGAAATAAGCCTTTTAGGTGCTTCTTAGCCTAAAACGTTTTGCTTCAGCCGCCGCTCACAATGGGTAGTATTGTTACGTGGTCTCCGTTTCTAAGTTTAGTTTGAACTCCGTCTAACTGGTTCAGCAGGAAACCATTCACCGTGATTATATAGTTTGATTTCACATCAGCGCCACTTTTCTCGTAAATAGCTTTCCTGAAAGGATCTCCATATTTTTCAGAAAGAGTCATAAGCAAATTGGCGATTGAGGAATTCTCTCCGATATCAACTTCTTCTTCTCGCATACTGCCAATAATATTCTTTACATGGCCGATGTATTCGATAGTCACTTTCAATTTCGAACCCAAAGCTTCAATAATATTGTAGAATAGGGGCGTTAATATCTGTTTTCAGTTCAATATTGAATCGCTTAAAGTTTAAAAGTAGACAAGCTTAGCGTACTATTATGAAGCCTAGAGCAAAACTTTTGGCGATAGTTGGGTCGCAAAGAGTGGATGGAAACTCGTATTTTCTGGCTAAAACAGTTCTTGAGTCCGCAAAAGCGGATTATGAAATAATTCAACTGGCAGACAAAAAGATTGAATTCTGTAATATTTGCGAAAAATGTATAAACAGCGATTGTGTTCTCGAAGATTATTTCAATAATATTTTCGAAAAAATAAAAGGTGCAGATGGGATAGTTTTTGTTCTTCCTAAGTATATTTTCGTGGCTTCAAAGTTCGTTTGCTTTTTGGAAAGACTGGCCACGATTAATCATATGCGAAAACATGCAGGCTACGAGATAACTTTTAAGAATCCAGAGTACAGACTTTTTTCAGGGAAAAAACTCTCTTGCATTTTTGTCGCGTCAGGCACGGGAAAAGTGGAAAAAGAAACTTTAAGGATTGTTGCTGAGTACATTGAAGACCTTGGATTGAGACTAGTTCGTCACGATCAGCAGCCTTTCTTGGGAGTCAGTGTCAAAGCTGGCGATGCAAAGGGAGAAATTCTTGAAAATAAAAAAGGCATAGAGAATTGCAAAAAATTAGCCGAAAAACTCATTGATTCAATTACAAAATAGCATTTCAGCGCCTGCCCATTCACTTTGTCTATTTCTAATGTTGCCTTAGTGTTTCTTATGCTGATAATTCTTTTATGTCCCTATAAACAGTCTACTCTAAAGGTGCTTCAAGCAATGTTTGACAAGCACAGAGTAAAAGAAATTGATGAACGAAGAAAAGAGTGGGAAGACGAAACCGTTTCTAGAAGTTTAGAGAAACTTCCGGAGAAATGTGAATTCTCAACAAGTTCAGGTATTTCAGTCAGCCGAGTTTACACTCCTGTAGAAACCGCTGATTTCGATTACTTCCGAGATTTAGGATTTCCCGGAGAGTATCCGTTCACGCGCGGCGTTTATCCAACAATGTATCGCGCACGATTTTGGACCATGCGCCAATATGCGGGCTTTGGAACGGCTGAACAGACAAACCAGCGCTTCAGATACCTGCTAGAACAGGGTCAAAAAGGATTGAGCGTGGCTTTTGACTTTCCAACTCAGGTGGGTTATGACTGCGACCATCCTATGGCGCGCGGCGAGGTTGGTAAAGCAGGGGTAAGCGTAAGCACATTGCAGGACATGGAAATTGTTTTTGACAAAATCCCACTAGACAAGATCACAACTTCCATGACAATTAACGCGCCCACAAATGTCTTGCTTGCTATGTACGTGGCGGTCGCGCAAAAACAAGGCGTTGAGCAAACCAAGCTCGGCGGAACAGTGCAGAATGATATCTTGAAAGAGTACGTTGCCAGAGGCATGTACATTTTCCCGCCAAAGCCTTCAATGCGACTCGTCACAGACATCTTCGAATATTGTTCGCAACAAATGCCTAATTGGAACACCATAAGCATAAGCGGCTACCACATCCGCGAAGCCGGTGCCACGGCCGTACAGGAATTAGCCTTTACACTTGCTAACGCAATTGCCTACGTACAAGCAGCCGTCGACCATGGCCTAGATTTAGACATGTTTGCTGGCAGATTGTCATTCTTCTTTGCGGCGCACAACAATTTTCTAGAAGAAATAGCAAAATTCCGTGCAGCCCGCAGGCTTTGGGCGCGAATTATGCGAGAGCGGTTTGGAGCCAAAAACCCAGCCTCTTGGATGCTACGTTTTCACACGCAAACTTCGGGCGTTTCGCTTACGGCACAGCAGCCCTACAACAACATTATCAGAGTAGCCCTTCAGGCTTTATCGGCAGTTTTGGGCGGCACCCAATCGCTACATACAAACTCGTTTGACGAAGCTTACGCATTACCGAGCGATCATGCAGTGCTTGTTGCCTTGAGGACTCAACAAATAATTGCGTACGAAAGCGGAGTTATTGACTCTGTTGACCCACTTGCGGGTTCATATTATATTGAGTACCTCACAAACGAGATTGAGGAAAGGGCTACAAAGTACATTGGGCAGATTGACGCCATGGGTGGAGCTGTTGCAGCCATCGAGAAGGGCTTCATGCAGCGGGAAATTACAGAAAGCGCTTATCGACATCAGAGGGAAGTTGAAAGCAAAAAGCGAATAGTTGTGGGAGTCAACGAATTCATAACCGAAGACGAAATTCCAATAAAAATTCTGCATATTGACCCAAAAATTGAGAAAGCACTTGTTGAGCGCCTGCAGCAAACAAGAAGACAGAGAAATAAGACTAAAGTGGATGAAACCTTAAACAAGCTGCAACATGCTGCAGAAAGTGAAGACAAGAATCTTATGCCATTCATGCTTGATGCGGTGAAGCACTACGCAACTTTAGGCGAAATTTGTGATGTTTTGCGTGAGGTTTTCGGCGAGTATAAGCCTTCTTCCATCTTCTAGCCTAGAACAAATAGAACTTCGCCTTCGCTCACTGACGATCCATCGGAAACATTTACTTCTCGAACAGTTCCTGCCTGTGGCGCCGTTATCTCGTTTTCCATTTTCATTGCTTCGATGATGCATAGCACTTCGCCGGTTTTCACCTGGTCTCCTTTTTTAACTTTGACTGATATGATTCTGCCCGTCATCGGTGCGGTGACCGCGCCTTCAATGATCTGTTTCTGTGTGACTGTTCTCTTCGTAGGTGTTAATGGTGTAGGTGTGAAAGTTGTTAATGTTGTCTTTGTTACAGGCGTTTTTACTTCAGCTTTGAATGTGGTTTCCTCAACTTTTATAGGAAATGGCTTTTCGCGGTCAACTTTGAATAATTCTATTTTGTATGTTTTCTCGCCCATTTTTATGGAAAACTGTTTTTCAAAGTCGATTTTCTCCTTGGACAATTCCACGTCCAAGGGCGCCTCATCAATTTTCACCACAAACGTTTTCTCGCCTTTTTTTGTCAATTCGATTTTTCTGGGTTTGCCATCAATGAAAATCTGGTAAGTTGGCATTATTATGCACCATATTCGCTTAGGTTTTGTCTACCCGTTAGCACCCAGTTTGACGTGGCAGCCTTCGCCTTGACTGGTATCAATGCCTTTACTCCCCGCGAACCTAGGTACATAGCGACTGCGACTGAAACCGCTGCAGCTTTTTCAAGCTCCGTGACTCTTTCAGGCGATATTCCGCTCTTGGCTTCTTCTCGTTTAGCTTTCCTTTTCTTGAAGAATTCTGTGGCAGTCTGCGGAAAAAGTGCGTATGTCAGTTTGTCTTCTTCGCTTTCGATGTATGGTTTTACGTTTTCAGGTATCTTGTTGAGGGCGGGTTCCAGAAGGTCTGCTGGGCGGGTTGTTATTGGTTTTTCGTCGCCTATTATTTGTTTTTTGACTTTTGGATCAATTGGGGCTGGGGGCTTTCCATAGAAGCCTTTGACGTAATCCTTTATCTCTTTTGGCACAATGCTGTAACGTTTGCCAGAAATAACGTTTAGAACTGCTTGGATGCCGACAAGCTGGCTTGTGGGCGTGACCAGAGGCGGATAGCCAAGCTCCTTTCTAACTTTTGGCACTTCTTCCAGAACTTCTTTCAGTCTGTGTTCCGCTTTTTGTTCTTTTAGTTGTTCGAGAAGGTTGGAGAACATTCCGCCGGGGATTTGGTGAACTACTATTGATGCGTCTACGCGTTCGGCTTTTGGGTCTATAAGCCTTAGATTGTCGTAGTATTTTGCGCGAAGTTCTCTGAAATACTCTGCAATTTCGCTTAGAAGCTCTAAGTCTAGTTTAGGATCGTAGGGTGTTCCTTTTAGTGCGGCTACAATTGATTCGACGGGGGGTTGGCTGGTTCCCCACGCTAACGGTGAGAAGGCTGCGTCGATTATGTCTACGCCTGCTTCGCAAGCACGCAGGTATGTCATCATGACCATACCGCTTGTGCTGTGGGAATGTAAATGCACTGGGAGGCCTACTTCTTTTTTGAGGGTGGTTATGAGTTCGTAGGCTGGTTGTGGTGCGAGCATGCCTGCCATGTCTTTTATGCATATGGAGTCGCAGTCTAGTTCGGCCAGCTGCTTGGCTGTCTTCACATAGTATTCTATGGTGTGAACGGGGCTTATCGTATAGCAGATCGAGCCTTGGGCGTGTTTGCCTTCTTTTTTGACACTCTTGATGGCAACTTCCATGTTGCGCACATCATTTAAGGCGTCGAAAACTCTGAAGATGTCTATGCCGTTTTCCGCTGCTTTTTCTACAAATTTTGTGACAACATCGTCTGGGTAATTGCGGTAGCCGACCACGTTTTGTCCGCGTAGCAGCATCTGGAATGGTGTTCGTTTGACGTGGCGTTTTAGTTGGCGGATGCGTTCCCACGGGTCTTCGCTTAGGTAGCGTATTGCAACATCGAAGGTGGCGCCTCCCCACATCTCAAGCGAGAAGAAGCCTACTTGGTCGATTTTTTTTGCTATCTGAAGCATGGTGTCGGTTCGCATTCTAGTAGCCATTAAAGATTGGTGCGCATCCCGAAACGTCGTATCAGTGATTTTTACTGGCTTCGTCAGAGTGACTAGCCCCTTCTTTTTACATAGATTTAATTTGATGTCGTTACTTGAGAGTAGAAACTTGAGTTAAGCGGTATTAATTTATTTAGGTGTCAAAAGCATTTTCGCAATGAGCAAATTTGTTCGTTGAAAGCTAAACCTTAAGAGATGGAGAATTAGTGAAAACAAAACTAAAAAGCGAGACAAAGATTGGCACAAGGGAGCCCACGAAAGTTGAGTACTCTACCTCAGACACAGGTCGTTGCCTTCCGTTTGAGTAGGCACCACTTAACTGATCGCACGCCATTGAAGTCGCTAGCGGAGGTTGTGAGTGACGTTTGCGGAGTTCAAGCGCAGCTCATGTCGGCTGCTGAGTTGGCATTGTGGGCGCGTGTTAATGGGCTCACAAAAGAAGATGTGGCACATGCTCTGTGGAGTGAGCGTAGCCTAGTCAAGACTTGGTGTATGCGTGGTGCAGCGCATTTGTTGTCTTCAGTTGACTTGCCTATCTACATAGGCGGCCTCTTGCATCGTGGTTTGCGTAGAGAACGTGAATGGATTGCAAAGTATGGCATTAGCGAGGCTGAAATGGATGCTATGGTTGGAGCCATTGTTGAGGCGTTGGGTGATGAGATTTTAACTCGTAAGGAGCTAGTGAGGCACGTAGTTGCCCGTTTAGGGGTCAAAGCAAAGCGTTGGGTGGAGCACAGTTGGGGTGGCATAGTTAAGCAAGCGTCCTTGCAAGGGCTTGTGGTTTTCGGCCCTAACCGCGGACAGGAAATTACGTTTGTGCGACGGGACAAATGGCTGCCTCAAGTGAAAGATTTGCTAGTGGAGGAGGCGGAGGCCATGCTTTTGCGGCGCTACTTGCATGGTTATGGTCCAGCTGGTCTGGCAGATTTTGCGGCTTGGTCAGGCATGACTGTGGGCGAAGCGGTTCAGATCAAGGAACGAATTAACGCCGACATTGTAGAAGTGAAAATTGGAGATAAGACTGGTTTGATGCTCCGTGACGATTTGGGAAAGTTGCAGGAGGCAAAAGCTGTTGAGAATAGTGTTCGGTTGTTGCCCAATTTTGACTGTTTCATGCTTGGGCACAAGGACAAAAGCCATCTTGTGGATAAAGCCTACTACAAGCGGATTTATCGCAAGGCAGGATGGCTGTCACCGGTAGTTCTAGTGAATGGCAGAGCAGAAGGCATATGGACTTACAAGAAGAAAGGAAAACGCCTACTCATAGCTGTAGAAACATTTCACAAGATATCCAAAAATGTTAGAAGACTAATTGAGGAAGAGACAGAGAATCTGGCACACTTTTATAATACGCCTTGTGAAGTAGCATTCACTACGTAAAAGCCTAAGAAAATCCGCTTGAATATTGCAGGATAAAAACAAAAAGAGAGGGAAAGCCGAAAGATTTTATTTCGCTAGTTCGAGAACAGTGCATTTACGGCGTTCTGACAAGTTTTTCTATTTGCTCCCCATCAATCTCCAACATTAGTTCATGGAACCAATTTGTCGCCTCAAGATATTTTTCTTGCAGATCCTTCGCGTCCTTCGCGAAGTAGAGACTCTCAAGTTTTTTGATCGCTTCTTTTGGGAGTTCATAGTGCACATAGCGCATCCCGAAGTCATAATGTAATGGATTCTGCTTGATTCGTAAAATCTCAACCAGCGTCGCAAGAGTAAGAGCGCGATACAAGTCTATGGCTTCGAGGTAATTTCCTCTGTTTAGCTCTTTCTGCACAAAATTGTTGAACATATCAAATCTTGCCTTTAACCTCTCCAATCGTGCATGCAATTTCTTGACAAATGCGTCAATGTCCAAAGGGTTAGACGTTATCTTGCCGTTCTTGTTGAAATAGAATATAACGTTACCGTGTATTTTTGGCTCTAAGAATTTTTCTGGACTGTTGAGTTGTAGGATGACAAGGTCTATGATAAGATACTCGCTTGCGTTGTCTAATTTGTAAAAAGCTTGGAAGGCGCCCGGATAAGGAAGTTGCGGCACTTCAAGCTTTCGCCTAATAGGGGATAGCGATTTTAGTGCTTTCTCAACCGCGAGAAACGTCTCTTTGACTCTTGTGTCGTCCACAATGATATAGAGATCGATGTCAGACCACTCGTCGGTTCGATTAAAAGCGACAGCGCCTCCCTCATAGAAGGCATGAGCATAATTCAACGGTTTTAAGGCACCGACTAGCGTTCGAATTATTGTGTCGCGGGTAAATCCTTTCCTTTTCGCCACTGAAGAGCACCACCGGAAATGGAGTGAAATTTAGGTGAGTCTTTTAAATTTTCACTATAGCGGTACGTTTCCGTGTTTTCTCGACGGTCTTGGTTCGCGTTTTGTAGCTAGGCTTTCCAATGCGCTAATTAGTTTGGGTCGGGTTTCGGCTGGTTCGATTACTTCGTCTATGTAGCCTTTTTGTGCTGCTATGTATGGACTGGAGAACTTCTGGCGGTATTCGCCTACTAGCTCCATGCGTTTCTGTTGCGGGTCTTTGGCTTCAGCTATTTCCTTGCGAAATATTATGTTTATTGCTCCGTGGGGTCCCATGACGGCGATTTCGGCTGTGGGCCATGCATAGTTTATGTCTGCGCCTGAATGTTTAGAGCCCATTACATCGTAGGCTCCCCCGTAGGATTTTCGCAGTATCGTGGTGATTTTGGGTACAGTTGCCTCACAGTAAGCATATAGCAATTTTGAGCCATGTTTTATGATGCCTCCGTGTTCCTGTTCTATGCCTGGCAGAAACCCTGGCACATCTACGAAAGTGATTATTGGGATGTTGAAGCAGTCGCAGAAACGTATGAAACGGCCAGCTTTCATGCTGCTGTGTATGTCTAAGGCTCCAGCATAGTGTGCGGGTTGGTTAGCCACTATGCCTATGGTTTTGCCGTTTAGGCGTGCGAAGCCAATCACAATGTTCTGCGCCCACAGCGGCTGGATTTCGAAGAATTCGCCATTGTCAACCACGCGCACTATGACTTCTTTAACGTCATAAGGCTTGTCTGGATCATCAGGAAGCACCCGCGCTAGAGTTTCATCCTTTCGGTTCGGATCGTCTGTCGACTCTACGGCTGGCGGATCTTCAAGATAGTTGCTCGGCAAATAGCTCAGAATCTTCTTGATTATTTGGATGCAGTGTTCTTCATCTTTTGCGATGAAGTGGGCGACACCGCTGGTTTGTGAATGCTCCATCGCTCCGCCGAGGTCTTCGAAGGTCACTTCTTGCCCAAGCGCGGCTTTCACAACGTCTGGTCCCGTTATGAACATGTGGCTTGTTTTGTCCACCATTATGATGAAGTCGGTCAACGCTGGCGAATAAACGGCTCCTCCTGCGCATGGACCCATGATGGCAGATACTTGTGGGACCACGCCTGAGCTTATGACGTTTCGGAAGAAAATGTCCCCGTATCCTGCGAGGCTTGCGACGCCTTCTTGTATGCGTGCGCCGCCACTGTCATTTAAGCCTATGACCGGCGCGCCCGTCTTTAGCGCTAGATCCATCAATTTGCAGACTTTTTTGGCAAACATCTCGCCCAGCGAACCGCCGAACACCGTGAAGTCTTGAGAAAAAACGTAAACGAGTCTGCCGTCTATTGTACCATAGCCTGTCACGACGCCATCGCCTAGAAACCTCTTTTCAGCAATGCCAAATTCAGTACACTGATGTACAACAAACTGGTCGATTTCGTTGAAACTTCCAGGGTCAAGCAGAAGCTCAATACGTTCACGCGCTGTCAACTTACCTTTCGCATGTTGATCTTCAATTCTTTTCTCTCCGCCTCCGAGCTTAGCCTGCTCACGTAATTCGCGTAAGGTCTTAATTTTCTCATCAACTGAAGGTTCCTTAGTCGTAGTCACCTGAAATCCTCCATTTTGTAAAGTATTATTTGCCTTAATTGGTATTTAGAGCATATGGATGAAAAGCCTTCAGATTTAAGGAAGAGATAATTAATAGCTACTCCAGTCTGTGGTAACTATTCTTTCAGTGGAAGGTAGAAGACGTATTCCTTCATTGTGGATAAATACTCTTCTTTGCATCCACGTTTGCGGCATATGGCCAAAGCTGCAGGATGATTAGCATAATATATTATCGAGGCATACCCCTTTTTTCTAATGAACTGTTCAAAAAACTCGAAAAACTGCTTACCATAACCTTTCCGTCTGTGCTCCGTTCTCAACCAGATCTCGTGAAGTTCAACAAAACTTTTCTTACCACCAAGAAGCCTTTCCAAGGCTTCCTTATCCTCCTTATCTCTTGGATCGCCTTTTCTGTGTTCTTCAGTGTTTGCTTCATGCCAAATTGCATGACCAATAATCTCGTCATTTTTTCTCCAGACGATGAGGTGAGAGGGGCTTCTCTTAATGATGCCTTCCTCGATTAGACCAAGCTCTCCAAACTCAACGTCACCAAGCCCAAGCGTTTTGTAGTAGCCGTGAAGGTCAGCAAGTGTTCTATAGTATCTCTTGAACGCCTCCAAGTCGCAACCGACAACAAACCTCATAAACGTGCCACACATTTCATCTACGTTGCTATTTCTGGCGGACGTTGCATTAATAACTTACTAGCTGCGCAAAAAGAGGAAGAAATCATATATTCTTTGAACCAGATTAGACGTAAAGAAGATGATACCATGAAACTTGATCCAATTATCAAAATCATGCTTGAGCACAAGTCGATTCGCAAATACAAGGATGAGATGCCTTCAGACGAAGTCGTAGAAACAATTGTTAGAGCAGGTCAACAGGCACCTTTTGCTTCGCAAGCCTACAGTGTTCTCTTGTCGCGTAAAAGAGAGCGCAACCCGTTCAAGTCTCCGCTTCTCTTCACTATCTGCGTTGACTACCACAAATTTGAGCTAATCATGGCGAAGAGAGGCTGGAAACCAGTTACAAACGACATAACGTTGCTATTCTTCGGAATCCAAGACGCTGCGTTAATGGCGGAGAACATGGTTATAGCTGGCAGAAGCTTAGGGCTGGGAAGCTGTTTCCTTGGAAGTGCCATGTATCGCGCAGACAAAATTGCAGAAGAATACCGCGTGCCAAAAAGAGTCTTCCCACTTGTGCAATTAGCGATGGGGTATCCAGCCGAAGACCCGCCGCCGAGGCCACGTTACCCAAGAGAATTCACACTCTTCGAAGACTACTACCCCGAACTGGACGGCGAAACAATCACAAAAGCCATGAAAGTAATGGATGAAGGTTATCTTGCACAAGACTACTACCGCAATATGAACGCAAAAATCCCTATAGAAGCCAAAGACCGCGAAGAAACCTACACATACGACAACTACAGTTGGACAGAACATATCTGTCGCAAATGGGGGCAATGGTACCCAGAGCCAAAAGAACTGCTCGAACAACTCGAAAAACGCGGCTTTCACATCACTAGAAAAGAGCAAAAATAAGCAATAATCTAGGCAATGATTGCCAAGACGTCCCCTTTGTTTACGACTGACCCTTCAGAAGCCCTAATTTCCTTTACAACGCCTGCCTTTGGCGTAACAACCTCATTTTCCATTTTCATAGCTTCTAAAATGCAGACGCACTCGCCCTTCTCCACTCTCTGCCCAACACAAGCTCTAACCAAGACAATCCTGCCAGCAATCGGCGCCGTCACCGCATCCTTTTCAATTTTCTTTATCACAGATTTTCTCGCAGCAGTAGCCACGGGTTCCAGCTTCATCGTAGCTTCTCTAGAGATTTTCGGGGAGGAAATCTGAACTTCGAAAAGTTTCCCGCCAATTTCAACCTTGAAAATCTTCCCTTGAATCCTTTTAACTCCGGCTTGAAAACGATGATCATTAATTTCTATTACAGTTTTTCCTTGAAAGCTGTTTGCCAGCTTAATATAAACGGATTTATCGTCAACCTTAACCAGAAAACTGTTGTTATTTCTCTCTAAAATCTCAACAGAATGTGGCTTACTATTTACAAAAACCTCTTGCATTGTCAAGATGCTTTTCCCAACCTCCGCATTCTATCTGCAAGTTTCCAAGAAGAAACCGCCTTGGATTCTCTTCTGAGAACGAGCGCCCGAGAACCTGCACTTTCCGACTGTTCAGCCAAAACTGCCACAACAGCTGCGACTTCCTCATCATCCAAAACCCGTTCAGGCAAAAGTTCCAAAATATTTTTGTCAACAAAATTTACATGAATATTCCCCGCGAGAAAACTTTCGTTTTCAACAATCCTTCTATGAAAAGGAATAGTGGTTCTGATTCCCTCTATCAAGAGCTCCCTTAAAGCATTACGCATCCTACTTATGGCTTCTTCACGGCTGCAGCCCCAGGTGGCAAGCTTCACAATCAACGGATCGTAAAGAATTGATATATTATAGCCGTCATACAAGTGAGTGTCAACCCTGACCCCTGGACCGCCAGGCTGACGGAACCGCGTGACCGTTCCAGGAGAAGGCATAAAATTGTTGCCAGGGTCTTCTGCGTTAATTCGGCAATTAATCGCGTGGCCACGCATTTTGATGTGTCCTTGTTTTAAATCAAGTCCTTGACCATCAGCAGTTTTGATCTGCGTCTTCACAATGTCTATGCCGGTCACCATTTCTGTGACAAGATGTTCAACCTGAAGGCGCGTGTTCATCTCCAAAAAATAATAATTACTATCGCGGTCAACCAGAAACTCGACGGTTCCAGCATTAACATAATTCACAGCCTCAGCAATCTTTATGGCTGCACTTCCCATGTACCTTCGCAACTTCGCAGTCATGAAAAGAGATGGAGTTTCTTCAATTAGTTTTTGATGTCTTCTTTGAATGGAACATTCCCTTTCGCCAAGGTGGATTGCACACCCTTTCTCATCAGCCAAGACTTGAAATTCTATGTGCCGCACTTTTGGGAGGAATTTTTCCACATAGATTTCGCGGCTTCCAAAAGAAGACTCAGCCTCCAGAGCCGCAATTTCCAGCGTGCGCTGCAGCTCATCTCTATCAGCAACGAGGCGCATGCCTTTTCCACCGCCGCCGTAGACTGCCTTAACAAGAACAGGATACCCCACTTCATCCGCAATTTCAACAGCCTCCTCGACGCTTTGGGCTGGCTCCAAGCTTCCTGGAATTATGGGAACGCCCGCTTCGTCAGCGGTTTTTCTTGCCTCAACCTTGTTGCCCATCCTTTGCAAAACTTTCCATGGGGGACCGATAAACTCTATGTCTTTTTCCTTGCAAGCCTTGGCGAAGGCGGGTATTTGAGAGAGAAAACCATAGCCGGGATGCACAGCCTCGCATTTCGATTTTTTGGCCACTTCAATCATTTTGTTAATGTTTAGATAACTCTTAGAGGGCTCTGCCGCGCCTATGCAGTAGCATTCATCTGCGTAATGAACGTGCAAAGATTCAACATCGGTCTCAGAATAGACAGCGACAGTCTTCGCTCCCAACTCTCTACAGGCTCTAATCACTCGTATGGCGATTTCTCCACGATTGGCAACCAAGACTTTCTCGAACATTCTCCATTCTTTCCCCGACGAACAAGTCCCTAACACATAGGGCGCATTCAACCTAGGAATTAGCTTAAGGGTAACTTAAATTTAACCTAAAACGCAAGCTGTCGCAAATGACGCTTTCTACCTTGTTCGAAGAGAAACATCTCCAACGAAGACGCGTTTTATCTTTCCATTTTCAAGTCTAAGAATCAGCGCACCCTCTAGATCAACGTCCCGAGCCAAGCCATGCAGTCTTTCGGTTTCGCTTACAACCTCCACCGCATGACCTAGGAAACTAGCATGCTTTTTCCATTTCTTCAAAATAACAGCAAAACCTTCCTTTATATACAAATCATAAACACTTTCTATTCTCTCAATCAAAAAGCTAAACAGCCTTTCCAACTTGATCTTTCTTCCGATTTCTTCTTCTAGCGAGGTTGCTGCTTTTCTCAACTCTTCAGAAAAAACCTTTCCCACACTGAAGTTTGCATTAATTCCAATTCCCATCACCACATGGTTGACACAATTGCCAGACGTTTTCATCTCTGTTAATATTCCGCAAATCTTTCGTCCGTTGACCAACACATCATTTGGCCACTTGGTCTCAGCTTCTAAGCCGTATAATTCACGCAAAACTTCTGCTGTGGCCAAACCAACTGCAAACACGAGCTTTGTGGCTTCTGCTGGCTTGAGTTGAGGTCTGAGGATGATGGAAATCCACAATCCGCCTTTCGGTGAAATCCATTGTCGCCCAAGTCTTCCACGCCCGCAGGTTTGGGTCTCCGCGATTGTAACCGTTCCTTCAACGGCTCCAAGTTCAGCCAATTCCTTAGCCCAGTCATTTGTCGAACCGACTTCACGGCAGAAAAAGATGCGTCTGCCGAAACGTATAGTCCGTAGACTTTTCCGGAGTTTATCCACGTTTATCTTTGCAGACGTATCTCATTGCTCCTTCAAAATCAAATATGAGCTTAAATAAAAAAATACGTAGGTCGAAGCTGAGAGAAAAAATGGAGCGATAAAACCCCACAAAGAAATGAGAATGCCAGACAAAGCCAAGCTAAGTGCCTCACCAACATGAAGACCCATCATCAACAATCCAATATCGGTTCCATAGGATTCCCTTGCACAAATCTTGGACAAAATTCCTTCTTGACCGATACTTGCCATGCCGTCAACGAAGCCATAGGCAATCACGAGGCCGCCAGCAAAAACCCAACTTGAAAATCCAAGCAAGAAAAATGTAACCGTATATAGCAATCCGCTCAGAAGAATAAGCCGCCTCATCTGAGAACTCTTTGAAAAAAGATAAGAGGACAAGCCAGCCAGTAAAACCTGCAAGCCAAAAATCAATCCAATAATCTCAGCTGTAAACCCGTTTTTGTCCAAGAAAAAGGTTACGACATAACCTCCGTGGAAACCGAAAGATAATCCCATCATAAAAAACAGTAGCAGAAAAATCTTGAAAACTCTGTCCTTTTTTCTGAAGTCCAAAAAGTGCAAGGCCTTCTCTATGCTAAACTTTTCCTTCCTCTCGCCAGTCAGCAGTAAAGCCAAGAAAATCACAAAAACTCCGAACAGTGCACAGAGCAGCATTGTCCCTTCAAAAAATAGCCACGCTATGAAAAAGCCAGCTAACAAGCTTCCAACGGCATAGGCAATATATGCAGCCGTTCTCAAATAGACCAGGATTCTCCAATGTCCTCCATTCTTTTCTAACAGGAAAGCTCTGTTCACAGCCCACAATGTTCCTTCTTTGGTTCCTTCTACAATCTTACCAAACAAAAACTCCATTGGTGTGTGAGCAAAATAGTATATCAAGCCAGAAACAGCGCCCAGAATCCCATCTGTAACAAAAAAAGGCTTTCTACCGAGAAAGTCAGAAACTGTGGCAAAAAGCATCCGTCCAAACTGCATGATCAAGGGCATGGAAGCAAATATGAATCCTATAACGACAACATCAATGTTTCTGGCCTTCATCATCAGAGGCAAAGCGACTCCAAGAATGCCGCTAGCAAAAGAATGAAAGAATTGAATGGAGAGTACTGTTCTAACCTGATTCAAACGCTTCAGCTCAGAAAGTTTTCTACTAAACTTCTTATGTTTAAAGGCGTTGCTCTTTCAAATCGAGCAAACATCAACAAAATTTCAAACTCACTTCATGACGAGCTCTAGAAGTACGCCTCGAGTGCTCTTTGGATGAACAAAAGCAATCTTTTTTCCCTCAGCACCCTCTCGCGGCTTGTCATCAATCAGAACTAGACCTTTCTTCTTAAGCCCTTCCAAAGTGGTCTCGATATCATCGGTCATAATGGCAACGTGATGGATGCCCTCTCCGCGACTTTCAAGAAACTTTGCAATAGGACTTTCGTTGTCGAGAGGTTCTAAAAGTTCAATTTGAGTTTCGCCTCCAGTTGAGAAAAATGCCACCTTAACCTTTCGCTCCGTCAAAACATGAATGCCTCCCAGTTTGAAACCTAAAACATCACGGTATAAAGCGATAACCTCGTCCAGATTCCGGACAGCGACGCCAATGTGGTCAACGCCAACAAACATTAGCATTCAACCCTCATACAAAATGATAAATGCCTCAGAGCATGTTATAAAAAGCTTCCTAAAGTGACAACTTGACTCTATTCAAGAGTACATTGCCACAGTTCAAAAGTTTGGAAAAACTATAAAGCATAGGTTACAAAATTACTAAATCTTCAAATACAATTGATTTGGTGAAAACTGAATGGAGAAGTGCAATCACGACATAATCATTGTTGGAGCAGGCTTGGCAGGTCTGAGAGCAGCGGTCGCTGCCGCTGAAGTTGGCAACAAGCTCGACATTGCAGTTTTTTCTAAGCATCATCCGCTACGTTCGCATTCGGTTTGTGCGCAAGGAGGAACAGCCGCTGTGATGCATGAGAAAGATTCATTTGACTTACATGCCTTCGACACTGTAAAGGGTGCTGACTACCTCGCAGATCAGGACGCGGTGGAATTTTTCGTCAGACGGGCGCCGAAAGAAATAGTTCTAACAGAACATTGGGGATGCCCATGGAGCCGCACACCAGACGGAAAAATGAACCAACGCCCTTTCGGTGGACACACTCAGCCAAGAGCATGCTTCGCCGCAGACATGACAGGCTTCCATGAAATGCACGCAATTTATGGAAAAGCCACAACTTACAGCAACATAAAATTCTATGACGAGTGGTTCGTAACTTCGCTGATAGTGGAGAATAATACAGCCATAGGGTTAACGGCTATAGAAATGACAACAGGCAAGCTGCATGCATTCACCGCAAAAGCCATTGTAATGGCAACAGGAGGTCACGAACGCATATACGAATTCACAACGTTCTCGCACACGACCACAGGTGACGGAATGGCAATAGCGTATCGTGCAGGCGTGCCCTTAGAAGACATGGAATTTGTGCAATTTCATCCCACAGGCTTGATTCCTTCAGGAGTTTTAATAACGGAAGGAGCCCGCGGCGAAGGCGGATACTTAATAAATGCTAATGGCGAACGCTTCATGAAACGATATGCGCCGGAAAGAATGGAATTAGCTCCTCGTGACGTTATTTCAAGAGCAGAGCAAACGGAGATTCTCGAAGGCCGTGGACTACAGGGACCCTATGGGCCTTACATAGCTTTGAACCTCACGCACCTTGGTGAGGAAAAAATAAACGAACGATTACCGCTCATTCGCGATGTTGCAATAAAGCTTGGCGGAGTAGACCCTGTTAAAGAACCCATCCCAATTCGCCCGGCGGCACATTATTCTATGGGGGGGATCAGAATCAACGTAAAAACCGAAACACCAATCGCAGGATTGTATGCAGCTGGCGAATGCTCATGTATCAGCGTGCATGGTGCAAACAGGCTAGGCACAAACTCGACTGCTGATTGTCTGGTTTTTGGGGTAGTTGCTGGTGAAGAAGCCGCAAGGCGTGCGTTGTCCACAAGCTTACGCGAGGTTTCGAAGGAGAAACTTCTTGCAGAAGAGAATAGGATTGCTGAAATCCTCAACAGAGAAGGCTCTGAGCGAATTTCAGTCATCAGAGACCAAATGAGACGAATTATGAACGAGAAGGTCTGGATTTACAGAAGAGGCGACCAGCTCGAAAGCGCATTGAAGGAAATAAGAGAGCTTAGAAAAAGGTTCAAAGACATAAAAATTGAAGATAAGGGCAAATCATTCAACACAGGATTCTTTTCGGCGCTGCAACTTGATTTCATGTTGGAGCTTGCTGAAGTCACCGTAGCCAGTGCAATTCCGAGAACAGAGTCGAGAGGCGCACATTCCAGGCTTGATTATCCCAAACGTGACGACCAAAACTGGCTAAAACACACATTAGCTTATTGTACGAAAGATGGTCCACGACTTGAGTACATTCCAGTTACAGTGACCAAGTGGCCGCCAGTCGCGAGGAAATACTAGGAGGATACAATCATGAGCACAAAAGTTGAGAAGATAGTTGAGTTCAAGATAAGTCGGTTTGACCCAGAAAGCAAGAAGCATTACGTTTCTACTTATAAAGTGCCCATTCGCAAAGGAACGACTATACTCGAAGCGTTGCTGTACATTAAAGATAACCTTGACGAGTCGCTTAGCTTCAGGCACTCATGTAGAATGGGAATTTGCGGAAGCTGCGGAGTCAACGTCAACGGGAAACCAATGCTTGCTTGTTACACGCAAGTGCTGCATCTTGACGCTGACTCGCTGCTCATTGAGCCACTTGCCAACATGCCAGTCATAAAAGACTTGGTTGTCGACATTCAACCGTTCTTCGACGCCTACAAGAAAACTAAGACGATTCTGATTAAACCTGAAGAAGCCCTTCAGAAGCCCACGGAGTTTATCCAAATGCCCGCAGAACTTAAAAAGTTCTGGGATCTAACGCTGTGCACAAAATGCTCAATCTGCTATTCAGCTTGTCCAGCTGCAATAGACGAGAGATTTCTCGGACCTGCGGCTTTAACTGCCAATTATAGATTCGTCATAGATTCGAGAGACGAAGGTTGTCCAGAACGATTGAAACCAATGGAAGATAATATTTGGCTATGTACTCAATGCAACTCATGCACGTTGTTCTGTCCAAAACTTGTAAGCTGTGCAAACTCGATAGTTGAAGACCACAGTCTTCTGGTAGAAGCTGGAAACATTCCAAGAACAGTAAAAGATGTGCTTGAAAGCGTCTACAAATACCATAATCCGATGGCGACACATCAGAGCAAAAGAATGGACTGGGCTGAGGGCTTGAACGTCAAGACTTTTCCAGAGATTACAAGCGCAGACGTTTTGTTCTTCGTTTGCTGCTCAGCGGTTTACGATCTCAGAAACCGCGAAGTTGCCAGAATAATGGCGTCGATATTCAATAAAATGGGCGTCAACTACGCGACTCTTGGCACTGAGGAATGGTGCTGCGGAGACCACGTGCTTAGAATGGGCGAAAAAGGAATGTTCGAAGAACTGGCTCAACACAACATTGGGACGTTTACAAAACTAAAGGCGGAAAAAATCGTTACGTTGTCGCCACATTGCTACAACACGTTCAAAAATGACACGCCGTACGTTGATGAAAAACTGAATGTTCAGCACTATACACAATTCTTGGCTGAAGCCATTCAACAAGGTAAAATCAAACCCTCAAAGCCAGTCAAGAAAAAAGTCGCCTATCACGACCCATGTTTCCTAGGAAAACGCAACGAAATATATGACGCGCCAAGACAGATCCTACAAGCAATAAGCGGCTTGGAACTAAGTGAAATGAAGAGAACAAGAGAAAGCAGCTTCTGCTGTGGAGGAGGAGCTGGAAGAGTATGGACTGAGGAAGCGTTGCCGGAGAAGAGGCCTTGCGTCGACCGTATCAAGGAGGCACTTGAGCTCGGTGTGGACACAATAGCAGTGGCTTGTCCGTTCTGTGTGACAACTTTGGAAGACGCTGTGAAAGTGCTCGATGTCGAAAACAAGATTGCAGTCAAAGATGTTTTGGAGCTTTTAAGAGAAGCAATTTAGACACTCTCGATGCTGTCCTTTCTTTCTGCATTACAATGGAAATAATGATTTCATCTCTAATCTCATTTTGGAAAATTGTAAAGGCTTATGCAGATACATTAATATATTTATCAGATAAATGTTATAGTTCTCTCAAAAATACATTAAGTATGGAGGAAAATGTTTGTTCGGCTATGCTGGTCGAATTCTTTACATAGACTTGACAACCGGGAAGACTCATGTTGAGCCCTTGAATGAAGAATACGCGAAAAAGTACATTGGCGGAATAGGGCTGGGTATGCGGTTATGGCTTGACTACTCTAAACCTGGAGTTGATCCCTTTAGCCCAGAAAACCCATTGATTCTGGCAAATGGACCCATATCGGGGACTGTTTGGCCCACAGGTGGAAACGGACACGCCTTTGTTGCAAAGTCGCCGCAGACTTATGGAGTCGGCGAAGCCAAAGCGCACGGTTCATTCGGAACAGAGCTGAAGAGAGCTGGATATGACGCCGTGATCTTCAAGGGAAAAGCTGAGAAACCTGTCTACGTTTGGATTGACGATGATTCAGTTCAACTTTTGGATGCGGCACATTTGATGGGCAAGTCGCCGGCGGAAACCGAGGACGTAATAAGGGAAGAGTTAGGCGACTACTACATTCGCGTTGCAGCCATAGGTCCTGCCGGAGAAAAACTCGTCAGAATAGCCTGCATCATAAACGACAAGACAAGAGCCGCTGGAAGAACAGGACTAGGCGCTGTCATGGGCGCAAAGAATCTTAAGGCAATTGCCGTGCGCGGAACCCTAGACATCACCGTGGCGAAACCAGAAGAGTTCATGGAATATGTAAAAGAGTTTCATGAAAGAATGAAGGGACCAGCCACAAAGAAATACAGAACGTTAGGCACTGCAGAAAACGTTCTAGTACACAATTCACTGCATTGCATGCCTACAAGAAACTACAACAATGCAACTTTTGAAGGAGCGGAAAAAGTGAGTGGCGAAATACTAAACGAAAGATTTGTCGCAAAGATTATCGGATGCAGCTCCTGTGCAATGCGATGCGAACACATGTGCGTGGTTGCAGAAGGCCCATACAAGGGCACAATGACGCGGATGGAGTACGAACCTTTGTGGGCTTTGGGACCATACTGTGGTGTGGACCGACTTGACGCCATATTAAAAGGAATGGACCTCTCCAATTATTATGGTTTAGACGCTATTAGTGTAGGGGTAATCGTCGGATTCGCCATGGACTGTTACGAGAAGGGAATACTGACGCAAGAGGACTTTGACGGAATCGATGCGCGTTTTGGCAATCATGAGGCGCTGGTTCAGATAATCGAGAAGATAGGCAAGCGTGAAGGCATAGGAGACATACTTGCAGAAGGCGTGAAGATTGCAGGAGAGAAGATAGGCAAAGGTGCAGAGAAGCTTGGGCAGCACATTAAAGGAGTTGAGGTTACGGGTTACGACCTCAGATGCCTCAAAACAGCCGCGTTAGGCTTTGCAGTTTCCTTCCGTGGAGCAGACCACAATAGGCATGGAGCTTATGCGTTTGACGTTAAGGGGAAAGTGAACCGTTTGAAAGCTGAAAAAGGCAGAGGAAAAATGGTTAAGGACATGGAAGACATTTACACGCTCATAGACTCGTTAATTGTCTGCAAATTCTCAAGAGGCACATACTATAAAGAGCTTGAAGACATGACCAAGCTTTACAACTTGGTGACAGGATTCGGAATCACGACTCAAGAAATGGTGCAAGCTGGTGAAAGAATAAACAATGTTGCCAGACTTTTCAATGTCAGGGAAGGTTTAGGCAGGAAAGACGACACTTTGCCATACAAGGTTATGCATTTGCCAGTTCCAGACGAAGGTCCTTCTAAAGGAGCCTATGTCTCACAAGAAGAGTTGGACCTGCTCCTAGACGACTATTACGAAAGCCGCGGATGGACACGAGAAGGAGTGCCAACCATAGAGAAACTTGAGGAAATGGGCATGGATGACCTAGTCAACATTGTTAAGGAGTGAATTGGCAATGGTAAAAATTCATGAAAGAAAATTTGTTTCAGCAGACCCAGATAAATGCGTAGGCTGCCAAGTTTGCGAATACATCTGCTCACTTACGCAAGACAAGGCGTTCAACCCACTAAAATCCAGAATACGCGTTGTCCGCATAAACCAGCTAGTAAATCTGGCAGTCACGTGCAGACTCTGTGAGGATCCGCCTTGTATTGCTGCATGTCCAAGAGATTCCTTGACTCAATCAGAGGAAACAGGGCTGATAAATGTAGACGAGGACAAATGCAACGGCTGCGGATGGTGCATTGAAGCATGCGATTATGGGGCGATCATGCTGCATCCAGAGAACAAAGTGGTTTACGTGTGTGACCTGTGCAAAGAAAAAGGCGAACCGCAATGTGTCAAATGGTGCCCAGAAGAAGCATTAGACATGGTCACAAGCGACGTCCTAGCCCAAAAAGCGCGAATAACAGCAGTGAAGAAACTGTTCCAAGAAGCAATTAAAGAATCGTCAAAAGCTTCCTAATTTCCTATTTTCTATTTATTCAAGAATAATTATTTTGCGCCTTTGCAATGTTTAACCAAGCGTAGCTATTCGGCTTTTTTTTAGTGCTTGTTTGTATATTGCCCAGAGGTCTATCCATGTTCGGGTTATTTTTGCTTCTGTCTTGCTTTCTTGTAGGGTTTTGGCGATTTTTTCTGTTTCTCCAGGAGGAACAGCGAGTTCCAGGTCCTGTTCTGTTATTGTTATTTTGGTGTAGCCTGCTTCTGTCAGCGTTTTGGCTGTTTGAAGCGGGTCTTTTGTTTGGATGGTTATGCGTGAGGCCCCGTATTGGTTGGCTAAATCTTCTATTCTGCCTTGAACTTGGGCTTTTCCGTCTGCGAAGAACGCGGTGTGGGTTGCAAGTTCCTCTGACTCTGCTAAAACGTGGGCGGCTATGATGAAGGTCTTTTTGTTTTTTAAGCCTTGTTGGATTAGGTCTCGGAGTTTGGTTCTTGCGTTCTGGTCGAGGGTCACGGTTGGTTCGTCGAGGATTAGGAGTTCTGGGTCTCCCATGAAAGCGTGCGCCAAAGCGATTTTTCTTTTCATGCCTGAGGAGTATTCTCTTATTGGGCGGTTCCAGAAGGCTTCGGCTTCAAACAGTTGCGCAGCTCTGAGCGCAGCTTGTTTTGGGTCTTTTAGGCGTTGCAGCTTTGCCATGTAAACTAGGAAGTCTTGTCCTGTGGATAGTCCTGGCATGGGATGGTCCTCGTACATGGCGCCTGTTTTTTGGAAGAGCTTTGTTCTTTGTTTCCATGGGTTTAAGCCGAAGACTTGGATGTTGCCTTTTGAGGGTTTTACGACGCCTGTTATTATTTTTAGCAGGGTGCTTTTGCCTGAGCCGTTTGGTCCTATGAGGAGGTATACGGAGCCTTCGGGAATTTCTAGGGAAACATCTTGCAAGGCTATGGTTTTGCCGAAGTGTTTTGTGAGGTTTTCGGTGGTGACGATGTTGTTGCTCATGGTTTTTTCGCCTTTATGACTGCTCCATTCTGATGAACAGGATATACGATAGTATGAGCAGTGCTGTTGCGACGGCAATACACGGCCAGTTAAAGTTCCACGCAGCAAGCAAATCATGCTCAATGAGATATGCGGGGTTGCCAGGTGTTATGAATTGAAACTGGATAAAAGAGTCTGGTGGGATATAGGTTCGTATGCTCATGGGGATGCGAGCGCTTTCCAAAGCGTAAAATACTACGTATGGAGTTACAAAAGCGTAGAGTGGCTTTTTCAATAGCACTGCCGCAAAGACACTGAACCCAATCATAACATACATCATTAATGCCCAACCCACTAGCCTCAACCACAAGCCGTTCAACACGAAAAGAGGGTCTGAGAGAAAAAGGGTTGGGTCTGCAAACGCAAGGATGAGGACGCCGCCCACAACCAGAGGAATAAAAACTGCAATAAACAGGGCAGCCAGCTTTCCGATGAAGAGGCTGGTTCGGCTTGCTTGGCTGAGCATGTACGTCCTCAATAATCCGCGGTCAATGTCGTAGCTAAAAAGAAGCACTGCCAAAGCAATGACCACTGGGAACAGGAACCACCAAATCTCATTTATGCTCCAGCCAATATCCAAAGCAGAAAGAAGATTAACGTATGGCTCGTAATAGGTGCCTGTTCCTTTTCTGGGAGGATAATCGGTGGCGACGTATATTAACAGGAAGAGGATGAGGAGCATTATGTAGGGTTTTCCGCCCGACTTCAGTTCCCACAGGAAAACTTTGCTTATCACGGTTTTTTGCCTCCAAGATAAATTGAGGCAACTATTAAGGCTAGACCCGGAATTATTGTACCATATAATGCGGGTTCTAACAGGTCACTTCGGAAAACAGACTTCACATTAAGAGATATAGAAGACCTCAGCGTGACTCCTTCAGGAACTTGTCCGACAACTGTGCCTTCCACGGTCAAGACGTAGACGCCTCGGGTTGGAGCTTTAACGCTCCATGCGCCCTGTCCCTCTAAAATTTGTTCGGCTATCCAGCTGCTGCCAGCTTTTTTCAGTGTGATGTAGTGGTCTATGGCGGGGTATGTTGGATCAACGATGACTGTCAATTCGTCACCTTGGACCAGGAAAATGGGCATTACATCCGCCACGCTCAGCTTGCCTTCCTCTGGATTAAAGAGCAGAGACGAGCCTCCAGTGAGTTTGGCAGGTTCAATGAAGGCATTAAGAATTAATGCTAGCCCAATCACTAGTAAGGTTAGTCCTAAGAACCATAAGAGGCGAGTTACAGTCAAGCCTTTTTACCTTTCCGCTTCACCTTCAACTGAAGAGCCACTCCAACAATCGGAAGAACAATGGCAGTAGCTACGCCTGCTACCAGCCACGCTGACACAGCAGGCGTTTCGTCTTCTGGCGTTGTAGAAGGGTTAAAGTTCACGTTAGTGTCAACTAGGATCACGTCGCCTTTGTAGACGATGTCCCAAACGCCAAGCTTATGATACATAATGCCGTCGCCCATCTCTCCATTCTTGGGCCACATGCTCACAAAAATCAGGGAGACACTATCATAAAGAGCATCAAAGCGAGTCGTCCAAGTTCCATATGTCTTGTTATTGATTATATGTAGTGTCACCTCAGGGAATGCATGAAACAGCCTTTCTTTCGTGAAGTTGTAAACTGGAGTGCCAAGTCCTATAGAACTCTTTCCTAGGTTGACTGTGACGTTTTGTGGCTCGCCGCCCAATTGACCCATCCAGCATGGTGAGACAGGATAGTTGTAGATCATCGTCACGTTCTTGTCGACTTCCCAGCCGTGAATCCAATAGGGCCAGCGCCCCCATGTCGTTCCGTTTTCCACAAGCTCCAACGTATCAAGCCGCATCATTAACGTCGTCGTGAAGGACATGTTTCCAAGGTCATCATAAGGCCCAAACCATCCATAGTCGCTAGTATACAGTTTCACACCATAAAATGTCAAGTTGTAGTCCACAGTCGCATAAAGCCCCTGCACATCAGTCACCGTCCAAACCAACGTAAAATTGGTGAAACCCCGCAAAGACCCATTCGCAAAATAAAATTCTTCATGCAAAACCTGTTCTTGAACGTATACGTATTTTGCATATGCACCTGGCTCTATCCAGTAATACCACTTTCCAGCGCTTAGACCAATAAAAACCAGCTGAGCATACAGTATCAAAGAAATAAGAACTACTACAAATACTAAGGATTTTCTCAACCGCTTCTCCCCCTAATAAATTATACGAAAAGTGACCACTTAAAAGTTTCCTCCTCAGTTACCAAATAAAAAAGAGGAGATTGTGGATGCACGGCTAACTCCTTCATTCCTAAAGCGTCCTCTTAAGGGGTAAAAGGAATAGCCGCAGTTGCCCATCCTGAATCCCATTGGTATCCACCGTTTTTATACCCAGCTTGTGTCTCGGAACATACCTGGATTGGTTCTCCAGGGTAATTTTGCTGTTCAATTATTAACCCATCGTAGTCATCATCATATGCAGTGTAATGTTTCCACTGGCCACCAGGCCAAGCGTACCAATAGTATTCTATGATGAGTTGTCCAGGTGGCGAGCCGCTACCCTCACTTCTCAAGAGTGGGTAATGTAGTTTTTGCGAGTAATAGTCTCCACTAACGTATGAAACAGCTGTAGTGTAAGTGCCATTCGAGTAATCGCTATCATCGATAAAATATGCGTGCACTATTCCAGCCATGAAAATGGCCATTGCAACGTACAGCGCCAGCGTCAACGCCAAAATTAAAGCTTTTCTCATCTAAATGCCTCAAAAGTTTAATTATGGTGGTGTTCACCTTAAAAGTTTTTCCATCACTTGCACTCCATAATGTCCTCCAGAAATCCACACCTGCTTGAATCAAGAAACAAAAAATTCAAAACGCACAACTATGCCCCCGCAACAAAAAACGAAAACATAAACTCTGAAGGCAACAGCCACCAAAAATCCTCAGCCAATCAATAACAATTCACACTTCTGTCAGCTTTTCATGAACTCAATAAATTCCTCCAGCGTTCTCTTTTCAAGCGTATAGTTTGTTCTCCTTTCCAAGCCGATTGTGGAGTAGGGACGTGGGCCATAGTCATGACCAGGATAGACCTCAACGTCGTCATCAAGCTTCATCAACTTTTTGAATAGACTGTTATACATGTCTTCTGAATTTCCGCCTGACAAGTCGGTTCTGCCGCATTCTCCAACAAATAGTGTGTCGCCCGTAAGCAGTTTACCATCCACCAGTAGGCATATGCCGTCTGAAGTGTGTCCTGGGGTGTGAATCACTCTAACAGCTATTTTGCCTAGTTCTATTATGTCGCCGTCATTTACACTAATGTCCTTATTAATCCTGGCCAACTCATGAGCAACAATCTTGGCACTGAAGCTTGATCTTAGGTCCTCATTGCCTGCAGTATGATCTCCATGGCCGTGAGTGTTAATAATGTATTTTAGATTGAATTTCTGATCTTTTAGAAGCCTTATTATCACATCTGCATTAGAGCTGGGGTCGACGACGACGGCTTCTCTGCTATTTTCGTTTGCGATAACGTAAGAGAAATTGTCGCCTCGATGTTTGATTTGTTTAAAGAACATAATTCCTCTATTCCTTCTCATGTACGAATAAAGTCTTCGGCTGGAAGATTCTCGATCTTCATGCCTCTCTTTGCCACGTCACCTAGGTTTTCGACGCAGCCTATGCTTGCATCTATGTTGCGATGCACCGGGTGAGACCACATGTAATCTGGCACCAGATTAAACTGCAGAGGAATTTCCGCAGCTATGCCATACGTTTCTTTCAGATTTTTCACTAAAGCTCCTCTATTGCAAGCCAAACGTACCGTAACATAGCTTTTTACGAGCTGGGAGGCACCGAATGCTCCGATGCCATGCCACAGAGCCGCGTTCTCTGGCGAGGCTAAAATGTACAGAAAGAACTGTGGAGAAGAAGGTGTTTCACTGAAGTCGTAGTTCACGAGCTTGTCGCCTTCAACTATGAAATGATCGTCAGCTTCGGCAATGCTAACGTCAGCTGGATCGATTGCATTCGGGTAAAGCGGAGTTGTCGCATAATTTACCTTGACATTTTTCAGTTTTGTCCCAGTGAAGTAAATCTTGCCTTTGGCGGCACGTTTTGAGCCATAACCCTTTCGTGAGTGCGGAATCGTCAGCAGCGTAGTCCGACTCTTCATGCTTCTGCCAATGCAGTTGTAGACGCGCTCAATGGCTTCGTAATCCTTGTGCATTTCGCTTATTATGTGATGTAGCAATCTGTCGGGCGTTTCTTTCTTCATTGTTGCAAGTGGCATTCGCATCGTGTAAAGCCCTAAGTCAATTCCGAAAGATTCAGAGAGGTTTTCCATCTGCTCGTATTTTACTGCATCCACCATATCCATGTAACTGTTGCCACATGCCTTGAGATGACAGGTGACTTGTTCAATGTCTTTTCTGCAAATCAATGAGCCTTGGTACTTTTGTGCAAATCTTTGATCTATCTCCAGCCCTTGTGTCGTGACACTTGCTGATGGAAATGCGCTTTGTCCACTTTTGACTATTGACTCTTTCAGCGGATTCATTGAGTATCTGTCAGGTTCAATGTCATCCGTGTTGAGAAGGAACGGAATTATTAACCCATCTGCAGGCTTTTTCAATCGTTCGCATATCTCATCAATGTCCTTGCTGTCGACTGCATGCAATCCGCTTGAACAGAAATGGTTTCCGCAAGCCTCTAGAAGCCGAGCGGCTATTATTCCTTGAACTTCCTCTATTGTCAACTGTGGATTTGAATATTCCACAGAAGCCCTCAGAAAGAAACGCCGTCCTTCCAGTGTAGCGTCATTTCTACGTCCATTTCTGAAGTAGAAAAGGTTGACATTTTTCTTCTTGCTCCCGTTTTCTCTCTCATTGAAGCTAACCGATTCTTTGACGATGGTTTCGACGCACTGCCATGAATTCTTCAGAAAGTCTGTTACGAGCATTTTTGCCAAATCTGATGACAACTGGAAATCAGCCTCTCTCCAAGGATTCCGCTATGTAGGTACACTCTTTAAGGCTTGTTGGTCTGAAAAACATTCTTGCTACGTGAAAACGCTCGTCAATTCCAGATTTTTTGAGAAAATTGAGTATAGCTTCTTCTTTTCTCAAGATACAGAACGACACTTCAAAGCTCTCCAACCTGTTAAAAATGGACCTTATAAGGTCGATGGCTATGTCGCTACGTCCAGATTGACACACTAGTGGTCCTATTTCAGCTATTCCTTCATATACCTTCGTCATGACGTATCCCAGAATTCGTCCGTCTTCGACAGCCAAATAACACAAGTTGCTGGCGTTACGAAGGATAGCTTCGAGTAATTTTTTCCGAGATGCGCCGAAATAATAGGAGTCAAATTCAACAATTTTCTGATAATCCTCTCTTCTTGCCTCTATTAAGTTGGTTCCAACTTGCGAGGCAAATGCCTTTCCTTCCAGAACTGTAAAGTCTGAGTCGTATTTGAAGCCGATTTTTTCATAGAAAGGTATGATATCCATGTAGGCATATAAGCCGACAGTTTCCACGTTCTTGCTTGTGAGATAGGCGATGACTTGTCTTGCTAGCATCGCTCCTGCGCCTCTTCTTCGGTATTTCTCCTTCACTATCAGGTTTCCAAGCCAGCCTATTTCGCCAAAGTTTATTGATGTTACGATGCCGATTCTTTCTGAGTCTTCGAATAGTACAAAACAGCCTTCAGGCTCTAATTCTTTCATGAATTGGAAATCTTCTTCTATGAATTTCCAGCCTTTTGTGTCGGTCAGGCGAACTGCAAACTTGAAGTCTTCAGGCGACATTTTTTTCACATAGAACATTCAGATTCAAATCCATCTTGACGGTTTGTCAAACTATAGCGCTTCTATAAAAAGTCTTATACGGGAATAAATTTTACTAGTTGGTCTAAAACAGTGGATGTAAGGAGGATAGACGCCGATAGACTTGCAATTGAAGGTCAAGATACGACGCAATGCCAAGTTGACGACGCACCCGTTTACTGATTATTTCAAGAATTTTGAAAAGGTTGAGGCTGTGCGCCGAATATTCGGCGAAAAAACAGAAGAGGTGCTGCGAAACCTTAGAGTGGAATTCTTTGGCAGAAAAAGTTACATGGGAGTCAGCGACGACGATGGTCACCTGTTGATCAGTGCGTATTATTTGAACAACGGCGATTTAATTGACATCTATCTTGACATCATTCATGAGCTTGTGCATGTGAAGCAATTTTTGGAGGGAAAGAAACTTTTTGATCATAACTACAGTTATGTTGAAAGGCCGACTGAGGTCGAAGCGTACTGTGCCGCGGTTGAGGAGGCGCGGAGGCTGGGATTAAGCGATGAGCGGATTCTGGAATATCTGAAAACTGAGTGGATGAGTGACGCTGACTTGAAAAGGCTAGCTGAAACCTTGAACATCAAAAGTCATAAGAGCGAATAAAAGCAAATGCCCCAAGACTAGAGAAAAAGACGGGATTCCTAAATGAGTGAAGAAGCCCAGAAAGATGGTGTCCACTCGTATGGTACTTTTTGTGTACTACTGGACGGCAAAGCAATTGCGTATAAGCCAGGTAACCCGGGAGAGGTTAAACGAGTTATCAGAGAACGCGGAGCTAATTAGTTTCAAGCTGAGTAAAACATAATTAAATGATACGCATTGAAGTTACATGATAAGATTTGCAGAAAGAAGGAACGCAACCTCTAATCTGTCCGTTTTGTGGTGCGCCTCAAAGGAAGATCATTCCATCAGACGCTGTGCAGTTGAAGTGTCAATATTGCGGGGGAACTATGCTGGTTCCGCCAATGATGGGGAGTGAAGTATATCGATGTTTAAACCACCCTGATAGGTTGGCTGTCGGAAAATGCAACGACTGTGGTGAGAGTTTCTGCAAAGGCTGCCTCAGCATGTACAACCTTAACACAAAAAATGAACGCGCTGTTCTCTACTTGTGCCCAGTCTGTCTAAAAGAAAGAAACATTGAGAAAGCCAATAGAAACATAATTTGGGGCATCTTGTTTTTAATGTTCGGTTTGTTTTCCGCCATAGTATTTCTGCCAATGGGCATACTATTTATCCTAGTGGGATTAGGCGTTGGCATTTATGGCATTTCCCAAAGATCTGAAGCCAATCAAAGATCAACAACCAGTAGTCTACAAGCGGAGGAGAAAAAGAGAAGAGCCGAGCTTGCGGTATCGGAAGACTCCGACCCTGAAGAAGCTTATGGAAAACTCTTAACGTACTATGTTTATCATTGGGGAGCCCGTACAGGGGCTGAACTTCTCGAAAGCGAGATAGCAGCCTATACAAGACGTGGGGTAAGCTTTCCTGAGACTGTTAGAAAAATCTATAAACGGCAAGAAAAAAACCTTCAGAAAATCTAGAAGCAAAAGTGCTTTGAAAGAGAATTTTCATACGACTTTGAATGTCAAGTTTTATTAGTTATGATGCATACAAAAGCGCGCGTATTTCCTTATAAACACATCTATCTAGACGGAGGTAATTTCGTGTCATTGGACTTTCTACACAGACTCAAGTTGATTTGCCCAAAGTGACCATTTATATTCTTGGGCTATGCTGAAAAGGATCTCTAGTGATAATAAACTTCCATTTATTCCGTTAGTCATTATCACTGTTCCCTGTCCAGTTTCTGCGCATCCCATCATATTGCAGGTCGCTCCAGGCATGTTGACCCCTGGATGGGTAAAGAATACATCCTTTTCCTTTTCAATAATGAAGATTCCCAGTCCTTGTCCTGTAATACCCATGAATTCCTTTGGATTCAAGCTGATTTCAGGAGTAAACATTTTCTTTACCATCGAAGAAGATAATATTCTGCTAGATTTCCCATTAAAGGCATTCATTAATTCAACAACATATTTACCCAAATCCAACGGAGTCGTCAAAAGCCCTCCTTGAGCCAAAGCTGTTGGATGCAGACCAGGTTCTTTTGCTTCTCCCTTTTCATCATGAGGAACGGTCGCCTTTTTCTTCAATTCTTCCGATGGATACTCGAACGTGCTATTATTCATCTCGAGAGGTTTGAAAACTATCTTACTCATTATAGCTGAAAAAGGTGTACCAGTGACGTCTTCTAACAATTTTTGAATAATCAAATAACCAAAGTTTGAGTAATCATGTTTCTTCCCAGGAAAAGTGAGGACTTTTACAGGACCATTGACTGCAGGAGATTCGCCATTAAGTACTTGATTGAGAGTCGGTGTCTTTTCTTTCTCTATCTCAAAACCGCCATCAGGACGATTGATTCCAGAAGTGTGCGTCAAAAGATGTCTAAGATTAATTTTTGTTTCTCCAGTGTACTCATTATTTGGAATTTTCCAAGTCACCAGTTTATCATTTACGCTTCCATCTAAATCGAGCGATTTCCTTTCCACGAGATGTAAAATTGCCGCTGCAGTAAGAGCTTTTGAAGTTGACCCGGCTTCAAAGAGCGTATCTGTTGTCGCAATATTTTCAGTTCTAACATCTTTTACTCCATAACTTTTCGCCCATTCTACTTCGTAATCATTGATTACTGAAATGCTTACTCCAGGCACCTTGAAGGACTGCATTCTTTCAAGAATACTGACTTTTCCTCCTGAAAAAGCGATGTTGAGCCCATCCTTATACTCAACTTCCTTTAGATTATTCTCTACTCTTTCAATACGTTCTTTGATTCTCAGCATTTCAACCAATCTCTATAACCCCAACAAGCTTGGATAATAAAAAGGCGACGCATAAATCAGAATATCACATTTAAGAGTGTATGCTTGATGCTTCAGCATAACCACAGAAAAATGCTCTCTATTTCTTCTCTTCTAGCTTAACAACCTTGCAGCATCTTCGCTCTAGATGGCCCATCAAATCCACGCCTGCTCTGCTCCTTTCCTCTTCCTCTTCCAGATATTTCTCGAAGCCTACTTCCCTAACCCGGTTATAGTTGTCTACAACAAACGGGTACCATTCTCTCTGGTATGCTGTGTTCTTGCAAGTGAGATAATCGTCGCATAACAAGCAACTTTTGAGCTCCTTCCCGGAGGCACATTTTCTGTTTTCGCAAGGCGCGCCTCCACCGTTCAGACACATAGGGCATTGCGCATTAGCAAACCATTCTAAGCCTTTTCTGAACTCTTCAAACTTGAAGGATTTAACTACATGCCCTACCCAGTCGTAGCGAACTGTGTCAACCAGTCTTTTCAGTTCTCCCGCCATTGCTTTCACTCTTCCATTTCCATTCGGACATTGACCACAGTAAACACCGCATATACCGTATTGATTATTCCCCTTTTCCACTTCAAATCACCACCAGTCATGACTAAAATAACGTTTGATGCTGATAAAAATAGCGCGCTAAAGGAGAACCTCCAGCAACGTACATACGACATTTTGTACTGAATTTCTGATTTCTGATGATAATTCTTCCCCAAAATCTACCTTCTTGGGTTCTAACAACAACAAGGCGATTTTGGCGTTTATTGCTTTTCCAAGGTATTCGCAGAATATTCGTAGCGGAAGCATGTGCGTTGAGAATGCTGGGAAATTTGTCAATTCTTTCGGGCTAATGAGTCTAGATTCTCCCGGTTTTAACCCAAGAATTGCAGCATCTATTAGCAGTACGTGTGTTGGTTTGAAGTCTATTACTTGCTGAATGTAGCTTTCTGGAACGGTTTCACATTCGATCAGCAAAACTTTCTCAGAGACTTTTCCATGCAAGTCCTGAACTATTTTGACTCCAACATAATCGTCCATGCGAATTGGATTTCCAATGCCTGCTATAACGACTCTTTCAGCGTCTGAAAGCCACTTCTTCAATTCTTTTTTAATATTGTATTCTCCGCTGGCCAAAGAATTTCTCCACAAGACCTAACAAAATGAGGATAGAGAAAAAAGGTTTATCTTTGCACTGTTCTGAGCAATTCTTTTTCGCTGTTGAATATTTCGATAGTTAGTGGCATCTGTCCAATTGCAAAGTGTGTGGCGCATCCGAAACATGGATCATAAGCTCTGAAAGCCATTTCAACCATGTTAAGCAAGCCTTGATCTACTTTGTTGCCGTGAATCAATCCTTTAGCCGCGTCACGAATTGACATGTTTATCGCTGGACAGTTGTTTGTGGTTGCCACGATCAGATTCACGTCCTTAATCAGCGCATTCTCATCCAAAACGTAGTGGTGTATGAGCGTGCCTCTCGCGGCCTCAACAATGCCAACGCCTTCGCCTGGCTCACCCGGCTTGTTGCGTACTTCTGTGCTTGTTGTTTCTGGGTCTCTGCTCAATTCTAATGTGCGCTCAGCCGCATAAAGTAGCTCAATGAGTCTAGCCCAGTGGAAAGCCAATGTCGAATGTACGGGTTTTCCTCCCAAAGTTTTGTACATGAGCTCATGTTCTGCCTGTGCAAGGGGGGTCGTCATGCCGTTTGAAGCGTTAAGTCTTCCGAGTGGTCCAACGCGGTAAACGCCATTATCTGCGCCGTCCACCCAGCCTTTCCAGCCCACCTTTTTCAAGTATGGGAACTTCACGTAGGTCCATTCTTCAACGTGTTCTCCAATGTGGTTGAGATAATCCTTAGGCTCAAACTTTAAAAATTCCTTTCCAGATGGGTCTACCACGCGAATCTTGCCATCATAGAAATTGACTTTATTATTCTCGTCAACCATGCCCATGTAATAAGTCTTCAGCGTGTAGGCATCACTCTTAATCAAATCAACATATTTGCTGTTTCCCAAAACAATGTCATGAAAGAGTTTCAAGGTGAATTTCGCAAACTCCACAGAGGAGGCAGCCATCTTTTCGATTTCCTGTCTATTCTCTTCATTTAGAGCCTTAGACATTCCACCTGGCAATCCGCACACGGGGTGGGTAGCCTTTCCTCCGATTAGTTCGGTTATCCTCTGTCCGTATGCTCTGTGTTTAATCACTTCTTTGCCGATTTCCAAGCCTGCCTTCTCAATTACACCGATGACATTTCGTTTCTCTGGAGGCGCATCTGGACCAACCACGAAATCTGGTCCACCGAGATAATAGAAATGCAATGTGTGGTCGTAAATGTAGTAGCCGCAATACATTAGTTCTCTAAGCTTCTTGGCTGCCGACGGCGGCTCTACATTGAATGCGGCGTCTAAGGCTTTTGTTCCAGCCATGTGGTGCGCAACTGGGCAGACTCCGCAGATTCTGCTCGTCAGAAGTGGCATGTCTTCGGCTTTTCTTCCAATGCAGAATCTTTCAAAACCCCTGAGTTCGGGGACTTGCAAGTAGGCATTTGCGACTTCTCCTGCGTCATCAAGGAATATAGCTATTTTTCCATGTCCCTCGAGTCTCGTTACTGGGTCTATAAGTATCTTCTTCATTACTTAATCACCTTCCTCCTGAGAATTGAAGCCGCTAAAGCGTACATGTAGAACGTTCCTATAGGGTCTTTGATTTGGCTCATCAGCTTCTCAACATCTTCCTCCGAATACTTCTCTTTCTCTTCTTCCAAGCCTAATATAGAAGCCAATGCGCTTATCATTGCTGCGCCCTGTTCAGGCGAGTTCGGGCAAGGTCCACCGCAACCAGTGCAAGGCATGTCAGCGTTCAAGCATCTGGCACCGCATCCACCTCTAGTCGCTGGACCCATGCAAATTATACCTTGCTCCAACAGGCATCTTTCTGGTTCAGGAACCTTTTCATAAGTTCGATATATCTTGGTGATTTTCTTGTTTTCCTTCTTTCTTGGACATTCATCGCAGACTGATTTCAGTGGTGCCAATACCGAGCCTTTAGGTGGCAATTCGCCCTTTGCTATCGCTTCTACTGCAAATAATGTGCGTTCAACAGCAGGCGGGCAACCTGGCACATAGTAGTCAACATCGACCACTTGGTCCAAGGTTCTAACGCTATCATAGAATTCGGGAATGTCCAGCTCTCCTTCTTTTACATGCACTGAAGGTTGAGGTGTTATCTTCTCAGCGTTTATTGTTGAAAAAGTGGAAAAGTACGCTTTTTCGAAAACTTCTTTTTTGTTTGCCATGTTTGCTAATCCAGGGACTCCGCCGAGGTGGGCGCACGCTCCGTAGGCGACAAGTATTTTTGATTTCTGTCTCAGAATTTTAGCCAAGTGTTCTTGTTCTGGGTTTCTTATTCCACCATTAAAGAAGCAGACGTCTACGTACTTGTCTGGCATGGCTTCAACGTCTTTGTATTTGATGTCCATGGCCACGGGCCAGAAAACAATGTCGGCTATTTGTATAACGTCAAGTATTTTCTCGTTTATGTCCAATACTGCGATTTCGCAGCCACCGCAGCTCGCAGCCCAGTAAAAGGCTACTTTTAATTTGTCTTTGGCCATTTATTTCTCCCCTTCAGCAATCTGTTTCAAGATTTTGGAAGCGTCCACTCTGAGCTCGCCTATCGCGAGTTCTTCGGGTGATAAGCCCATTGCCAAACCAAGCAATTGCGGATAATGCAAGATCGGAATTCCGTACGTCTCATTGAACATTTTCTCTATGCGCAATTCGTTTGTATCATACATTATGTGGCAGAATGGGCAGATGGTTATCATGGCTTGAGCATCAACCATTTTAATGTGATTCAGCTTGTCTCTCGCAAGTTGTAGTGCAATCTTGTCGCTTACACCCACACTTGGGGCGCCGCAGCATTCAGTTTCATCCATATAATCTAAGCATGTTGCGCCTGTAGCTTCGATCAAGGTCTTGAGTGTTTTAGGGTCTTCTGGGTCGTCAAACCCGATGAATTCTCTGGGTCTCAAAATGTGGCAGCCGTTGTGCTCAGCAACTTTAAGCGTAGTAAGTGGCTTAACGACAGTGTCCTTTATTTTTTCCAAGCCAACGTCCTCAATTAGCACCTGCATTATGTGCTTCGCGTCTGCGGTTCCCTTGAATTCCAATCCAGCCTCTTTCAAATGCCGATTAATTTCTTCTCGTAACGCTTTGTCTTCTTTCAACACCTTGTTGACTTTCTTCAAAGTGCCTGCGCAACCCGGGCAGAGAGTCAAAATGTTTAAGCCTTTCTGCTCAGCCAATGCTAAATTCCTAGCCGCAAGTATGAGCATCATCTCGTGGCTAACAGGGTCCAACGGAAGACCACAACAGTTGAACTCTGGCATTTCAACAAGCTCTACGCCCAGTTTCTGGAGAACTTTCCGCGACGAGATTTCGTAGGCTGACACTCGATAGGGAATTGCGCATCCGAGAAAGATTAGATATTTGTTCTCCGCCATTTTTTTACTCACCTTGCTTTTCCAAATGCTTCAAAAAACCTAATCCACGAAGCGTCTTGCATATGCTTTCCGGGTTGCCTTTCGGTAATGGAGGCAAACCCAAGGATTCTCGTTTCTTCATTCTCAATTCTGGAATTTTGTAGGCGTAACCGGAATCAAGAACGCTTGAGACTTGTTCTTTAAAAACTCGGGGCACAATTCCTTTTTCAGCAGCCAAATTCCTTAACACACGGATTACGCTGGCTACCTCTACGCCTTGCGGACAGCGGTCTGTGCATGTGAAGCATGATGCACACAGCCATAGCGTATCACTGTTTAGTACTCTTTCTTTAAGTCCAAGTTGCGTCATGCGAATTATCTGTCTCGGTCTGTAAGTCTCGCTGAATCTTGCGACTGGGCAGTCTGATGTGCATGTTCCACACTGGAAACACCGCATCAGTTTTTCTCCGCCATGCATTTTTGTAATTTCATACTTGAATTTCGTATCTATTTCTGAAGCCTTAATCGGCTCTTTTTCTACCATTATGCGTTTTTCTCCTTACTTTTTAAAGGGCTTGGTCCAAGCCTTTTTATTTGTTTCACCATGTCCCGCACAATAGAGGCAAATCTGTCGCCTTCGCTTGCTGAAACCCATTCTAATCGCAAGCGTTCAGGTTCAATTCCGAAATCCTTTAGCACTTCTTTTAGAAGAGTTATCCTTCTCAAGGCTTTAAAGTTCCCGCTGATGTAATGACAATCTGACGGTAGATGGCAGCCTGCTACAAGCACTCCGTCTGCGCCGTCTTTGAATGCTTCGAGAATGAATGCAGGGTCTATTCTGCCACTGCACATTACGCGTATGATTCTTATGTTGGGAGGGTACTGAATTCGGCTCACCCCGGCTAGGTCTGCACCCGCATAAGAGCACCAGTTGCACAGAAAGCCGATGATTCTCGGTTCAAATTCGCCCTTTCCGCTCATGCTTCTACCTCCACTAGCGCAGCTTTGACCTGGGCAAGTATCTCTTCTGTCGTGAAGTGACCCATTATGATGGCTTTGGTTGGACAAGCTGTTCCGCAGGCTCCGCATCCCTTACATAAGGCTTCGGTCACGTGTGCAATGGGCTTGCCATCTTTTTCCTTCATTTCGATTGCACCGTACGGGCATAGATATTCACAAATCCTGCAACCGCTACATAAATCTTCGTTCACGTTTGCTATGATTCCTTCCATCTCAAGTGTTGGTTTTGAGAGTATGGTTGTTGCCCGTGCTGCCGCGGCGCATGCCTGAGCGATGCTTTCCTCAATGTATTTTGGAGAATGCGCCATTCCACAAAGGAAAACGCCGTCTGTGGCGAAGTCAACGGGTCTAAGTTTCATGTGGGCTTCCAAGAAGAACCCGTCCTTCGTTAATGGCACTTTGAGCATTTCTGCCACGCGCTTGTTGTCTGGGTTCGGAATCGTAGCTGCGCTCAGAACCACAAGGTCTGGTTCGATTTGAACCACTTCCTTAATTACGGGTTCCCAGAAAGTTACTTTTATTTTTCCATATTCGTTTGCAACTTCAGGCTTTCTTTCGTCTTCATAATTAATAAAAAGGACCCCTTTTGTTGCGGCCTCTCGATAATAGTCTTCTTTGAAGCCATAAGCGCGCAGGTCCTTGTATAAGACGTAAACTTCTGTTTCGGGGCTTACCTCTTTAATCTTCAGAGCGTTCTTGATCGCTTGTCCACAGCATATTCTTGCACAGTTCGGTCGTTCATCATTTCTCGCTCCGACGCATTGAATCATGACGACATTTCTAGCTCCAAATTCTCCATTCGCAATTTTTTCTTCCAGTTCATGCTGCGTCATCACCTTTGGGTTTTTGCCATAAAGGTATTCAGTTGGCTTGTATTCGATTGCGCCTGTTGCAACTATTACTATTCCGTGTTCTACCTCCTTTTGTTCACCGTTTCGCTGTCTTATTTTTGATTTGAAGTTGCCAACAAAGCCAGTCAAATCAGCGACTTCTGCTCCTAAGTAAACATGGATTTTATCGTTTTCCATAACCGACTTTATGAGAGCGTTCAGTTTCGCTTTAGGGTCATCTCTATCCAGCAAGTAATGAAGTGTACTTAAATGTCCGCCCAGTTCGTTTTCTCTTTCGACAAGATGCACCTCAAACCCCTGCTTTGACAGCTCCACCGCAGCAGTCATGCCAGAGACACCACCACCAATAATCAAGCCAACAGGTGTAACGTTTATCAATGGCTTTTTTAACGGCTTCAAAAGCTTAGCCTTTGCAACTATTGACCGCACGAGATCTTTGGCTTTTTCTGTTGCTTCTTTAGGCTCGTGCATGTGCACCCAGCTGCACTGATCTCGAATGTTTGTCATCTCAAACAAGTAGGGGTTCAATCCAGCCTCTTGCACTGTCTCCTTGAATAAAGGTTCATGCGTACGGGGAGTGCAAGATGCCACGATAACACGGTTAAGGTTGTTTTCTTGGATTTTTTCTCGGATGAGTTTCTGTGTATCCTGCGAGCATGTGTAGAGATTAGCTTCCGCATAGACTACATTAGGCAAAGATTTAGCATATTCCACCAGTTCAGGGACGTTCACAACTCCGCCTATGTTAATGCCGCAGTGGCAAACGAAGACGCCAATTCGAGGCTCTTCTTGGCTTACGTCTCTCTCCGGCGGATATTCCTTAGGGGCTACAAGAGTGCCTCTTTCAGACGCAATCACACTCATCGCTTTAGCTGCTGCGCCACTCGCTTGCGCAACGCTTTCGGGAATGTCCTTAGGAGCAGAGAACGCACCACACACGAATACACCTGGTTTTGACGTGTCTACGGGTGAGAAACTTGACGTTTCGCAGAATTTGTAGCTGTTGAGCCTAATTCCAAAGTTTTTAGCCAATGCTTCAACATTTTTTGGAGGTCGCATTCCAATTGACAAAACAATCATATCGAATTCTTCTGTCTTTGGAGTTTCATCCTCAACATAGTGAACAAAAAGGTTGCCTGTTCTCGGGTCTTCAGTCACGCCCGCTACTCTTGACCTTACGAACTTTATGCCCCACTCGTCTTTGGCACGATTATAGTAGGCGTCAAACTCTTTTCCATAGGCACGCATGTCCATGTAAAAGATTGTGCAATCAAGGTTCGAAGGCGTGTGTTCCTTAGCTATTACGGCTTCTTTCATGCCGTACATGCAACATGCGGCAGAACAATAGTTGTTTCCAAGCTGGAAATCTCTCGAACCAACACATTGAATGAAAGCTATTTTCTTCGGAATGTCGCCGTCTGAAGATCTTAAAACCAGCCCGCCGTATGGTCCAGAAGCGCTCAAGATGCGTTCAAATTCAATGCTTGTAACGACATTCTGAAAGCGTCCATAACCGTACTCGCTTTTCAACCTTGCATCAAAGGCTTCGAATCCTGGTGCAAGAATTATTGAACCTACGTTCAGTGTGGCTTCGCTATCTTTTTGGTCATACTCTATTGCCTTTGCCTTGCAAATCTCGTAGCACGTCCCACATCCAATGCACTTTTCACGGTCAATCATGTACTTTAGTGGAACTGCCTGGGGATATTCCACATAGATTGCGCATCTCTTGCTCAGCCCTTTATTGAACACGTCGACAGCTTCGATTGGGCATTTCTGTGCACAGATGCCGCAGCCGTTGCATTTGTCTTCGATTATGTAACGGCTTCGTTTTCGAATTTTTACTTCGAAGTTTCCAACTTCACCGTCTAGTCCTGTTATTTCCGTGTTTGTCAAGATTGTGATGTTCGGGTGTCTTCCGGTTGCTACAAGCTTGGGCGAAAGAATGCACATTGAACAGTCGTTTGTTGGGAATGTCTTGTCGAGTTGAGCCATCACTCCGCCGATGCTTGGTCCTTGGTCGATTAAGTACACTTTGAAACCCGAATCTGCCAAGTCTAATGAGGCTTGTATGCCTGCAACTCCTCCGCCGACTACGAGAACTGCACCAATTTTCTGGTTTGCCATATTACTTAACCTCCAATGCCTTGTAAAATGGTGTTGTCCCTTCAATGTGGTCTAGGGTCATCATGTTGCGCCTACGCATGTTCACGATTTGTCTGAGAACAGTAGCAGGTTTCATTCCAACCGCTTCTGACAATGTTTTAATCGATAACGGTTTAGTCTGCGTTAAAACGTGGATCTTTTGCTGGACAAACTCTGAGGCAACAATTTCCTCTAATAAACTGTTAAACTCCTCAATAGGAATTTTCTCTCCATACACATTAACGCTTTCAGTTAATTCCTTTTCTCTGCCAAGCAAAACTCTCAATCGAAACTCAGAAGCGACGTTTTTGGCAGCCAAAATATTAATCATAAGTGGCGATTCTGAAACTGCCTTTTTGATTGGAGAAAGCACAAGTTTTCTCATTTCTTCAGTATATTCTTTCGTATAACTGCTGAAGCTTTTCTTATCTATAGGCGAATACCATAGTAGCTTCAGGCGTTCTGGTTCCAAACCTGCCAAACACATAAGTTTTTTGAGCACTTTAACCGTAATTTCTGCTTGACTGTTACCTTCGATATAGTGGCAATCTGGAGGTTTGCAACCAACAAGCATAACAGCGTCTGCGCCTTTCTCTAACATCTCAAGAATCAGCACAGGATCGATTCTTCCAATGCAATTTACCCGTGCAATACTTGTGTTGGATGGGATTCGCATTTCTGTTTGGCAAAAGGCGAAGTTGCACATGAAGCATGCAATTTTTGGTTCATTATTCTCCATGTCATTTTCCCCCTGCTGTTGCTAGAGCAAGGCTTTCAATCTGCTCGTCAGTAAGCTTCTTCATCGTTATGGCTCGTTCTGGGCATCTTGCAGCACATATTCCACATCCCTTGCAAAGGTCTTCGTTTACTTGGGCAACTCCATCTTCGTTCTTTTTGACAGCTTCAAATGGGCACACAACAGCGCATACATTACAGCCTATGCAAAGGTCTTCATCAACAATAGCCTTGTCACCCTCGCATAAGTCCAAATTTGCAAGACATTCTGCACATGGACCACAGCCTAAACAACGAAAAGCCTCAAACATGGCTTTTCGCCTTATACTTTCAAGGTACCTAGCCGCTTCTTCAAAGCTTAAACGCGGTTTCGCTGATGGCGGTTCATACCTTCGTTCTTTCTTGCTGAGAGAATCCCAATTTTTAACCCATGTTGTCTCTTCGATGCCTTCGTCTCTTCCACTTCGCAAGTCTTGCCCAGTGAGGTAAAGATGAATGGAAACCGCAGCTCTTTTTCCAGCTCCAACGGCTTCAATAATGCTTGCAGGTCCTGTGGCTATGTCTCCCCCTGCAAAGACGCCGGGTGTTTCAGTTTCTAAGGTTACTGGATCAACTTTCATTGACGGAACCCGTGCTTTCATGTCCAAAAGCTCCTTTGGTATGCATTCTGGCTCCGCAACTTGCCCAAGTGCAGGAATTACTGTGTCCACTTCATATTGATGTTCTGAAAAGCTTATGGGAATAGGGCGTCTTCTTCCGCTTTCATCTGGTTCTCCTAGACGCATTCGCAGGCATTCAATGGCTTTGACCTTGCCATTTTCGCCTATGATCTGTTTCGGGGCGACCAGAAAATAGAGTTTGACCCCGTCTCTTTCAGCTTCTGCTACTTCATGTGGCAGCGCGGGCATTTCTTCTCGCGAGCGCCTGTATAAGATCATTACTTCTTTTGCGCCACGTTTTTTAGCTGTTCTCGCAGCGTCTATTGCGCTGTTACCGCCACCGACAACTGCAACTCTATCTCCAACATCAACATGTTTTCCAAGTGCCACATCTCTCAAAAAATCAACAGCGTTTATGACGCCCTCCAAATCTTCACCTGGGACGTTTAACTTCATGCCAAGCTGCGCTCCAATGGCTATAAAAATGGCTTTGTAGCCCTCCTTTCGCAAGCTTTCAAGAGTCACGTCTTTTCCAAATTCTGCGCCTGTCTTGATTTCCACACCCAGATCTTTGATGTACGCTATTTCGTTTGCCACAACAAATTTTTCGAGTCGAAAGTCTGGTATGCAATATCGCATCATGCCGCCAAGTTCAGACATGCGCTCAAAAACTGTTACCGGATATCCGAGCTTTGCAAGCTCGTAGGCTGCTGTTAGGCCTGCTGGACCTGCACCGATTATCGCAACCTTTTCATTAGATTTATTTGGTACTGGTTTGGATTTGACGCGTCCCTGTTCACGTTCGATGTCAGCGACTAATCTCTTTAACGCGCGTATAGCCACTGCTTGGTCCACATTTGTTCTTGCGCAAGCGTCTTCACATGGGCTGAAGCAAACTCTTCCGCATATCGCTGGGAAAGGCATGTCTTTTCTTATAATTTCTACAGCGTCTCTGAATTTTCCTTTTTGAATGAGAGAAACGTACCCTTGAACGTTTACATGTGCTGGGCATGCTGTTCTGCAAGGTGGCAGTTGTCTCTTTACATTCGTGTCATTATTCTTTGCCATTGTTAAACCAGCTTGAAGCAGAGTAGTACCCTTACTTGCCAAATATATTAAGTCACCTAAATCAGCTTTGACGCAAATATAGCATACCTAACGGAAAACACAGCCGCATAAAAAATGGAAAGTGGGGTTATTCTCGTAATCTTCCCTCTAGCTTAGCAACCCACTTATTGTATTCTCGTGCGCCTAACAGGCTTTTCAGTTCTTGCTCCATGACCAACGAGTTTTTAGGCTTTATCTCTACTATCCAGCCTTCGCCGTATGGATCTTCGTTTATTGTGCGAGGCTCATCTTTCAGGTTTTCGTTGATTTTGACTATTTTGCCACTGACTGGCGCGTACAGGTCAAA
>Ga0224506_10000076_pt1 | contig 101288 bp, 99 predicted proteins | sample SF_Jan12_sed_USG_2_FD_169108 | JGI IMG/M metagenome (GOLD analysis project Ga0224506, IMG submission 169108) | Sediment microbial communities from San Francisco Bay, California, United States - SF_Jan12_sed_USGS_8_1 | ecosystem: Environmental > Aquatic > Marine > Sediment | place: USA...
CTGAAGGTCTCACGCAAAAGAACAATAATTGGCTCTACAGCATGGATGGATTGATTTCCTCTTATGAGGCCTTACGTCCCAGTGGCATCCTGGCCGTGTGGTCAGCAGGACCAGCGAAGGATTTTTTGCAGCGCCTGCGAAAGATTGGCTTTAAGGTGGAAGAGAAACGTGTCTATGCATATGGTAATAAGGGAACACAACATGTTATCTGGTTTGCGAGACGTGATTAGAAAAACCAAAAGCATAGACACCTAAATAACATGCATGTAATCAGGAACGGGCCACGTTTGTTTATTTAATACGTATATCTTGCTAACAAATCCTCAACCTCCCCGACTTCGTTCATCTTGCGAATTTGATCAAACACCGCCTGCCCTTCGGCGTGATGTTTTCTTAACATGCCCAGCCATTGCTTGATGCGCATGACGACGTATTTATGGCTATAGTCGCGCTGCATTTGTTCGCTACTAACAAGTATCAGCGCGCTAATATCATGCCAGCTCATTGGCTGGATTGTTTCACCATGATGATGTTGTTTGATTTGTCTAGCCAACGAGGGGTTGTTGATTGCACCACGACCCAGCATGACATCTTCGCAACCACTGGCATTCACACAGCGTTGATAGTCATCGAGGCTGCGGATATCACCGTTGGCAATCAGCGGTATGGTTAGTGCTTCTCGTAGTGGGACCAGTGCCTCCCAGCGTGCTGGTGGTCGATACCCATCCACCTTGGTGCGCGCATGTACGACTAATTCTGTCGCGCCTGCGGATTCAATCGCCAGGGCATTATCCAGTGCCAGCGTGTCGTCTTCATAGCCAAGACGCATTTTAGCCGTGACGGGGATGCTGGCATCAACGGCCTCGCGTACTGCAGTAACAATGCGATGCACGCGTTCAGGTTCGCGTAACAATACGGAACCACCCAGCTTGCGATTGACGATTTTTGAAGGACAACCAAAGTTAATATCGATAGCCGGTGCACCGAGTTGTGCCGCCTTGTGGGCATTGGTCGCCATCACCTCCGCATCACCACCCAGTAACTGTAGTGAGACAGGAACACCAGATGTGGTTTGACCACCCTGCCCCAGCTCAGGAGAAATTCGTTTAAACACTTTAGCCGGTAAACGCCGATCGGTAATCCGTAAAAACTCCGTAACGCAGGCATCATAACCGCCGACACTGGTCAGTGCGTGACGCATATGGTGATCGATAACCCCTTCCATCGGGGCAAGTATGATTCTCATAATAGTTATTTAGAATTTTTCTCTGCAATCCATTGCGTCATATATTTTGAGCTGTTCATAGAGTGATGTTTAAGCATGGCGCCAGTAAAGTTGTTTATTCGATGTTGTTCAAGATTTTCTGTCACTGAGGATATTTTCTTTATTAACTAATCACCGAAATGTAGGTTGGGTTAGGTGTGTTTTTTACACCGTAACCCAACATGCGTGCCGGCAGGCACTCAATTTATAAGCAGTTAGTTACATTTCCAATCTAATTGTAACAGCCCCTACTCTATGATTTCACCAATTTTCCTGGCAACTCCCTGCCCAACACCATTTTCTCAGAGACTCATCTCCCCCGATCTCTATGCCGCTTTGACGTTAATCTTTCCTTTTGCTATTGATGTTACGTCCGCTTCAGACTTTTTTTCAGTTTTGTCCTCGGGACGATGTTGTCTCTCATACAGGAATTTAAGCACTTCTGCACGATAGTGGTTATATTGCGCATCATCAGCAAGTGCAACACGGTTACGTGGGCGAGGTAACTCAACTTTGAGAATATCACCAATGGTTGCCGCTGGCCCATTTGTCATCATGACAATACGGTCAGAAAGTAATACTGCTTCATCCACATCATGGGTAATCATAATGACCGTATTATTCAATCTAGCTTGAATCTCAATAAGGGAATCCTGCATATGGGCACGGGTCAGCGCATCAAGAGCACCGAAAGGTTCATCCATGAGTAGCACTTTGGGTTCCATGGCCAGTGCTCGGGCAATACCAACACGTTGTTTCATACCCCCTGAAATTTCATCAGGTCGCTTGTGCATGGCATGGCTCATGTGGACCAGCTCAAGATTGTGTTTGACCCACTCATCCATTTCAGCTTTTGATTTGGTTTTCTTGAAGACCTGTTTCACGGCCAGTTCTACATTTTCATAAGCGGTGAGCCATGGCAACAGGGAATGATTCTGAAACACCACCGCCCTTTCCGGGCCAGGTTCAGTCACTTCCTTACCATCAAGAATAACGCCTCCGGTTGTTGCTTCGTATAAACCGGCAACGATATTGAGTACCGTTGATTTACCACAACCTGAATGGCCAATCAGGGAGACAAATTCACCCTCTTTGATATTCAAATTGACATTGTCCAGGACCTTAAATGGGCCACTCGGTGTAGGAAATTCAATACTCACCTGAGACAGCATTAAATGTTCATTACTCATTGTTCTCTCCTGTCTTGAATTTGATCAACGCAATACAGCGCTTTTATCCCAGCTGACTTTTTTCTGCAGCATGAGCATTAACCTGTCCAGCATGAAACCGACAAAGCCAATGGCAAACACAGCTACCATGATGCGGGCCAGAGAATTGGAACTGCCGTTCTGGAATTCATCCCAGACAAATTTACCTAGCCCCGGGTTTTGTGCCAGCATTTCTGCAGCAATCAATACCATCCAGCCGATTCCCAGTGAGACGCGTAGCCCGGCAAACATCATAGGAATGGATGAAGGAATAACGATCTTGAAGACCTTAGTCCACCAACCGAGGCGTAATACCTGGCTGACATTCAATAGATCCTTACTGATATTAGAAACACCCACTGTGGTATTAATAATGGTCGGCCAGATACAACACAGGGTCACTGTAATAGCTGATGTCAGGTAAGACTTGGAAAATATCGGGTCCTTACTGACATAAACTGCGCTGACAATAATGGTTACGATGGGCAACCAGGCCAGGGGCGATACCGGTTTGAATATCTGTATCAATGGATTGAGTGCTTTATATAGAATTGGGCTCAAGCCACAGATAATGCCAATGGGAATAGCAAATAAGGAGGCGATTAGAAAGCTACTTGCCACTGTTATCAGGCTGGTCCATATCTGATCGAAAAACGTCGGTGATCCTGTATAAGGGCGTATTTTAACGATCGCGTCAGGATCCGCAGCCAGCTTTTTGGCATTACGTTTTTCCTGGCGTTCATAAAAACGTTTTTCTCGGCTACGTTCATTGTTATGCTCATCAACCAACACCATGGTCTGCTCCCAAACCTTGGCTGGACCTGGCACCTTGCCAAGCGAGGTGTCTACCTGTGAGGCCGCCGCACCCCAGATGACAAGAAACAGAACAAAGGCAATCACTGGTATTGCAATAGATCGAATCAATTCCTGAGGATTAATGCCCTGGATTTTGTCCAGCATGGACATTAATCCGTTTGCAAGCCATTGCAAAGGTGTGGTCCCCAGTAATTTTAAAGTATCAGTCGTCATGTTTGACTCCTAAACATGTTTACAGTTAACGCTTTCCGTATCAGGTATTAGGGGGTTGTTTCTTTTCTTTACAGGAAACAAACCCCCGCTACCCTTCGGAAAAACGCCTAGATTTTGTCCTTACCCTTTAAACCAATCTTGAATTTCTTCAGATAGGTATTTGGTTTGCGGCCATCGTAAGTCACGTTATCAATAAAGTGAGTCTGAGGTTTACGAAAACCGGTTTCTGTAGCAAAGTCGGGGAACTCACTGGCCTTTAATTTACCTTCAGCAATCAGTTCTTTTGCCGCCTTTGCATAAATATCAGGACGATAAACTTTTTTAGCGACCTTCATATACCAGCCATCTGATTTGTGATCGGATATCTGGCCCCAGCGACGCATCTGCGTCAGATACCAGACCGCATCACTGTAATAGGGATAAGTCGCGTAATAACGGAAGAAGACGTTGAAGTCAGGTACTTCCCGTTTGTCACCCTTCTCATACTCAAAGGTGCCTGTCATGCTGTTGGCAATAACATCGTAATCCGCACCGACATAGTTACTCTTGGAAAGAATTTTAACGGCTTCAGGTCGGTTCTTGTTGTTGCCATCATCTAGCCACTTGGCTGCACGAATCATGGCCTTGACGACCCGGATATGAGTATTAGGATATTTATCTGCCCATTTCTTACTTACACCAAAGACTTTTTCCGGGTTGTTTTTCCAGATTTCATAGTCAGTGATAACGGGAACACCAATCCCTTTAAATACTGCCTGCTGGTTCCAGGGCTCACCCACGCAGTAACCGTTGATAGTACCGGCTTCCATGGTAGAGGGCATTTGAGGTGGTGGTGTGACAGATAACAGTGCATCGGCTTTTACTGTACCGCTGGTATCACCTTTATGTGGTGCATAATAACCAGGGTGAATGTCACCGGCTGCCAACCAGTAACGAAGTTCATAGTTATGCGTTGATACAGGGAAAACCATGCCCATCTTGAATGGTTTGCCCTGCTTCTTGAAATCTTCTACAACCGGCTTCAGGTAATCTGCCTTGATAGGATGAACCGGTTTACCACCTTTGTGAGGTACATGTTTCTTCATCTCTTTCCAGATGTCGTTGGAAACGGTAATCCCGTTACCATTCAGATCCATGCTAAACGCGGTAATGATGTGTGCCTTGGTTCCATAACCAATAGTTGCACCAAGAGGTTGCCCTGCCAGCATGTGAGCTCCATCTAATTGACCGTCAATAACACGATCCAACAGAACTTTCCAGTTAGCCTGTGCTTCCAGTGTGACATAGAGTCCTTCGTCTTCAAAAAAGCCTTTTTCATAGGCTATCGCTAAAGGTGCCATGTCGGTCAACTTGATAAAACCGAACTTCAGGTCTTCTTTTTCCGTAGCACCCACTGCCGCGGTCACTCCACGAATACTCGCTAATGCAAAAAAAACGCAGGTAAGCCCCACTAAAGTGAGATATTGTAAACTTGATTTATTCTCAATAGTTAAACTCAAAGTTTTCATAGTTCTAATCCAATTATTTAAAATAAAAAAAGGCGTCCACAACTGACTGATACCTCAGAAAGTGTGGACGCCTTCGCCCGGTTTATAGTCTTCTTCGACTATTAAATATCTCAGCCAGCTTTAGCTAAAATATATGTGTTTGATGTTTTCCCTGCGTTAAGAAAGCAATTCTGAAACTTCGATTACGCTTTTTGCTACATTTACTATCTTTTCATTCCTGTCCATAGCAAGCTTACGAAGTGCTTTATAAGCATCATCTTCACTGCAATCCCGTTGCTTCATAATTATACCTTTGGCTTTATCAATAATTTTCCTGTCAGCCAAATCAGATTTTGTTTTGCTGAGCTCATCCTTCAAGGCCTGAAATTCTCTGAACCGAGCTATAGCCACATCCATGATGGGCTTGATTCGACTTTCACTAAGACCATCAACAATACATGCACTTACCCCTGCCTTAACAGCACGTGAAATCGTATCGCTATCACTCTTGTCCGCAAACATGACAACAGGTTTTGGTGAATGTATATTTATGCTTTGAATGCTTTCGAGTATTTCGTCATCCGGAGAGTCCATAGAATAGATAACAACGTCTGTTTCTATTTTGTTAATTATTTCCGGAATATCTTCTTCCGTTGTAATTCTTCCCACGACATCATATCCATTATCAAGCAATGCACGTTCGACAACAGCAGAACGGCCACTGTTTTCATCAACAAGTAGTACTTTAATTTTTTTCATATTAATTATTGCAGCTAGATTATTCATGAATTGATAAAAGCAATTATAATGCCAGTTATATTTAGCTATACAAATCAGTATCTTATGGTAATAATGGCAATGTGGGTTTATTTGCTGCACTTATAAGGAGCTATTGATTCACTCTATCGCACTAATATGGTTCAATGTTCATTAAGACACAAACAATAGGTTTTGATGTGACTATTTCAGACATTATAAAAACTGAATTTAACCTGAGTGACGAACTCATGTACCTGAATCACGCCGCAGTTGCCCCCTGGCCTGAGCGCACAAAGCAGGCTGTTTGTGATTTTGCCAGTGAGAACGCCCATTTTGGTTCAAAAAACTATCTCAAATGGGTTGAGCATGAATCGGAATTGCGCAGTATGCTGGCGACCTTGATCAATGCACCGTCCAGCAATGATATTGCACTTTTAAAAAGCACATCGGAAGCTTTGTCTGTTGTTGCCCATGGTCTTGACTGGAATGCAGGTGATAATGTCGTCATCAGTGATCAGGAGTTTCCTTCTAATCGTATAGTCTGGGAATCTCTGTCCTCATATGGTGTAGAGCTTAACCAGGTTGACCTGTCATCCGCTAAATCACCTGAAGTGGCACTTATCAATGCTTGCGATGATCATACCCGCCTATTGGCAATTAGCTCAGTTCAGTATGCAACTGGCCTACGCATGGATTTACCTATGTTAGGTGAATTTTGTCGGCAACATCAGATTTTCTTTTGTATTGATGCGATTCAGAGTATTGGAGCCCTTCAATTTGATGTACAGCAATATAAAGCTGATTTTGTCATGGCCGATGGTCACAAGTGGATGCTGGGGCCTGAGGGATTGGCCCTGTTCTACTGCCGAGCTGAATTACGTGAGCAGGTAAAGCTCCACCAGTATGGTTGGCATATGGTAGAACATGCCCATGATTTTACTCGAACGGACTGGGAGCCGGCCAAAAGTGCGCGACGCTTTGAATGTGGTAGTCCCAATATGCTGGGTGTTCACGCCTTAAGAGCCAGCATTTCTCTCCTGCTTGAGGTGGGCATGAGCAGTGTGGAGCAAAACCTGTTGGAACGGACAGAGTTTGTATTCAATGAAATTAACCGTTCTGACAATCTTCAGCTTGTGAGCCAGACTGAAGCCGGTCGATTTGCAGGCATAAGCACCTTTTCGCATAATTCGGCAGATCCTGAATTGCTCTATCGCTGGCTAATGTCCAAAGGTGTGATGTGTGCACCCCGAGGAGGTGGAATACGCTTCTCACCCCACTTCTATACCCCACTATCGACTATTGAGTCGGCGGTACATCTTGCCGATAACTATCCAGCAGATTGACCTGGATTAAGTATTGCTAGCCTTTGATTGCCTATACTTATATGAGGCTAAGCTATATTTAATAAGAATAAAGCAGAAATTGGAAAGTTAACCTACTGACGATGAGGTTATAATGGATCTTGGAATCAGACGCCTGATTAGTCGTTGGATTACTAATTCTTTGATGAAGGAAGAAGCAGGGGAATCTTACAGCACCCCGCTGTATGATTTTGACCGACTTTGCTATGAACTACGCCCAGGTGATGTTCTTCTCAATGAGGGGCGCAGTCATGTATCTGATGTCATCAAGATGGCCACTCAATCTCCCTGGACCCATTCAATGCTTTACATTGGTCGTCTTTATGATATTGAGAATCCCATCGAACGTGCCAGGGTTAAAGCCAACTACCCGGGTGATCCCAATGATCAATTAGTGATCGAAGCCTTATTGGGCAAAGGCACCATAATTACCGCACTTAAAGAATATAAGGATGAGCATATTCGAATTTGCCGGCCCAAAAACCTGATGCCCCACGATGCTCAAAAAGTCATTTCCTTTTGTATTAATCAGGTTGGCCTGGATTATGACGTAAGACAAATCTTTGATTTGCTCCGTTTCATGTTTCCTTATTCATTTTTACCAAGAAAATGGCGTTCCAGTTTATTTGCCAAAAATCCGGGTGCCCAAACACGCACGGTCTGTTCAACTATGTTGGCCGAGGCCTTTCATTCGGTCAAATTTCCGATCCTGCCTTTTGCTGAAAAAACAGAAAACGGAAAAATCAGATTGTTCCAGCGTAACCCTCGACTTTATACACCTAAGGATTTTGATTACTCACCTTATTTTGACATTATCAAGTATCCATTCTTTGGTTTAGATGATGTTTCGATATACAAGCGCCTGCCCTGGGAAAATGAGGAGGTCTATTGCAATGATTTGAATGACTGTTATCTCAAGGCATCTCATGAGCCTGTTCAAATTGAAAGCAAAGGTGAATTTCCCGATTACAAGACTGTCGAAATAGATATAAATGCCGAAAAAGATCTACCGGCAAATGAGGTAGTTAAAAAGAAACAACGACAAACTAACTAATATTGTTAGTAAGGATACCAAGATGGACGATCAGACACGCCACACAAATGAAGAAAGTTTTAAACTAAAGTGGATCAGTGGCCCACTTTTAAAAATGTTCCGAAAAGTCACCCCGGCCATGTCACAAACTGAACGTGAGGCCATCGATGCCGGTAGCGTTTGGTGGGATGGCGATCTGTTTAGCGGAAAACCCAAATGGAAAAAACTTCGCAATGTCCCTGCATCTCAGTTAACGACGGAAGAACAGGCCTTCATGGATGGGCCCGTTGAAGAGCTGTGTAAAATGCTCGACGACTGGAAGATGACGAATGAAGACTATGATATGCCCCAGGAAGCCTGGCGGTATATTAAAAATAAGGGTTTTTTAAGCATGATCATCCCCAAGGAATACGGAGGCCTGGATTACTCTGACCGGGCCCATTCCGAAGTGGTCATGAAAATCTCAACTCGCAGTATCTCGGCGGCCGTTTCTGTGATGGTGCCCAACTCATTGGGTCCAGGTAAGCTGATTCTGGAATATGGCACTCAGGAACAAAAAGACCATTACCTGCCACGGCTTGCCAAGGGACAGGAAATCCCCTGCTTTGCTCTAACTGCGCCCGATGCAGGTAGTGATGCCGGCTCTATTCCTGATTACGGCATTGTCTGCAAACAGGAATTTGAAGGTAAAAAAGATGTTCTGGGTATTAGACTCACCTGGAACAAGCGATATATCACTTTAGGTCCAGTCGCGACGATTCTTGGTATGGCCTTTAAACTCTACGATCCAGAGCATCTGATCGGTGAAGAAGAAAACCGAGGCATTACCCTGGCACTGATTCCCACTAACCATCCCGGTGTCAACATCGGTCGTCGCCATAATCCTCTTAATATGGTGTTTATGAACGGCCCCAACTGGGGTAAAGATGTCTTCATCCCCATGGATTGGATCATCGGTGGCCAGGAGCGAGTTGGTCAGGGCTGGCGTATGTTAATGGAATGCCTGTCTGATGGTCGGGCCATTTCACTCCCTGCCCTTAGTGTGGGTGGTGGCAAGATGTGCAGTCGTGTCGTCGGTGCTTATGCGAGAGTCCGTCGCCAGTTCAAAATGCCAATTGGTAAATTTGAAGGTGTAGAAGAAGCACTGGCGCGTATCGCCGGTAATACCTACCGGATGGATGCCGCACGTACATTAACCCTCAGTGCACTTGATATGGGTGAGAAACCATCGGTTATCTCTGCGATAGTAAAATATCACCTCACCGAAGGAATGCGTCGTATCGTTAATGATGCCATGGATGTTGTGGGTGGTGCTGGTATCTGTCTAGGACCCAATAATCTAATAGGCCGGGCCTACCAGGCATTGCCAATCAGTATTACGGTTGAAGGGGCCAATATTCTGACCCGCTCGATGATTATCTTTGGTCAGGGGGCGATTCGCTCTCATCCTTATATCTTCAAAGAAATGGAAGCCATGGCGGAAGTGGACCATAAGATAGGACTCTACAAATTTGATCGTGCCTTTACGGCGCATATTTATTTTGTGATTCGAAATTTCTGGCGCTCCCTGTTCCATGGTCTAACAGGTGGTCGCCTTATCCCGGCACCGGGTAATCGCTATACACGTCGTTATTATCAGAAACTAACCAGAATGAGTTCCGCCTTTGCCTTTGTTTCAGACATGGCCCTGTTAATTTTAGGTGGTTCACTTAAGCGTCGTGAAAAACTATCTGGCCGACTCGGGGATATTCTGAGTGAACTCTATATTGCATCTGCGGTTATAAAACGCTTTGAAGATCAGGGTTGTCCGGAAGAAGATGTTCCCCTGATGCGCTGGTCCTGTGATCAAAGCCTCTACAATATACAAAGTGCCATTGATGACTTTATGAAAAATATGCCCGTACGGCCTCTTAATTATGTTCTGCACTGGCTGGTCTTTCCCTGGGGTCGCTGTTTCCGTAAACCCAGTGACAAACTGGGACACGAGGTCGCCAGTATTATTATGAGCCCGTCTGCAGCACGTGATCGACTCACTGTTGGTATGTATCAGCCTACCGATATGGATGAACCTATCGGTCGTCTGGAAGATGCGTTAATGAAGGTGATGGCGGCTGAGCCCATTGAAAAACGTTTGCGTAAGGAAACACGTGGTTATGATCCGGGTATTAAGGGAATGGATGGATTGATTGATAAAGGCGTGGCAGACGGTATTATTAACATGGACGAAGCGACTGTTTTACGGGATGCGGAAGCGGCACGTAGTACAGTCATTCAGGTTGATGACTTTCCCTTTAATCTTGGTAAGGAGGCCTGAGGGTGGCTGAGAAAAAAACAACAGTAAAAAAGAAAAAGCCATTAGAAAAAAAAGAAACCGTGAATGAGACAGTAACAAGTACAACGACAAAATCAGGGGTAACTCAAACCTCTCTGGGTTGTGGTCGCGCCGTCTATATCGTTGACGGTGCCCGAACCCCTTTCCTAAAGGCTAAAGGCAAACCAGGCCCCTTCCCTGCTGCTGATCTTGCAGTGGGCTGTGCGATGCCCTTAGTTGCACGGCAGCCCTTTGATGCTTCGGATATTGACGAAGTGGTGGTCGGTTGTGTGATGCCAAGTGCCGATGAGGCCAATATTGCAAGAATTTTATCGTTACGAATTGGTTGTGGAAAACATGTTCCTGCCTGGACCGTGCAACGTAATTGCGCCTCTGGTTTGCAGGCCCTTGATTGTGCAGCCGTTGAGATTGCCTTAGGTCGTGCAGATATCGTTTTGGCAGGTGGCGTGGAATCCATGAGTCATGCACCGGTACTTCTGAATAATGACATGGTGGGTTGGTTGGGTGCATGGATGGGGGCGCGTAGCTGGCAACAGCGAATAAAAGCCCTGCTTGCGCTACGCCTCAAATTTTTCAAACCCATTATCGGCTTACTACGAGGCCTGACTGATCCGGTTGTTGGTTTGTCTATGGGACAAACAGCAGAAAATATTGCCCATCGTTTTGGGATTACTCGTGAACAGATGGATAATTTTGCGGCGAGGAGCCATCAACGGCTGGCCAGTGCACAGGATAATCAGGTACTCGATGAGATTGAGGCGATATATGATACCCGTGGTCATGCCTATACTGATGATGATGGGCTACGCCGAGATTCTGAACCCGGCAAACTGGCCAAATTAAAGCCCGTATTTGATAAACCTTTCGGTAATGTAACAGCAGGTAATAGTGCACAGATTACCGATGGTGCGGCCATGTTAATTCTGGCCAGTGAAGATGCGGTGAAAAAATACAATCTTCCGATACTGGGCAAAATTATTGATAGCCACTGGGCAGGTCTTGAACCGGCACAAATGGGATTGGGACCGGTTCATGCTATTACTCCCATTTTAAAGAGAAACAATTTCAGTTTTAAAGATATAGATTATTGGGAAATCAATGAAGCCTTTGCTGCCCAGGTGCTGGCCTGTCTTGCGGCCTGGCAGGACAAGGACTATTGCACCAATGAACTGGGATTAAAAGATACTCTGGGTGAAATAAACCAGGATAAACTGAATATCGATGGTGGCGGTGTCAGTATTGGCCATCCAGTCGGCGCCAGTGGGGCACGAATTGTTTTACATTTATTAAAAACACTTGAACGAAACAAAGCTAAACGCGGTATGGCAAGCCTATGTATAGGCGGTGGCCAGGGTGGCGCCATGTTGATTGAACGCGTTTAGGATTGGGGAAAACATGACTAATAATAATTACAAGAACTGGAAAATTGATCAGGATAATGATGGTATTGTCTGGCTGCATCTGGATAAACCAGATAGCCAGGCCAATGTCCTTTCACAGGAAGTTTTGCATGAACTCAAAGAGATCATCGCCGATCTTGAGAAACAAACCCCACGTGGGGTTATCTTTATATCTGATAAAGATAGCGGCTTTATTGCCGGTGCTGATATCAAAGAATTTCCTCTAATTGAGTCTGAAGAACAGGCCCGTGAAGTATTAAACCTGGGTCATTCCATTTGCAATGGTATTGAAAACCTCTCCTGTCCGACAGTTGCAGTTATCCACGGCTTTTGCCTTGGCGGCGGCATGGAACTGGCACTTGCCTGTCGGTATCGCATAGCCGATACCGATCCAAAATGTAAAATGGGACTGCCTGAGGTCAAGCTTGGGATACACCCCGGTTTTGGAGGTACGGTACGTATGATTCGCCAGGTTGGAGTGATTAATGGCCTTGATGCCATGTTGACGGGGCGAAATATTTCATCACGTATTGCAAAAAGAATTGGGCTTATTAATTATGCAGTACCAAGGCGTCACCACATAAATGCCGCTCGTAGTCTGATTTTTAAAGCACCCAAACCATTCAAGCTTCCCTTCTGGAACAAAATTCTGAACCATAAACAGGTTCGTCCCTGGGTAGCGAAAATGATGACGAAAAAAGTAGCTCAAAAGGCCAATCGTTCTCACTACCCTTCCCCCTATGCCATGATCGATCTCTGGGTGCGCTGTTATGACGACCATAAGACAATGTTGCAGGAAGAAATTAATTCTTTCGTTGGACTAATCGTTGGAAAGACTGCGCAGAATCTTATCCGAGTCTTTTTACTAAGTGAACGATTAAAATCACTTGGTAAGGCAGGTGATTACAAGCCGAAGCATGTTCATGTTATCGGTGGTGGTGTGATGGGTGGTGATATTGCCGCCTGGTGTGCCTTTCGAGGTTTCAAGGTGACTTTACAGGATCGTCAGGTAGAAACACTGGCCAAAGTAAAAAAGCGAGCCTACGGACTTTACAAAAAACGCCTGAAAGATAGACTATTGATTACCGGCGCCCTTGACCGACTCATTCCCGATATTAAAGGTGATGGTGTTAAGACAGCTGATATTATAATTGAAGCCATCTTTGAAGATGCTCAGGTCAAGCGAGACCTGTTTGCTGAAATCGAACCAAAGATGAAAAAAGATGCCATTCTAGCTACCAACACCTCAAGCATTCCACTGGATGAATTGAATACTATCCTGAAGAAACCAGAACGCCTGGTGGGACTACACTTTTTCAATCCTGTTGCCATGATGCCACTGGTGGAAATTGTCCATAGCCCTAAAACTTCAGATGATATCACCAATAAAGCCGCTGCCTTTACCCGTCGTATTGATAAACTGCCATTACCTGTTACCAGTACTCCGGGTTTTCTGGTTAATCGAGTTCTCATGCCCTATCTCATGGAGGCTGTCGAACTGGTAGAGGAAAACATCCCACTGGCTCTGATCGATAAAGAGGCCCTTGATTATGGCATGCCCATGGGACCAATCGAACTTGCGGACACTGTTGGTCTTGATATTTGTCTTAAAGTGGCTGAGATACTATCCCAGCATATGGATATAGCCGTCCCCGAACGGTTACGCAAAATGGTAGAAAAAGGAAATCTGGGTAAAAAGACCGGCAAAGGGTTTTATACTTTTAAAAATGGCAAACCCGTCAAACCAGCTATTCCAAAAGATTACCATCCTCCTACTGATTTACAGGATCGCATGATCATGAGAATGGTTAATGAAGCTGTTGCCTGTCTACGTGACAAAGTAGTTGATGATGCGGATCTAGGTGATGGCGGAATTATTTTTGGCACTGGCTTTGCCCCCTTCCGTGGTGGCCCATTTCACTACGTTGAAAGCAGGGGTAAAGATCAGCTTGTAAAATTACTTGACCAACTAGAGCACAGGCATGGCCCACGCTTTGCGGCAGATAAGGGCTGGAAAGAACTATAATTACAGAGGGAGAGGACAATGGATAAACTTCTCGATACCATCAATCCTGAGACAGCAGTTAGTCTATCAGGTCTTTTTTATGAACGCGTTCAACGTACTCCAGATAACGTTGCCTATCGATATTATGACAATGCCACATCCAGTTGGGCTGAATTGACCTGGCGTCAGACAGCGCAACAGGTAGCACGATGGGTGCAGGCCCTGAAGAATGAAGGACTGAATAAAGGTGATCGAGTTGCACTGATGCTGCGCAACTGTCCATATTGGGTTATCTATGAACAGGCGGCACTTGCAGCTGGCTTGGTTATTGTTCCCCTCTACACAAATGATCGAACTGAGAATGCCGTTTACATCGCAAATGATGCTGATGTTAAAGTGTTATTATTTGAAACAGATGAACAATGGCAAACCCTTAAGCCTTCATTAGGAGAATTAAACAGCATAAAACGTTTTGTCAGTCTGGATAAAGTTAATGATACTTCCGAAGGTCGATTAGTCTACAGTGATGACTGGTTGCCGGATACTACACCTGAATTAAGTAAGCCGGACATTGGTAAAGATGAATTGTCCAGTATTGTATACACATCAGGTACTACTGGTCGGCCTAAAGGTGTCATGCTCAGCCATTACAATATTCTTTCCAATGCCTATGCCAGTAGCCAGTGCGATACCTTTTTAACCTCGGATCAATTCCTCTCCTTTCTGCCCCTTTCACATATGTTTGAGAGAACGGCTGGCTATTACATGCCCATGATTGCTGGCAGCACAATTAACTATGCCCGATCCATTGAACAACTGGCGGAAGATCTGGTTGCCATTAAACCCACAGTGCTTGTTACTGTGCCACGTATTTTTGAACGGGTTTATAATAAAATTCATACTCAACTTGCTGCCAAATCCCCTGTCGCCCAAAAACTGTTTAATGCGGCTGTTGAAATTGGCTGGCATAAATTCCTGGTCAGACAAAAACGTGCATCCTGGCACCCTAAATTATTATTGTGGCCGATTTTGAACATCCTGGTAGCAGGAAAAATCATGGCCAAACTGGGTGGTAATATGCGTCTTGCTGTAAGTGGTGGTGCTCCATTAACGCTGAATATTGCCAAGACTTTCATTGGTCTGGGACTGGAGATTAGTCAGGGTTACGGTATGACAGAATTAAGCCCGGTGGTTTCTACTAATCGACTTTCTGACAATGAACCTGGTAGTGTTGGGCAAACACTTTCTGGTGTGGAAGTTAAACTGGGTGAGCGTGATGAGCTGCTGGTCAAGGGACCAAACGTGATGTTGGGTTACTGGAACAATGAGCAGGCAACCAAGGAAATTCTCCAGGCTGATGGCTGGTTACATACTGGTGATATTGCCAAGATTGAAAATGAACACATCTATATTACAGGTCGTATCAAGGAGATCATTGTCCTGGCCAATGGTGAAAAAGTCCCTCCCACTGATGCCGAAATGGCCATAGCCACGGATACCCTGTTTGAACAGGTCATGGTGATTGGTGAAGGTAAGGCATTCCTTAGTGCCATTACCGTGCTGAATCCAGACATATGGAACGATGTGGCTGCTCAGGCAGGTGTCGATCCTAATGCCACTGAAAGTCTAAATTGTGAGGCCGTCTGTAAGATAGTTATCGACAGAATTAAAGAGAAAATGTTCGAATTCCCGGGGTATGCCAAAATTGTACGCGTTCATAATACATTGGAACCCTGGACCATCGAAGATGGGTTGATCACCCCCAAGATGAGTTTAAAAAGAAATAAACTGGCCGACAAATATTCGAAACAAATTGAAAAGCTCTATGCGGGGCATTAGTTTGTTATGCAGTTTCCCAAAGACAAGCAACCCGCCATTCGTGTATTTGCCATGCCCGCAGATACCAATTCCAAAGGAGATATATTTGGCGGCTGGTTAATGTCTCAGGTTGATCTGGCTGGTAGTGTTGCCGCCTATAGACGGGCTGGGTCCCGTGTTGCAACAGTTGCTGTTAACAATTTTCAATTCATTAAACCGGTATTTGTCGGTGATCTCGTTAGTATTTTTTCTGATGTAATTAAAGTTGGAACTACTTCCATTCAGGTATCCATTCAAGCTTTTTCTGAACGTGTCGCTAAAGGAAATGAAACTCTATTGGTAGCAGAGGCGACCCTGACCTATGTTGCCATTGACGATAATCACAGGCCAACGCCAGTAAAAACAATTTAAGCTTTAGCATGATCGGATATGCAACAGGATCAACTCATTGAATATATTAAATCACTGGTACCATTGAGTGATATTAAAAAAGAAGAGAATCAGAAAGAGCTCTTCAAAAATATTGTATTGGGTAAATCCCCAAAAGATAATCTTCTGGTCAATATTGACTTACCAAAGACAGATACCTTTTATTTAGTCGATGGTGAACTGGAAATCACTGATTCACTTGGGAACACTATTAAGCTTAATTCTACAAATTCGCAATGCAGGTTTCCCATTGGGTTCAACCAATCTGACAAATTTTCAGTTAAAACATGCTCCGAGGTTATTTATTTAAAGATAGATACCGAAACACTTGATGCGTTATTAACCTGGGACCAGGTTACATCCCCTCTTCTGAAAAAGCCAAGCCACTCTCAAGGGGGGGATGAAACACATTGGATGTCCCGTATCCTGGAGCTTGAATTATTTCAGCGCATTCCTCCGGTCAATATACAGGCTATGTTTCTTCGGTTTGAAATATCCGAATATGAGCAGGAGGAAATAATTATTGAACAGGACACACCGGGTGATTATTACTATGTCATCAAAACAGGTCGATGTGCTATTTATCGCTCAGATGATGTAAAAGATGTACCACTACAACATAAACTGGCAGAACTGGGACCTGGAGACAGTTTTGGTGAAGAGGCCCTGGTATCCGATAGTCTACGAAATGCTACCGTTGTTATGCGGGAGGCCGGTGAGCTGGCTCGATTGTCCAAGGAAAACTTTCTCACATTACTAAAGGATCCTGTAATCAAGTCTGTTACTGCTGAGGAAGCCACGGAACTGGTTTCAAAAGGCGGTGTTTATATTGATGTCCGCACAGCCAACGAGTATCAACAGCAGCATCAGGAAAACAGCCTCAACCTGCCTCTGAGTACCATACGAGAGCATCTGTCTGAACTGGATAAGAACAAGTCGTATGTCGTTTATTGTGACTCTGGCTCCCGCAGTGCCGCTGCCTGCTACATCCTGTCACAGCACGGCTTTGCTGCATATTTACTAGACAACACTAATAATCAATAAGTTAGGTGTTTGTATCTCTGCAAACAAAACTAAATACCTGTCAAAAATGGTCGATATTTCACATATACAATTTGAACCCCGTCACAGAATTGAATTTCCAGAGATGAGTACGGATGCCTTTCAGAACAAGCCGACTACTGCTGATAATCCTCACCAGCCTGACTCTGGTGTATCCTGCCTATGGGGATGAATTCAGTCAGGCCAGAAAGCTTCTAAAACAAAATAAAACCAAACAGGCCTATGACTTTCTCGTAAAGGAAGAAGGCTATCATATGGGTGAACCAGATTTTGATCTCTTACTAGCCCAGACCGCACTTAAGGCCCGTCTCTGGCATGAGGCAATTTTTGCATTTGAGCGTGTACTGATTCACAACCCAGGTAATGTCCGGGCTCGTGTTGAAATGGCCATAGCCTATTTTCAGATTAAGGAATATGAGAATGCTGAACGTCATCTTGATATGGTGATTAAGGCGAAGCCCAGTGAGGAAATCAGAGTTGTATTAGAAAAATATAAAGAACAGATTAATGAAACGATGTCTGCCAGGCGGCACAGGTTTTCGGGGTTTCATCAATTCAAACAAGGTTGGGATAGTAATATTAATAGTGCTACCAATGAATCTGAGATTAGATTGAATATTCCTGGAGGGAGTTATCGACCCGTCGAAGGGGTAAGTAAACAGACAGACGATACATTCTCTGAGCTGGTAAATAGAATAAATTACGAGTACCAACTGAGTGTTAATTCCCATTTTACTAACAGCCTGGGTTATTCGATCAGAGAAAACAATAATGAAAAATTTGATACCCAAAATGCAGATATCAGTATTGCCTATAGTCGAACTACAGGCTTCGGTAAGTTTTCAATACCGCTGAGTTATCAGGCCAGTTGGCTGGATGAGAAAGAACTGCGAAATATCGGTTCAATAGGTTTGAGCCTGAATCGCTCAGGAACTGTTTTTACCCAATATGCTATCCAGTATGGAGAAGTCCGCTATCCTGGTCAGAAGGCTCTGGACGTGGATCAGGTGGTTTATAGTTATGTCATCGGGACAAATGACAATACCAGCCGAATTAATCAGTTATACGCCCTGTTCTATGGAGATGAAACTGAACGGGATAGTGTCTATAAATTCAATGCCCGTGAGTACATGGGGTTACAACTAAAATTCCCCATGCGACTGACAAGCCAGCAATATGTGACTCCTCGTCTGGTTTATCAAGAATCTCGGTACAAACAGCAACATCCCTTCTTTTTTCAATCACGCGAAGATAAGCATTCCAGTTTTAATCTGAACTGGGACTGGTATCTGAGTCAAAACTTGCAGCTCAATGGCCAGGTTGGCCACTCAGTCAATAATTCTACTGTGGATTTATACACTTACGACCGAAACACCATCTTTGTAGGAACCACCTACAAATACTAATTAATTTATTTTATAGCCAATATCCATAATATTTATGGTATTTGGTCACGTTTTGTCCAGGTTTTCCATCATTTCATTAGTTTTTGTCCGATATTGTAATTGCGTAAACGGCAAATCCTTAATTTAAATGCTGGTGCAGCGAAGCATTAGCGAGAAACGGTAAGCAGGACGCGCCCCTGGAGGGTATGAAAATGAAAATACTACAACGTATGTTACTGACCTGGGTTATTGTGATGGTTACCACCATTGCAACTATCCCAAATGTTCATGCACAGGATCAGGCAGCTGTAGTGATTATTGCTACGGGTGATTTCTATGCGATGAATAAATCGCAACAAAAGCGTAGCCTGCAACGACGTTCGAAGGTCTTTGTCGGTGATACTATATCGACAGGTAAAAATAGTCGTGCTCAGGTACGCTTTATTGACGGTGCTGTGTTGTCACTGCGTCCTGAATCTGAGATGAAGATCCATAAATACAATTATGGTAAATCAAAGGCACAGGAAGGTAGCTGGATGACCCTTATCAAGGGTGGCTTCCGTACTATCACTGGTGCGATTGGTAAGAAACACTACAAAGTTAGTACCAGTATGGCCACTATCGGTATTCGTGGCACACACTATGAGGCTGTCATTAATGATCAACAGCTCTATGTGGCGCTGTGGGATGGTGGTGTAACCCTTTCTAATGATGCCGGTGAAGTCGATCTGGGACTTGGAGCTGATTACAACTTTGGTATGGTTCAGAGTAATACGATTGAACCACAAGGTCAGCTGGATCCACCTGAAGCCATTGTGAATGACACTCAGCCAGTAATTGCACCAGATCTGAGTAAAGATGAGTCTGGATCTACTACAACGACTTCTGAGACTACGGATGAAAGTCTGGCAACGGTCTCTGATGAAAGCTGGAATGATCTAACTACATTGGTATCATCGGGTTCAACGACTACTAGCTCTGGTGGTACTACATCAGACGGTGGTACTACATCAGACGGTGGTACTACAGTTACTATGCCTACTTCAGGTTATGGTATTTACACGGTAGCGACAGACCTGTCTGGTACCCCAACAACCGGTAATATCACAGCAACAGGCAGTACCGACTCGTTTTCATCTTTCAATATGAATGCTACAGTCAATTTTGCCTCGGCTGAGATCAGCGGAACACTAACGGCGACCACCATGTCAGCTGGTGTTTCAAATGACTGGGATATGACATTCAGTGGTAGCCCAGGTGCTGGCAGCGGTGTTTCAGGTACTGACTTCAGTATGTCAGGAACTGGGCTTAAGAACAGTATTGATCCTGCCACAGTTGATATCAGCGGTACCTTCAGCGGTTCAACGGGTGAGAACATGGCAGGTACTGTAACTCTGTCAGACGGTTCTACCACTGAAACCGGGACCTTCAGTGCACCAGGTACCTATACACCATAAATATTATTTTTCCCGCCGTTCAAAGACCCCATCCCATTGGGGTCCAGGCGGATTTTTTCTAAACCAGTCAATACGTTCCAGATAAAGATGATAAAGTGGTTTATCATTATCCTGCAATAAGTCTTCAAAAATCTCATTAGCTGCCTTGAAGTTCTGCACTCTATACAAACGTAGGGCTTCTAAATTACGTTCCAGCTCATACATTAGTGGTTTAGTTTCTTCACCGACTCGACATACTGGGTTATAAACCTTGATGGGACGAGAGGTACCTTTTACGACAATCAAATCAAGTTCCTGACAAATAAAATGATTTTTAACCTGTTCATAGGTTTTTTCACCTATTACCAATGGCAGGTCATAATAACGGGTCAGGCCCTCAAGACGAGAGGCCAGGTTGACCGAATCTCCAATGACTGTATAAGAACGTCGATATTCCGATCCCATGTCACCAACATTCATCACTCCGGTATTAATACCAATACCTATCTCAAAAGGTGGGATACCCTCTGCCTCGAATTCTATTTTGAGTGATTTGACCGCTTCCAGCATACCAAAGGCGGCTTCAACAGAATTGACTGCATGATTTTCATCGACAAGGGGGGCTCCCCAGAAGGCCATGATCATGTCACCAACATATTTGTCGATGGTTCCCCGGCTTTCAAAAATAACCCGGGTCATAGGTGTAAAGAAGCGGTTCAACATATCTTTGAGTTTACTGGCCGTGAGAGCCTCCGAGATATTGGTAAAACCACAGATATCTGCGAACAATACCGACATTTCACGACTGACACCTTCAAACCCATAATGCTTTGGATTGTCGGTCATCTCATCGACCAGCTCTCTGGGAATGTATTGGCCAAACATATCCTGTAACTGTGATTTACTTTCAGCCTCTGTCAAAAATCCATAAGCAAGGTTAACAGCGGATAAAACAAAAGCCTGCAGCAAAGGTAGAGCTACGGATAATACAATACCTTGCTGGTTCCACATCCAGATATTGAAGTAGGTGATAACAGAAATAACTGTCAGGGCAAAAAATATCTTCAAATAGGGATTGGCAAAATAAGCCAGTACAAAGACCAGTAACAAGCCACTGACAATTAATACAACCAGATTAGCCCCACTCGCCCAGACAGGTTCTGCTGGAAATTTATCATCCAGTATTCCCGCTACGATATTCGCATGGACTTCAACACCAGGATACACACTTTGCATGGGAACAGCACGAAGGTCGAACAGGCCTTCGGCAGTTGTTCCGATGAATACTATGGCGTTATTTAAAATACCATCCGGTACCTTGTTATGTAATACATCCGTGGCTGATACATAAGGAAAAGAATTATAAGGACCTTTAAATGGGATAATGACTCTGCCCTGACCATCGGTGGGTATGATCTTTTTCTCACTCAGACCAATACCAGTGATGTTGGTAACACCACTGATCTGCTCTGTCAGTACCGTAATTTTGTCTACCAGTTGAAAAACCCTCGCTGTTTCAAGTGCCAGTGAGGGGTATATTCTATCCTTGTATTTAATTACCAACGGTACGCGTCGAATGATGCCATCAGGATCTGCATCAAGAGAGAAGAAGCCAGCGTGTTTCGCGGCCTTTTGTAAAACAGGCAGACTGGCCGTATAGCCCTGCATTTCCGTAACAGTGGAATTGAGTATCGTCGGTAGATTATCAGCCGCCAGGCTTCGAGGTAATAAACCAATAGGTTTGACCTTGCTGCGATGGAATATATAGCCCAGTACCACATCCTTGTCTTTCAGGCTTGTTGCAAATTTTGCATCATTATCAAAATCGCTCATGCGACTTTTTAATACCCGTCTTACCAGATTGGCGCCTGGAACATTTTTGTTTAAATCATTAATAATCGTTTTGGCGCTGTTTCTTTCTGGTTCGGTGAACATGACATCAAAGCCAACGACAATAGCCCCACTTTTGAAGAGTTGTTCAAGTAATATTGCCATTTTGGCGCGGGACCAGGGCCATCGACCCTCATAGCGAAGGCTTTTTTCATCAATATCAACAATAACAACACGTTTATCCTGCTTGACCTGTTTTGGAAGGGTGGCGCTGAGGCGGAGATCGAAGGCGAGAAGTTCGAGGCGTTGCCGTAGATTAACGGCAGAGTCGTATTTGGTGGTTTGAAACCAGACAAAAGCACCAAAGATCAGTAAACCAAGAACAATACTGGTGATTTGTCGTGTGTTCTGCATTTTGAGAATAATGAGTTAGTCCGTATTTCATTAATTGCGTCCTCTGCCAAACAAACTGAAGTAGTTGTCCGTGGTCTGCTGGGCAATCTCTTCCAGATTGGTTTTCCTCAATTCTGCTACGTGTTCTGCCACTTGCCGAACATATGCGGGCTGGTTGGATTTGCCACGAAACGGAACCGGAGCAAGATAGGGAGAATCAGTTTCCACCAGCATGCGATCGGACGGAACCATTTTAGCGACTTCCTTGAGTTCTTTAGCACTGTTGAAGGTCACAATGCCCGAAAAGGAAATCATGAAGTTCAGATCCAGTGCACAGCTGGCAATTTCACGATTTTCGGTAAAGCAGTGCATTACACCACCCACTTCATCGGCTTTTTCTTCTTTAAGTATTCGTAAGGTGTCTTCCGCAGCTTCTCGCATATGGATGATTAGGGGCTTACCGGTTTCCCTGGCAGCAGCTATATGGGTTCTGAAACGATCACGTTGCCATTCGAGATCTCCTTCACTGCGAAAATAATCAAGGCCGGTTTCACCAATCGCCACGACCTGTTCATCATCGGCAAGCTTGATAAGCTCTTCAATTGTGGGTTCGTGACCTTCCGTTTCATTGGGATGTACACCGACTGAGGCCGATACAAAATCAAACTCTCGTGCTGGTTGTAGCACATCATCTAAATGTTCGAGATCGATACAGACACATAACATGTGACCAACCCCCTGATCATTGGCTGCCTGTAAGGCGTTAGCCAGCTTACCTTCAAAGGGCTCAAGATCAAGACGATCAAGGTGACAATGGGAATCTACGAGAAATGGTGTCATGTATCTGAAAAAGAAAGTTGTTTAAATCGAAGTTACAGAGTGTGGGTTTGACGATCAGATTTTAAAGCACCGGCGAGATAGGTTTCTATTTTTGCCCTGGCACCACCACCGTCTTGATCACTGAATTGCACACCAATACCGGCAGCCCGGTTACCCTGGGCGCCCTTGGGTGTGATCCAGATAATTTTTCCAGCCACGGGCAGTTTTTCGGTTTCTTCCATCAGGGTCAACAACATGAAGACCTCATCACCCAGCTTATAGCTCTTATTGGTTGGGATAAACAAACCGCCGTTTTTCACAAAAGGCATGTAGGCAGCATATAGCGCACTCTTGTCCCGAATTGTCAGGGATAAAATACCTTGTCTTGCGCCAATGCCGGCCGGGATATCTGCCATATTATGCGAGCTTCCTGTTGTTTTGATTTGTCGCCAGGTATGTCCAGCTTAATAATATACCTTCAAGTAATAATAGCCCGTTTGCAGAGGTTTGTTGCAAACGTATCGCTTCACCTAGCTGGTCATGAAACTGATAAAGTTTGCCTAAGTCTATCGTTTTCAGCAGAGTTTGCAACTGGTGCATGGCCGATTGATCAACAACGTAATTCTCGCCCGCTGTTTTTAAACGAATCAAGTCACATACCCAGTAATATAACCAGCTAAGAGGCTGGATATCAGACTGTTTATACCAGTTGGCAGCCACTGCAAGTGGCTGTTGATCCGCCTTTAGTAGGTCGAGTAAATCTTTTAAAACTACCTGTCGTCTTTTTAATATATCTGCTTCAAACATATGCACGGCCAATAAAGGAGCGCCATTGGCAGCAGTCAGAATTTCTTCTGTTTGATCTTTGAGCTTTGTTTGAAGCCAGGCAATGGCTTCATTATGTGATGGCAAAGAAAACCGTAGCTTTTGACAACGACTACGAATGGTTGCCGGCAGACGACTGATTTTAGAACAGACCAGCAGTATGATGGTATTTGCCTGGGGTTCTTCCAGAGTCTTGAGCAGGCTGTTGGAGGCAGCCAGGTTCATCTGCTCAGCCTGGGTAATCAGAACTACGCGGTAAGTGCTCAAATGATGGCTTAAGCCCATTTGCTGAATGAGTTCACGAATTTGATCAACCTTAATGGCCTTACCGGCTTCTTCAGGCTGGATGTGGATAAAATCGGGGTGATTACCTGTGTTCAACAACTGGCAGGATTTACACTGGCCACAGGCCTCTCCAGACTCTCCGGTTTGTTCACACAGCAATGATCTGGCTATTGTCTGGGCGAAATCAGCTTTACCGATGCCCTCTGGCCCGTGCAATAACAGTGCGTGAGGCATGGCGCCCGCCTGGTGACGTTTCTGTAACTGTTGCCACTGTTGGCTCTGCCAGGGATAGGGGCTGCTCATGGGGCGGTCAACTCATCCAGAACGGTTTTGATGCGGGATTGCACCGCTTCGATACTACCACTGGCATCAATGACACGGTAGCGCTGAGGCTCAGCCCTGGCCATGCCCAGATAAGTCTCCCTGACCCGCTCGAAGAAGGCCTGTTTCTCCTGCTCGAAGCGATCCGGGGTACTGCGCTCTCCAGCCCGTTTCAGGCCTTCATCTACCGGTAAATCCAGTAACAGGGTCAGATCGGGTCTGAGGGCGCCCTGAACCCATTCTTCCAGGCTGGCAATGCGGCTAATTTCTATGCCTCTACCCCCACCCTGGTAGGCATAGGTGGCATCGGTGAATCGGTCGCAAATGACCCAGTGACCAGCCTCCAGGGCCGGCACTATCTTTTCTTCCAGATGCTGGGCCCGGGCTGCGAACATCAACAATAACTCGGTGTTGTCGGTGATGCTGGTTTGACGGGCATCGAGCAGGAGATCACGGATTTTTTCGGCCAGGGGGGTACCACCGGGCTCTCGGGTTAGCAGAATGTCCTGACTGAGTTGTTTGAAGTAGTCTTCGATAAAGGCAATACTGGTGGTCTTCCCCACCCCTTCAACGCCTTCGATGGTGATGAATTTTCCCCGAGTCATCTAATGTTTTTACTTTTTGGCTTTGCCTGTTTTGGCGTCAAATGAAGAAAATGACTTTTTACGTCCTTTCAACTGATATTTAATGACAGCTCGGTTATGTTCTTCCAGTGTTGCGGAAAAATAATGACTGCCATCTCCCTTGGAAACAAAGTACAGCTCTTTCCCATCAGCCGGGTGCATGGCTGCATGGATGGCCTCACCTCCTGGCATTGCAATCGGTGTAGGCGGTAAGCCCCGACGTCGGTAGGTATTATACGGGGTATCCTTTCTTAAATCACGTCGCCGAATATTACCGTCAAATTTGGGTAACAGGCCATAGATCACGGTCGGATCCGTCTGTAGGCGCATGCGTTTCTCAATGCGTCTGACGAAAACCCCGGCGATGGTCTTTCGCTCTGATGGCTGACCGGTTTCTTTTTCCACAATCGAGGCCATGGTCAGGGCTTCATAGGGGGTTTTATAGGGTAAGCCTGTTGCACGCTTATCCCACTCTTCAGCCAGTTTTTTTTCCATGGCGACATAGGCTCGTTTCAAAAACTCCACATCAGTGAGCCCCCTGGGGAAATGGTAGGTATCTGGATAAAAACGACCTTCCGGATGTGTCTCTGGATAACCAATATGCTTCATGATCTCCTGATGAGAAAGCCCCTGTAAGGTGTGCTTTATATTGGGTTCGTTCTTAATGGCGTCCAGTAGTTGATAAATATTCCATCCCTCAACGATGGTGATACTGTACTGTATGACTTTGCCAGATAATATCTGGTCCATGAAGTCAGCTGCGCTTACACCTTGTTTAATAAGATATTCACCAGTGCTGATTTTATTGGCAGAACCACTTAGTTTTGCATACAGCAACAAATACCTGGGGTGTTCAATAAATCCCTGTTTTTTTAAATCATGAACAATTCGGGTCAGGTTAGAACCACTTCCAACTTCATATTTAAATTCACTCTCCTGTATACGTAGTGAAGAGTGAATTGATACCTGGTAATGAATAATCATTACCAACATCAATAAAAAACCAGTGCTTGCTGCCAACAGATAAGGATTACGCCAACTTAATTTACGCAGGTGATCAAGTTGTAATTGGTGAATTTTCAATTGAATTATTTTAGATAATTTAAATGGCATATTTTGCCTGTAACGTTGATTGTAATTGTTGGGTCACAGGTCCAACAGGAAATGTCCTGTTTAATATATAGCTCACAGGCCATATACCGATCAAACTATTACTGATAAAAATTTCTTCAGCCTTTAGCAATTCTTTTGTTGACCATAATCCCATCTTAATAGAAATCGATTGCTCTTTTGCCAGCTGTATCACAATTTCACGCATTACACCGGCAACTCCGCAAGCAGTTAAGTCCGGAGTGTATAAAGTGCCATTATAAAACCAGAAGATATTGGACATTGTGCCTTCAATTACAAAGCCATTTGTATCGCACATGAGCCCTTCCTGGTACTCATTGCCCTGCCATTCGCTTCTGGCCAGAATCTGTTCAAGTCGATTCAGGTGTTTAATACCGGCCAAAACAGGGTTAATTCCCAATGGGGTTTTGCATGAATGTATCCTCACCCCCTTTTTCTGAAATTGTTCTGGGTATGCAGGTATTTCACCCAATAGAAATATGCGGGATACCTCGCAGCGATCTGGTATTACATAACCACGCTGCCCTATACCCCGTGTCAGTATGAGTTTAAGGACGGCATGGTCTGTTGCTGAAATACACTGCTGAATTTCCTGTGATAACAATTGTTCGTCCGGTAAAGGAATTTTCAGACGCTCACAACCATGTTGCAAACGGTCCCAATGGTATTTCCATAGGGGGATGCTTTGGTGATGGACTCGCATCGTTTCAAACAGACCATCACCGTACTGTAATCCTCGATCCAGGATTGAAATTTCACTACCAGGTTTCCCATTTAACAGAACGCATTTCACTGCAAATTCTCCTGCAATGACAAAAGCATTCCTCTGGCCTTGGCCCGGGTCTCCTGTAACTCTTTTTCTGCAATGGAGTCAGCCACCAGCCCTGCACCAGCGCGAAAAGAAATCTTGTCCTTATCCATCACGATTGTTCGAATGAGGATATTAAGGTCCATATCACCATTATGGTTCAGATAGCCCATAGCACCTGTATAGGGGCCACGACTCGTCTGCTCCAGTTCGGCAATAATTTCCATACAACGTACTTTAGGGCAGCCCGTAATGGTGCCACCTGGAAAAACAGCTCGAATGATATCTCCCGGTGTTTTATTGGCGGCTATTTCACCTCTGACATTGGAGACGATGTGGTGAACATGGGCATAGCTCTCCAGTACCATCAATTCATCAACACAAATCGATCCCGGATTGCAGATACGACCAAGATCATTGCGCTCAAGATCGATTAACATGACGTGTTCGGCCCTTTCTTTTGGGTGTCCGATTAATTCTTCGAGGTTGTGTTTATCTGCCTGATCATTACTTCCTCGAGGACGGGTTCCTGCGATAGGACGGGTTTCTATTACATTTTTGTGTGTACGAACCAGTCTTTCAGGAGAAGAGCTGATAATGGCAGCATTATCAAAATGAACTAGACCGGCAAAGGGTGATGGGTTGGACTTTGAGAGCCGGTTAAATAATTTGGTTTCTGACATATCTTGCCCACTATGGCCGGTCCATTTGCGGGATAGATTGACCTGGAAGACATCACCATCTCGAATATAGTTCTTTACTTGCTCAACACCATCAAGAAAGTTTTCTGGTGGGTCTTCCTCAAGAGTAATATTCCATTGAACATCTTCAGCCAATGATGTTGTTTTCAGGCAATGGATATCATCCATTGTATCTTTGATGACATGTTCATACTCAGGTTCACACACTAGCCAGCTTTGGTGCTCTAAGCGATCATTAATGACTGCCAGCGGAATTCGTATAGCAAGGGCGGTAGGAATAGCTGATGTTTCATTGTCAACAAGATGTAAACAGGGTTCAATTTCTGCAGCCAACTCATAACCCATGTATATAAACCAGCCTCCATGAAACGGCAGGTTTGATAGTGTTTCTGGTTTGTTTTTTCGTTCGCGCTGCCATGCCGTATCAAGCGCATGTAAAAACTGAGTTTCATCAAGCCCGGGGAGATCGCTGATCAAACCAGTTGGCCAAAGTTCAACTTTACTTTGCGGAAAGCCTAACAGGATATCGTAACGATCCAGTGAGGTATTAGACGTACTATGTGATGTACTTGCCAGCAGGTAGGGATATCGTGCAGGCTGATGGGCATGTAAACGTGTTAAGTCGACGAACCCAGCAAGGCTCTCAACAATCAGTGAATTTTCTGTCATAAGCGTGGCCATTGGCTCATCCTAGTTTTTAATCAGGAAAAGCCGCTGGCCAATTTTATTCTGGCTTTTTCAGAATCAGGGTTCCGTTTGTGCCACCAAACCCGAATGAGTTAGACATGGCATAATCAATCTTCATTTCACGGGCTGTATCGGGGACGAAGTCCAGATCACATTCCGGATCCTGGTTCTCTATATTGATTGTCGGTGGCGCCACCTGGTCACGAATTGCCAGTGCTGTAAATATGGCCTCGATACCGCCGGCCGCACCCAGTAGATGGCCGGTCATTGACTTTGTCGAACTCATGGCCAGTTTTTTCGCATGGTCCCCGAAAGCACCTTTGGCTGCCATGACTTCTGCCACATCGCCTGCTGGTGTTGAGGTACCATGAGCATTGATGTAATCGATTTGCTCGGGATTGATGCCACCACTATTCATGGCCGCCTGCATGCATCGCATGGCGCCTTCTCCACCTTCTGAAGGTGAGGTCATATGGTAGGCATCACCACTCATTCCGTAGCCCACAACTTCTGCATAGATGTTCGCACCACGTTTTTTAGCAGACTCATATTCTTCCAGAACTACTACACCAGCACCATCACTCAGAACAAAGCCATCACGGTCCTTGTCCCAGGGACGACTGGCCCTTTCAGGGTCATCGTTACGGCTGGAGAGGGCCCTGGCAGCGGCAAATCCACCTAACCCTAGCGCAGTGGTCGCCATTTCCGCTCCACCCGCCACCATGGCATCAGCATCGCCGTATTCAATCATTCTCGCCGCATCACCAATACTATGGGTTGCCGTAGCACAGGCGGTCACCGTCGCGACATTCGGGCCTTTAAAGCCAAACCGAATGGAGAGATTCCCTGAGATCATATTGATGATACTGGCGGGTATGAGGAAGGGAGATATTTTGCGAGGCCCACCTTTTTTGTAGGCCTCATAATTTTTTTCGATTGTGTGAAGGCCACCGATACCTGAGCCAATGGCAACACCGATCCGATGTGCGTTGTCATCAGTGACTTCAAGGCCAGCATCTTCAACTGCTTCAATCCCTGCTGCGATGCCATAATGGATAAAGGGATCCATCTTACGTGCATCTTTGGCTGCCATGATGGTAGTGACATCGAAATCCTTTATCGAGCCACCAAAGCGGGTAGCAAAGGCACTGACATCAAAATGGGTGATTGGTGCGATACCACTTTTCCCTGCCAGAATATTTTCCCAGGATGATTTCACATTCAGTCCGACCGGTGACAACATACCCACACCGGTGATTACGACACGACGCTTAGCCAAGGAGGCCTCCTCATATGCAGGACACAAACAAAAGGCCGCATCGACAATCTGCTGATGCGGCCGGGTTAGATCTCAAACAACCAGTTTAACTGGCGTTTGAGTTAATGTAATTAATTGCTTCTTGAACAGTTGTGATCTTTTCAGCTTCTTCATCAGGAATTTCAGTTTCAAATTCTTCTTCCAGAGCCATAACCAATTCAACGGTATCCAGTGAATCGGCACCAAGATCGTCAACAAAAGAAGCGTCGTTTTTCACTTCGTCTTCTTTAACACCCAGCTGTTCTACAACAATTTTTCTTACGCGTTCTTCAACACTGCTCATGCGGTTTCTTCCTCCGATTTATATTTGTTCAACACGAACGCCATGTCGCCGTATTGTATTGAATTCTGATCAATGATGCCAACTTCAATATAGTACTAATACACAACGTTGCTAGTTCAATTTACCATTTAATCACTTAATTTAACAAAGTGATTAATAAGTATTCAGACCATGTACATGCCACCGTTGACATGCAGGGTAGTGCCAGAAATGTAAGCAGCCCCTGGCGAGGCCAGGAAAGCTACTGCACTGGCAATTTCTTCGGGTTGTCCAAGACGATTTAATGGAATTTGACCCAGTAAAGCCTCTTTCACAGAGTCTGGTAGGGCTTTTGTCATATCTGTATCAATAAAGCCTGGTGCTACGACATTCACAGTAATTCCTCTTCCACCAACTTCACGGGCCAGGGACTTACTAAATCCCATCAAACCCGCCTTGGCAGCGGCATAATTCGTCTGGCCGGCATTACCGGAAGCACCAACGACTGAGGCGATACTGATGATACGTCCTTTGCGCGCCTTGGTCATCTGTTTGAGGCAGGCCTTGGTGACTCGGAAAACAGAACTGAGATTGGTGTTAATAATGTCATCCCACTCCTGGTCTTTCATACGCATCAAAAGGTTATCTCGCGTAATCCCTGCATTGTTGACCAGAATACTCGGTGCACTGAATTTTTCTTCAATCAGCTTAACCCCATTAGTAATACTATCTGGATCGGTAACATTCATATTCATACCAAAACCAGTAATGCCTTCCGCTGATAGATAATCACTGATCGCCTGGGCACCGTTATCGGAAGTGGCTGTACCGATTACTGTGGCACCCTCTTTACCTAAAGCCAGAGCAATGCACTTGCCTATTCCTCGACTGGCGCCAGTTACCAGTGCCACTTCATTTTCCAGAGTCATGTCGTCGTCCTCTTAATAACTATATTTTTTTGTATTTAGCATTTAGTTATGCTGATAAAGCCTTTGTCAGTGTCTCAGTATCATAAACTGGATAGGCATTCATTGTCTTTACAATGCGCTTATTAAGACCAGCCAGCACCTTGCCAGGACCAGATTCAATCACAGTTTCTATATTCTGATCATGCATTGATTTTATCACTTCAACCCAGCGAACCGGTTGATAGAGTTGTCGAGTCAGGGCATCACGGATTTCTTCTGCACCTGTTGGGCTAGCCACATCAACATTATTTATTACAGTTATTTCAGGGGTTTTAAATTCGATCTCGGCAAGTTTTTTAGCCAATTCATCAGCAGCAGGTTTCATCAGAGAACAATGAGACGGAACACTTACAGGAAGTAATACAGCTCGTTTGGCTCCTTTGTCTTTTGCGACCACGGTTGCTCTCTCTACGGCATCTTTACTACCCGCCACAACAACTTGTCCAGGGGAGTTAAAGTTGACCGGTTCAACAATGTCTCCCTCAGCGGCCTCGTCACAGACAGCCTTTACGGTATCATCATCCAGGCCAAGGATGGCTGCCATGGCACCACTGCCTGCTGGAACAGCCTGTTGCATTAACCTGCCTCGCTCAGCTACCAGACTGGCTGCATCAGCAAAGTTCAATACACCCGCACAAACCAATGCCGAATATTCGCCAAGGCTGTGACCTGCCATTACTGTGGGTGTTACACCGCCCTCTGCCAACCAGACCCGATAGGTTGCCACACCAGCAGCCAACATGGCCGGTTGGGTTATTTCAGTAGAATTGAGTTTCTCGGCTGGACCTTCCTGTACCAATTGCCAGAGATCAAATCCCAGTACAGATGAAGCTTCCTGAAATGTCGCTACAACTTGTTCATGCGCTTCTGCCAATCCAGATAGCATTCCTACCGATTGAGAACCTTGACCGGGAAATATAAAGCCAATAGACATGAGTACACCTTAATCTTTATTAAATTGTTACCAGCGCAGAGCCCCAGGTAAAGCCACCACCAAAGGCTTCAAACAGAACGGTATCACCCTGTTTGATTCGCCCATCGCGCATGGCAATATCAAAGGCTAATGGAATTGAGGCAGCTGAGGTGTTGCCATGCTCGTGAACTGTGACAACAACATGATCCATGGACATGCTGAGTTTTTTGGCCGTTGCATTGATAATACGAATATTGGCCTGATGGGGTACCAGCCAGTCAATATCCGATTTTTTCATATCGTTAGCTTTGAGCGTTTCATCGACAATGCGGCCAAGGGTATTTACGGCCATTTTAAAGACTTCATTGCCCTTCATCTCCATATAGGCCTCACCGGCCTTGAGCTTCTGATAATTTTCAGAAATGCCAGCTGGAACTGTCAACAAATCCCGATACTGGCCATCAGCGTGTAAATGGGTCGACATAATACCGGGTGTATCGCTGGCCGTTAAAACAACTGCACCCGCCCCATCACCGAATAAGACACAGGTACCCCGGTCATTCCAGTCAACGATACGTGACAGAGTTTCTGCACCTACCACCAGGGCATTTTTCGCCTTGCCGGTTTTGATGAACATATCGGCCATACCCATGGCATAAACAAAACCGGTACAGACTGCCTGGACATCAAAGGCTGGACAGCCATGGATATCCAGACGTTGTTGTAACAGGCAAGCCGTACTTGGGAAAATGCGATCGGCGGTAGTTGTACCCACCACAATCAGATCAATATCCTTTGCCTTGAGACCAGCGGCATCTATAGCATTTCTGGCTGCCTGCTCTGCAAGATCACAGGTGGTTTGATTGTCATCGGCGATATGGCGTTTTTTAATACCCGTTCGCTCAGTGATCCAGGCGTCCGTGGTATCAACCATCTTTTCCAGATCTGCATTGGTCAATACTTTCTCTGGCAAATAACTGCCCGTGCCAATAATTCGAGAATAGATCAAGCTGTGCGCTCCCCTACCAAGGTTGATTCCAGTCGACTGCTGATACGCTGCGGTACATTTTTTGTGACCTCAGTAATGGCTTCATTAATCGCATTAGTAAAGGCCAGAGCATCGGCACCGCCGTGACTTTTAATGACAATTCCCTGCAAACCTACAAGACTTGCCCCATTGTATTCCCTTGGATCAATTCGACGTTTGAAGGCCTTTAAGACTGGTGAGGAGATTAAACCTGCCAATAAGGTAAAGGGGTTTTTTTTGAATTCCTGTTTCATGTAGTGACTGATCATTTTGGCCACACCCTCACTGGTTTTGAGCATGACATTTCCTACAAAACCATCACATACAACCACATCAGCATGACCAAGATAGATCCCATCACCTTCTACATAACCGATGTAGTTGAGATGGCTGCCGGATAATAAACGAGCGGCTTCTTTGACTCGCTCATTACCTTTAATTTCTTCCTCACCAATATTCAATAGGCCAACTGTTGGTTTATCTTTCTCTTCAACGGCACTGGCCAGCTCAGATCCCATTACGGCGAATTCAAACAGGTGTTCGGCAGATGAATCAACATTGGCTCCCAAATCCAGTACATAGGTATGGCCAGTCGTAGTGGGAAGGGTGGTACAGATGGCCGGTCGATCAATGCCAGGCAGAGTCTTGAGCACAAAGCGTGCTGTTGCCATCAGGGCACCGGTATTACCAGCACTGACACAGGCCTGTGCCTTGTTTTCCTTGACCAGGTTGATGGCAACCCGCATAGAAGAGTCTTTTTTACCTCGCAGAGCCTGCGAAGGCAATTCATCCATTGCAACTACCTGGGAAGCATGTTGAATACTCAAACGATCAGATAACTGTGCCTTATTATTTGCAAGTTCGGATTGGATTGTGGACTCATCCCCGACAAGGATTAGTTTAAGACCGGCGTTCTTTTTTAACGCCTTTAATGCAGCCGGGACAACGATACTCGCTCCATGATCACCGCCCATTGCATCAAGTGCTATTGTGGCTTTCACATTCATGAAATAGGTTTAACGCCGCTAATTGTTATAGTAATAATTGTGTGTTTTTTATACAGGGCACGTTTAATCGTGCCCTGTATTGGACAAACAGTCTAATTTATTGCACTGACTTGTCAATCAGGAAGGAAGACCCTGCTGATAACAGGTTTCCAGAAATGACTAGTCTTCCTGTTTGGTATCAAAGACCTTACGGCCACGGTAGTAACCATCGGCACTAACGTGATGACGCAGATGCGTTTCACCAGTGGTTGGCTCGATAGATACTGCACGTGCCGTCAGGGAGTCATGTGAACGGCGCATACCGCGCTTGGATGGGGTTTTACGATTCTGTTGAACTGCCATAATCTGCCTCGTTTACTTCAATGATCTTTCTTTAGTTTCTCAAGAACAGCAAAGGGATTCTCTTTTGTCTCACCATTTGCATGCTGTTCAGCCAATTCTGTCTTGTCCTTGGTGGGTTGAGCGATACAATCATTCTCACCATGCATCGGTACCTGTGGAATGGACAGGAGGATTTCATCCTCAATCACATCCAGTACATGCATGGGGGTTGATTCAACCACCAATGGTTCGTATGTCTCGGGTAAACGTTCCACTTCACCATCACTCTGGATAATTGCCAGATGAAAGTCACTTTCCAGCGGATAATCCATCTTTGCCAGGCAGCGCTGACATTGTAGTATCAGATTTGCCTTCAGATGACCCCGCAGGATTCGCATACCAATTTCATCAACTTCAAATTGAAGTTCGACATCGACATTTCCCTCATCAGATTCCAGCAGGGGTAACAGCCTCTTGAACTGTTTTATCCTGACTGGACTGCTGAATTGGCGACCCTGTTCGGCCATGCGAAAAGGATCTAATTCGATAGGTAGACGCTGCTGCCCGGACATAAGCGGCGAATTGTATCCGCGGCCCCACAAAGAGTCAAAAGATATAGGCCATTTTATTGCGAATTCAATAACATAATCTTTCTCCTTATTAATATAAGGCATTAATCCGTATCAATATTGGCGGAAATTTGTATAATTGCCGCCCATTGTTGATTTTGACTCGGATTGACCCATGCCCAAGCTTGTTCTTGCCTCGACCTCCCCTTTCCGCCGGGCCATCCTGGAAAAACTGGGCCTGGCCTTTGAAGTTTGCTCTCCGGACATCGATGAAACCCCGTTAGGGGACGAGACCCCAGGACAACTGGTTGCCCGGCTGGCCTGTGCCAAAGCATCAAAAGTAGTTGAAGATTATCAGGATGCCCTGGTGATAGGCTCCGATCAGGTGGCAGTTATTGATGATGAGATTCTGGGTAAGCCGGGAGATCATGACAGCGCGGTAGCCCAGTTGCAAAAGGCCTCTGGGAAGACTGTGCAATTCTTAACGGGTTTGTGCCTAATTAACAGTGCTACTGGCCAGACACAGTCGGAAACGGTTCCATTTCTGGTCCATTTTCGTTCATTGAATTCTGAACAAATTGAAAATTACCTGCAAGCCGAGCAACCCTATAACTGTGCTGGAAGTTTTAAATCGGAGGGATTGGGCATTGCCCTGTTCGAACGACTGGAAGGTGAAGACCCCAATACTCTGATTGGTCTACCATTGATTCGTTTGATCCGAATGTTAGAAAAAGAGGGAATGCCGGTTATTTGAGTGGAAAGGACTGAAAGCCTGTGATCTGGGCAAAGGTTTTCGCAAAGGAGGCCCCAATCCGGTCAGCAAATCTTTCGAATACTGTTTCTCTAGGGGTGTAATTCACGATTTCTTCCGCTTCGATAATCTCTCGGGCAACATAACTGCTGCTGCCAAGCCCGTCTACCAGTCCCAGCTCCATACTTTCTTCTCCAGTCCAGACCAGACCGCTGAAAAGGCGAGGATCATCTTTCAGACGCTGGCCCCTACCTTGTTTGACGATATCGATAAACTGTCGATGAACAGTACCCAACATTTTATTGATATGGGCCACATCTTCTTTTTTCTGTGGGGAAAAAGGGTCTAGGAATCCTTTACTTTGACCTGAGGTATACATGCGACGTTCGACACCCAGTTTTTTCATGGCCTCCACAAAGCCAAAGCCATTGGTCACTACACCGATGGAACCGATCATGCTGGCCTTATCGGCAAAAATTTCATCTGCAGCTACTGCGATGTAGTAGCCACCTGAGGCACAAACATCGGTCACTACGGCATAAACTTTTTTCTGTGGATAAATATCTCGCAGACGCTTAATTTCATCATTGATATAACCGGCCTGAACCGGGCTGCCACCCGGGCTATTGATACGAATAATGACCCCAGCTGAGTGCTTGTCTTTAAAGGCAGAGCGCAGACCAGTAATAATGGTGTCTGCATTGGCTTCGGTATCGTTGGCAATGACACCATTGATTTCGACCAGTGCCGAATGACGCCCTGTTTTGAGACTGGTTTTGTCCACCCCTCCAGGTAAATACATCATCAGTAATATGAGCAGGAGATAGGCAAATAACAGGGACTTGAAAAAGATGCTCCAACGCCGGGTTCGACGCTGTTCATTCAGGGCAGCAAAGGCCAGGCGGTTTATCACATCCTGTTGCCAGTCCTGATCTTTATTGGGCTTCTGAGCTTCCTGAGGTGGTGTATCGTTCATCAACTATTTGATATGTCCGGATCAGTTTTGTGACTATGTTGTTGTTAATCTGATTGAGTATAACGGCTCGATAGGCGCTTGTCTTGATATTAGCCTTTTGCAATTTCCGGACTGGGGTTGTTTAACAGCCAGTCTGATAATTCAGCAATACTGTCGACACAGTTGAGTGGGTTGCAGTCTAGTAAGCGTTGCTTTTCATGCACCCCATAGCTGACGGCCAGCGCATCTGTCCCGGCATTATTGGCCATTTGCAGATCATATTCACTGTCACCAACCATCAGGGTATCAGTTGTACCAACATCTATCTCCGCCATGATATCCAGCAACATTTTCGGGTGTGGTTTAGAAATGGTTTCATCGGCGCATCGTGTGGTATTAAATACAGCATGCAATCCGGTTTCATCCAGAACTTTATCCAGCCCTGCTCTGCCCTTACCTGTGGCAACAGCCAGTAAATGACCTTTTTCCAGGAGTTGTGATAAAAGCGGGATCACACCCTCAAAGAGCAAGCTGGGAGTTTTATCGCCTTCAAGAAAATGGTAGCGGTAACGATCAACCAGAGCCTGATAGTCATTGGATGACAAATCGGGGTATAGGGTGGCAACTGATTCACGTAGGCCCAGACCGATGATGTTCCGAATGTCATTATCAGACCGGCCGGCTAGTCTCAGATCTTCAATCGCTCCACGCATGCAGGCAATGATTCTGGCTTCAGAATCCATGAGTGTGCCATCCCAATCAAATACGATTAATTTATGTTGCAAGTTTGTACCTCATATCCAGTTTTTTAAGTAGCTGGGATAAATCTGAAGGTAAAGGGGCTGTCACAGTAATTTTTGGTCCATCATCAGATATTTCAAACTCCAGTTTTACAGCGTGTAAAAAAAGCCGTTTCAAACCCTGGGCTCTGAGTAATTTGTTGAAATTTTCATCTCCATACTTGTCATCTCCCGCTATCGGGTGGCCGGTACTTGTTGCATGGACCCGGATTTGATGTGTCCTCCCCGTATCCAGTTTCACCTGCATCAGGCTGGCCTGCTCACTGCATGTCAGAGGTTGAAACAGGCTTCTGGCCGGCTTGCCATCCGGGCTGATAATGACCATGCGCTCTCCAGATTTCAGCGTATTTTTTCGTAAAGGGGCATCAATCACTCGATCGCCACCGCCCCAGTCATTTTTCACCAGGGTCAGATAGTATTTGTCGACCTGATTTTGTCGTATTAATTCATGCAGAGTCCGCAAGGCACTGCGCTTTTTGGCAATAATGAGACAGCCGGATGTCTCACGATCCAGTCGATGCACCAGCTCCAAATATGGGGCATCTGGCCTTAAAGCCCGGAAAGCCTCAATGATTCCGTAACTCAGTCCACTACCACCGTGAACAGCAATACCACTGGGTTTATTCAAAATGAGTAGTCGTTTGTCCTCGAAGAGAATACTTTCCTCTATTTGCTGTAAAACCCGCTCATGGGGTTTGACAGGAACACTTTCTGATAGCCTGACAGGAGGAATACGGACCAGATCACCGGCCTGGAGGCGGTATGTTGGCTTGATACGTCCTTTATTCACCCTCACCTCTCCCTTACGCAGGATTCGGTAGATAAGGCTCTTGGGAGCTCCCTTAAGGCGGGCTAAAAGAAAATTATCTATCCGCTGTCCCGCCTGACTGACATCGATTTCGACCATTTTAACGGCTACGAGCTTGTTTTCTGGTGAATTTCCCATATGTACTCTGTGGTAAATGTGTGTGTGGGACATTGATGGACCCATCATTCACTGATATAGTCAGTCAATGGCCTGGCCCTATTGTAGTGCGCTGACCTCTTAAAGGCAGACCAGCCGGGTTCATAAATTTTACGGTTTTATGTCCTCTTCACCAATATTCAGTTGGAGAGGTATGAAAAGACACGGGGCAGTTCCGGGATAATCAAAACATCACCCGAACGCCAAAGGAAAAACAGCGCTCCCGATGACCCAACAAGGATCATGCTGGGCAGACCCGAATAATTGAGTATACATCGTCTTGGTTTAGTATTAAGCCACCTGATGACGAATGTAAGGTCTGGCGAACCCGCTTGTCCCCCAGAGGGCCGTGGTTGAGCGCCGCAGACAAAAAGGTTTTAACATGAAAAGAATGTTGTTTAACGCAACTCAGCCAGAAGAGTTGCGTGTCGCAATGGTCGATGGCCAGCGTCTATATGACCTGGATATCGAAACCACCCACAGAGAATCCAAAAAATCTAATATCTATAAAGGTCGTATCACACGCATCGAGCCCAGTCTCGAAGCCGCCTTTGTCGATTACGGTGCCGAACGCCATGGTTTTCTACCCCTAAAAGAGATCTCTCGTACTTATTTTAATAAAGACGTCGATCTTGGTGCTGGCCGCATTAATATCAAGGAAGTGCTCAATGAAGGACAGGAAGTCGTCATCCAGATTGGCAAAGAAGAACGTGGTAATAAAGGGGCAGCCCTGACCACATTTATTAGCCTAGCCGGTCGTTATCTGGTGTTGATGCCCAATAACCCTCGTGCAGGAGGAGTTTCTCGTCGGATAGAGGGTGAAGACCGTAGCGAGGCCCGCGACTCTCTCAGCAGTTTAACCATTCCTAATGATATGGGAATCATCCTGCGCACAGCGGGGGTCGGTAAAAGTGTGGAGGAATTGCAATGGGATTTGGATTATCTTATTCAGCTTTGGCAATCAGTAGATACTGCGGCCAATGAAAAACCAGCTCCATTTCTTATATACCAGGAAAGTAACCTCATAACTCGTGCCATCCGAGATTATCTCCGAGCCGATATTAATGAGATTCTGGTTGACCAAGAAAAGATCTATAACAAGGCCCGTGACTTTATGTCTCAGGTTATGCCCCACAACCTGAACAAGATAAAGTTTTATAACGATCCAGTCCCACTGTTCACCCGTTATCAGGTTGAAACTCAGATTGAATCAGCTTTCCAACGTGAGGTACGACTACCTTCAGGTGGTTCAATTGTTATCGACCACACCGAGGCACTGCTTTCTGTCGATATCAACTCATCCAAAGCAACCAAGGGTGGGGATATTGAAGAGACTGCTCTTAATACCAATCTTGAAGCTGCTGATGAGATTGCCCGTCAGTTACGTCTGCGTGACCTGGGCGGACTGGTCGTGATCGATTTCATTGATATGACCCCTGCTCGCAACCAGCGAGAAGTGGAAAATCGTCTGCGTGAAGCCCTGAAAATGGATCGTGCACGTGTTCAAATTGGCCGAATCTCACGCTTTGGTCTTCTGGAAATGTCGCGCCAACGACTGCGTCCTTCTCTGGGAGAGTCCAGCCAGATCGTCTGCCCTCGTTGCAGTGGCCAGGGCACGATACGCAGTATTGAATCTCTAGCTTTGTCAATTCTTCGAATCATCGAAGAAGAGGCCATGAAGGATAAAACCACGCGTGTGGTGGCACAAACACCGGTTGATGCAGCGACCTTCCTGCTAAACGAAAAACGTGATGTGATAGCGGCTATTGAGCAACGCCAAAAAATACAGGTCTTATTAGTTCCTAATCCTCACCTGGAAACACCTCACTATCTGGTTGAGCGAATCCGTGAAGGAGATAGTGGCGTAGAAAGTAAGCAGGCAAGTTATGAAATTGCCAGTACACCTGAAGTGTTACTGGATAATATACAGGCTTCAACTGCCAAGCAGGTCTTTGAAGAGCCCGCTGTGAAAGCGGTAGCCCCCGCATCACCACGGCCCGTAGCTACCCAAGCGAGGGGTCCTGGACTTCTGGTCAGATTATTCCGTGCTTTGTTTGGAACAGGTGAGAAAAAACCTAAACAGGCCCAAAAACCACAACGTGGCCAACAACGAGGTAAAGCTCAACCACAACGCCGGCAGCAGCAACGCAACCGTGGCCAGCAACGTCGTACGCAACAGCCACGCCAACAAACTGCAGGTTCTCAACAGCGTAAGGATAAACAGCCGGATAAAACACCGACCCAAGCTCAGCAGCAGGATGCCAAGCAAAATCCTCAAAAACAGAATGTACGTAATACCCCGCAGCAGGCAGGTGGCACTGGTGGTCAAGGTCAGGGGCAACGCCGTGGCCGCCGTGGTAACAACCGTCGTCGCCGTCCTCAACAAAACGGAAAACAGGCAGGTCAGGAAGGTGACAATAGTACTAATATTGATCATTCTACCGGACAAGAAGTGTCCAGTCCTGTACCTTCTTCTGCTCCTCGGGAAACAAATCCAGAAACCAGGCCAGTAGAAAAGACATCTTCCAAGAATCCTCCTGAAATGGAAAAATCACCTTCTACAACACCAGCATCTCCATCTTCTACAAGTGGCGGAAATGGAACGTCATCAGGGCCAAAGTTGCAACAGGTGGAAACTAAAGTTCCTTCTGCAGCACCTCAAACAGAGAAGTCCTCGACCGCTAATAGTGGTGAAAATAAATCGGGTAATGTGTCGCAGAGTCAGCCCAGTAGTTACAAATCATCTGGTGAGACTAAACCCACTGACCCTCCTGTCCGTGTGGATTAATCTTCAATTGTGATTCAGACCTTAAAAAGGAGCTTTTGCTCCTTTTTTTATTGTCTGGTGGGCTCTCTGGCCTAAACAGAAGCCCGAAAAGGCCGATAGCATTTAATGAAATCACTTACTTGTGTATCTATATGAAACAAATCACTCTCCTCGCATTACTGTTTATAGGCATTTTGGTAACCCCACTGGCAAGTGGTGCCGCCAAGGAAAAGCCGAAAGAAGAATCCAAAGGCGACAAAAAAGAACAGATTGCACCAGAAGAAGAATCCACTTTACCCAAGATTTATCTCAAACTGGATCCTTCATTGGTGGTTAATGTAGAGGAAAAAGACGTCACCAGGTTTTTACAGGTTGATACACAATTGCAGTTTACGGATCCATTGGCGCAGGGCATTATTGAAAAACACATGCCCGCCATTCGTCATACCATTATCATGGTCATTAGCGGTTCCGATGTTCCCACAATTAAAACATCCAAGGGAAAAGAAGAGCTGAGGAAAAACACACTGGTAGCCTTGCAGAAAACGATGGGGGATATTACAGGTGAACCTGTAATCGAAGAAGTCTACTTCACTGGATTTATTATCCAGTAAATTACGATAGATGTCTTTTTTGGATATGTTCCAATAGACCAAGGGCAGCCTGTTCTACCATATCAAAGACAACCTCAAATCCCTTAGCACCACCATAATAAGGATCTGGAACTTCTGTACCAGGGTGATTTCTGGCAAATTCTAGAAACAGCGATAAGTTGCCCTGATAGTCGGGCGGACAGAGATCTTCAAGAACTGTGTAATTATCATTATCCATGGCAAGAATATAATCAAATTCTTTGAAATCCTTTTCACTTACTCTTCTGGCCTTTAGATCAGACAAATCAATCCCACGTTTAGATGCCGTTGCCTGGGCTCTGCGATCAGGTTGCTCGCCTACATGATAAGCATGGGTACCAGCAGAATCTGTTATAATGGAATCGCTTAAATTTCTTTCCTGGACAATGTGCCGAAAAATACCTTCTGCAGTTGGTGAGCGGCATATATTGCCCATGCAAACAAATAGAACGTTAATAGTCTTCATAATTAATCTATGTGTTAAAAGCTTGTCAGGTGTTTATAAAATAATTTTGTGCATTTAGTAAATCTTGTTCTGTATCGATACCCTGGCCTGGGGGCTCAATCGCAACTCCCATCGCAATATCAAAACCGTGCCATAGAACTCTAAGTTGTTCCAGTGACTCCAACTTTTCCAGAGGGCTTGTTGTCATCGAAATATACTCTTTCACGAAACCGGCACGATAAGCATATAACCCAATATGCCTGAAACAGTTGTTAGATAATTCAGATGATATTTTCTTATCTGATGTTGCAAAAACATCTCTATCCCAGGGTATAGGGGCGCGACTAAAGTAAATGGCATGATGACTTTTATTGAGGACAACTTTGACTACATTTGGGTCAAATACGTCTTCAATATTAGTTATCAATTCACAAAGACTGGCCATTTTACATTCTGGGTTTGACTGTAAGAGCTCAGCCACCTGATCCAGACAGGCTGTTGGCATCATGGGTTCATCACCCTGTAAATTGATGATTATCGCTTCATCACCTAATTTTTTTTTCTCAATAACCTCGGCCAGTCTTTCTGTCCCTGAACTATGCTGGTTTGATGTCATGCAGACTTCAGCACCAAATGCCTCTGCCGTTTGCTGAATCCTTTCATCGTCTGTTGCAATAATGACAGAACTGGCCTGACTCAGGCTGGCCTGTTCATAGACATGTTGAATGATAGGTTTATCGGCAAGCAGGCGAAGGGGTTTTCCTGGTAAACGCGTAGAGGCATACCGGGCAGGTATGATTACATGAAATTGCAATCAGACTTCCTCGTGAGGTTCCAGTTGTCTGGCCTCTTCTTCCAGCATGACAGGAATGCCATCTCTTACGGGAAAAGCCAGTCGATCAGCTTTACAAATAAGTTCCTGGTTGTTTTTATCGTAGACCAGGCTGCTTTTACAGACAGGACAGGCAAGAATATCGAGCAGTTTATTATCCATTTGTATGGATTTCCTTCAGTTTTTCTATAATTTTTTGTCCAAATATTTCCTGGACTTCAACGGTAACAGGTACGTACCAGAAATCCTGTTGTGCATATCGTTTGCATTTTACCGCATCTTTTTCCGTCATTAAAATTGGTTTTTTGTCTTCAAACACCAGTTCCTCTTCTGTAAAAGGATGATGATCTGGGAATGGGTGTGGAATGACTTTAATACCAAATTCCTGTAACTGTGTAAAAAATCGGTCAGGATTGCCAATACCTGCCACTGCATGAACCTCTTTTCTCTTAAACTGTTCGAGAGGAACAGTTTTTGTTGAATCGAGCAAACTGCAGGCATGTGTAAGTGTATATCGCATGGCATATTCATCTTTTTGAGCTTCACCATTTGCGATAATAAAATCAACTTTTTCCAGTCTTTTAACCGGTTCACGCAACGCTCCGGCCGGTAAGCAATAGCCATTTCCAAAACGCATTTTTCCATCGACAACAGCGACTTCAATATCACGATGAAGGGCGTAATGCTGTAGGCCATCATCAGAAATAATGACATTACAGCTTGGATGATATTGCAGTAATTCCTGGCATGAGATCAAGCGTTCAGGTCCTACCGCCATAGGAGAGTGAGTTCGCTTTGAAATCAGGATAGCCTCATCACCTACTGCATAGGGATCACCGTCGGGACGAACCTGTTGTGGCCAATGTCTCGCCTTCCCACCATACCCCCGACTTATGATGCCTGGTTGATATCCTTTATCTTTCAGGTAGTTTGTCAGCCAGGTAACCAGAGGGGTCTTGCCTGTACCACCTACTGTCAGGTTGCCAACCATGATAACAGGGACATTGACCTTTTCAGTCTTTTTTAATTTGAGGTGATAGGCAAGTCGTCGGCAAATAACAATGGCACAATACAACCAGGAAATCGGTCTTAAAATCTTGGCGGCTCCCTGCTTGCTTTGCCAAATGGCAAACAGTTTGAACTCCAGTTTACGTTTTAAGGCTTTGATCAACTATTATTCCCCAGTTTCACTGTTTTTTTCCTGAAATTGCAATTTATAAAGCTTTGCATACATAGCGTCTTTTGCCAGTAACTCTTGATGAGAACCCTGTTCGATGATTTTGCCCTGCTCCATTACCACGATTTTGTCGACTCTTTCGATGGTGGATAAACGATGCGCAATTACCAGTGTAGTTCGACTTTTCATCAGTTCATCCAGGGCCTGCTGAATATAGCGCTCAGATTCATTGTCCAGTGCAGATGTGGCTTCATCCAGGATCAGGATGGGGGCATTTTTCAGGATTGCGCGTGCAATAGCCAGGCGTTGACGCTGACCACCTGACAGGAGTACACCATCTTCACCAACTTGAGTATTCAGGCCCTCAGGTAATTGCTCGATAAACTCCATGGCGTGGGACATTTTTGCCGCACGAATAATATCTTCTTCTGTAGCAGTTTCTAGCGCACCATATGCGATATTATGTGCAATAGTGTCATTAAAGAGGGTGACATGTTGACTAACTAAAGCGACATGGTCACGCAGGCTTGATAGCTTTATTTCCCGAATATCTTTTCCATCGAGTGTGACCCGCCCATCAGTCAGTTCATAGAACCTGGGTAGCAAGTTAACCAGAGTGGTTTTACCAGCACCAGATCGGCCTACAAAGGCAACACTTTCTCCAGCCGGTATATCCAGGTTTACCCCATCAAGAACTTTCCCCTTGTCAGCCATATAAGCAAAACTGACCTGTTCAAAACGGATATCACCTTTGACTAATGAAATCTCATCCCCACCGATGTCTTTTTCACGTTCCATGTCCAGAAAATCAAAAACACTTTGTGCAGCAGCAATTCCCTGTTGTAATAGTGCGTTAACACTGGTCAGCCTTCTAATTGGTTGCATTAACATCAACATGGCCATGATAAATGAAACAAAGGTATCAACACCGATAATTTCCCGAAGCCCAGGCATCGTGGCCAAATAAACAATAGCGGCAAAGGCAATGGCAACGATCAATTGTACCAGGGGTGTGCTGATAGCCGTGGTGGCCGCAATTTTCATGGTTTGTTTGCGATTATATTCGTTGGCATGGGCAAATTGCGTGGACTCATAGGTCTGACCACCAAAAATTTTAATTACCCGTTGCCCATCAATGGCTTCTTCCGATATGTGAGATATATTTCCCATGGATGATTGAATACGTTTGGCAAGTTTTCGGAATCGCTGGCTGACAAAAGTGATAATAATGGCCAGGATAGGTGCCAGGATGATAAAGATAATGGTCAAAGACCAGCTGATGTAAAACATCCAGCCAATCAGAGCGATGATAGTGATGGTATCACGCACCAGAATGGTAATGGCCTGAGAAGATGCTGCAGCGACCTGCTCCACATCATAAAGTAGCTTGGAAAGAATCTGCCCGGATGAGGAAGTGTCGAAAAATGTCACAGGTAAACGCAACAGCTGATCAAACATCTGTCCACGTAGGGTTTTGATGACGTTACGGGCAATCCAGCTCATCCCGTAGTTGGCCGTGAAGCCTGCTAACACCCTGACAACAAACAACCCGATGATCATAAACGGGATCCAACGGATTGTGACCGGGTCTTTGTCGACGAAACCCGCGCCGGTAATGACTTTCATGATCGCAGCAAATCCGGCGTCAGAAGCGCCGAATATGATCATGCCGGTGATGGCCAGTATAAACACCTTCCAAAAGGGAAAAACATACCCCAGAAGACGGCGATAAATGGTAGCCGCTTTTACTTGCTCTGCCTGTTGGACCATATAATTGTTATTCTTCCGCCTGCTTTGTCGCAAAGGTCAGATTGACCAGCCCAAGTTGCCTTGCGGCATCCATTGCAGTAACGACAGCCTGATAAGGAGTATTACGGTCAGAGCTGATAATGAGTTGAGGAGTTTTTTTCCGCCCCTGAGTCAGACGAATGGCCCTTTTCAAAGTTGAGACCTTATTATCCTTGACGCGTTGCTGATTCACAAAATAACGCCCCTGATTATCGATCTCAATCTCGATGACAAATTTTTCAGTTTTAAGGGGTTTGCCACTGGCTTCGGGTAACTCAATACTGATTTCAGACTGTTTATTAAACGTAGTCGAAACCATGAAAAAAATCAGTAACAGAAAAACCACGTCAATCAGTGGGGTAAGATTCAGTTGAGGTTCTTCTTCTGTCTGGCCCTGGCGAAAATTCATACAGCAGATTCCTGAGCAGAAAGACTCTTTTCCCTATCGCCATGCATAACGTCAACAATTTTCATGGCCTCTTCTTCCATTTTCAGCACCAGCTCATCGACCTTGCCACGAAAATAACGGTAAAAAATAAGGCTGGGAATGGCCACCAGCAGGCCCGCTGCTGTGGTTATAAGGGCCTCGGAAATTCCCCCAGCAAGTACGGTTGGATTCCCCACTCCCTGAGTAGTGATCGCAGCAAACACCTTAATCATGCCGATGACGGTGCCCAACAAGCCCAGTAAGGGGGTAATAGAGGCAATGGTTCCCAGGGTATTCAGATATCGAGTGAGGTCTGCAACGACCTGTCGTCCCGTCTCTTCGATGCTTTCTTTCATGATTTCCCTGGGATGATGACGATTTACCAGGCCTGCCGCGAGTACTTTGCCTAGTGGTGAACTGGTTGAAAGTGCCCGAATATGCTCTTTGTCCAGTGCTTTACTCTTGTGCCACTGCCAGATCTGGGTCACCAGATTTTTTGGGGCAATTTTTTGTTGTTGTAATGACCAGAATCGTTCCCCAACTATTGCCAGGGCGATCACTGAGCACAAAATAATCGGCACCATTAGCCAACCACCTGCCTGGACCATCTCAAACACGAATATTTCTCCTCGAATACGTCTTAACGGGATTTGATTTGCGGCTAACTTTAGCAAAGACGGGCCGGGGCTGAAAGCACCATGATTCCTGTCTGGGACTATTTAGTAGCGATATGATGCCAATAGCGTTTTTGTAGTGAACGTGTCCGTTCAGGTTGTTCGATTATGCCATGATTTTTCAAATCAAACCGAATAGCGCCATCACGGGCTGTACTTAATAGTTTCGCACCGAGAGTTCTATATCGGTCAACAACCTCGGCATAGGGAAATCGATAACGATTTCGGTATCCAACAGGAAAAATGACATATTGAGGTTGTACTGCCTGAAGCCATTTAAGGCTTGATGAGGTTTTACTGCCATGATGGGGGGCTACCAGGATATCGGCCAGTAAACTGTTTTTAACGGTAGTTAGAAGCTGAGCTTCCGCTTTTCGCTCAATGTCCCCCGGTAATAGTATGGAGCCACCCTGGCCTTTGATATGAAGCACACAGGACTGGTTGTTCTCTTTTTCGGGTAAATTTTCCACGGAGGGATGCAAAACCTGAAAAGAGACATTGTCCCAAACCCAGGATGTGCCCCTATCACAGGGAATGGCCGCATAATGCTTAATCAAGCTGGGAGCGCTACTCATGACCTGTCTAACTGGCATCTCCTGTACGACACTGTCAAAACCACCAATATGGTCATTATCACCATGGCTAATTAATAAGATATCCAGCTTTTTGATGCCCTGATGCCTGAGATATGGGAGAACGACGGCACTACCGGTATCGAACTGCTCGCTGAATTTCGGCCCTGTATCAAATACCAGGGTATGGTTTTGGGTCTGAACCACGGCTGACAGCCCCTGCCCGACATCCAGCAAGGTAAAAATCAACTCTCCTTTATCGATCGACCTGGCCTGATGAAAAACCATGGGCAGTAAAAAGACCAACCCTAACCAGCGGGCACTTTTTATCGGCCAGAACAGCAGCCATAAAACACCCATAATTGAAATCAGTAACTGGGGTATTTCAGAGACTGACCCTGACCAACTGGCATATGACAGATTTCCTAACTCATGTAACAAGAGCGTAAGATACTCAAGTAACCATGCCCCCTGACTAAGCAGAAAACCACCTGCCATATCAGATATACCACTAACCAGCATGCCACTTAATAAAATGGGAACTATCAACAAACTGACCAGGGGAACAGCGATAAAATTGGCCACAGGTGAAATAATGGAGCCCTGCTGAAAAAATAGAAGGAGAAAAGGAAATAAACCCAGCCCGACTATCCACTGGATCCGAAACCACCTGTCCCACCAGGCTATGCCATTTTTTTTACCCTGCATGGCAAGAAAGATCAGGCCTACTGCCCCAAAAGACAGCCAGAAGCCAGGGCTAAGTACGGACAGTGGGTCATGCAATAACACCAGCAGCAGGGCCAGACTAAAGCCATGACGTGGCAGAATATGTCTTTTAAAGACAATGGCCAGCATCACAACTGCCACCATAATCAGGGCCCGCTGTGTAGGAAGTGACCATCCTGCCAGAGCCGCGTATATGGCAGCACAAAAAAAGCTCAAAATCGCAGCAATAATCGGTGTGGGTAACTGAAGAGATAAACGTCCTGCTCTCGACCACAACCAGCGAACCATAAAAAATACCAACCCTGCCACAAGACCAATATGTAAACCTGATATGGCAATCAAATGATTGGTGCCTGTTTGCCGATAGGCCTGCCACTGGTCCTGAGTAATGTGTTCTCGATGCCCCAGAACAAGTGCTGACACTAGACCCTGTACCGTGCTATCAGGTAGCAAGTATTCGACTTTTTTCTGTAAATGCTGCCTAAACCGCTGTAGCGGATAAACCCATTGGTCGTGAGTCAAATGTGTAACTTCAGATTTTGAACGAACATACCCTGTCGCCCTTATCCTCTGACTAAATAACCACTTTTCATAATCAAAACCACCAGGGTTCATAAAACCGTGGGGTTGTTTCAGGCGCACAGTGAGTTTCCACTGGTCACCGACCGATAATTCAGGTGTTTGGCCATACCAGTTTAATCTTACCCGTTTGGGTAGATTGACTTCTTTACCCTTAAAGCTTGCCGAATTGATATCAAATAAAAAGCGGGTCAATCGATCACGTTGTGTAGGAAGACTGGCGATATAACCTACCACCTGAACATCTTTGCCTACTAAGGATTTGGGAAGATGTTGATCCAGTATCAACCAAGCCTGCAGCCAGGCCCAGATAAATCCTGCTAAAACCCAGCTAAGCAGTCGTAAATATTTACTGTTGTTTATGGTATTTAGGAAAAAGACAGAACAAATTAGTGCTAACCAGTGTAATTCTGGTAGCTCTTTAAAGGCCTGTAAGGATAAAATACCGAAAAGAAATGCGATCGTCCCAGATTGCATAAATTATAAACAACTCCATGTCATTATTTTGGATTAGTAAGAACATAGTGTAATTAACAAGTCACTCATGCCAAAGAAGTTTTTCAAGAAGTGGATCCCGCATCCGGACAAGGTTCGGAAGCATCCCCGTCTCAACCGGATTTTTGGTACCCTGCTACACGATCCAAACCTGTTACACCTGAATCGTCGTTCAGTTTCTGGTGCCTTTTTCATTGGTCTGTTTATCGCCTTTATTCCAATTCCCTTGCAAATGGTACTGGCTGCGGCCCTGGCAATTTATTTTCGAACCAATTTACCTCTGTCTGTAGGCTTAGTCTGGATCTCAAACCCTGTCACCATCCCTCCATTAAGCTGGTTTTGCTACAAAGTTGGCTCCATGATACTCGATACACGAATTCAGCATGTCACGTTTGAAATCAGCTATGAATGGATTACTAATGAGTTACTTTTGATCTGGCAGCCGTTTTTACTGGGCTGTTTCCTGGTGGGACTGTTCGCCTCACTGGCAGGTGGATTTGGTGTGAGCCTGATATGGCGTTATAACGTCTCGCGTCAGTGGCATTTACGCAAGATGTTAAGGGATAAGAAAATACTTAAATAATATGTTGTAAGATATTGTTTTAATTTATTATTCCATCTTCCAGATGTAGCACTCTATCCATTTTTTCCGCAAACCGTTGATCGTGAGTTACAACAATAAAACTGGTGCGTAGATCCCGGTTTAATTCCTGCATCAGCTCATACACTCCATCAGCGGTTTTGCTATCGAGATTACCCGTCGGTTCATCGGCCAGGACACATTGGGGATGTGTCACCAGGGCACGGGCCACCGCTGCGCGTTGACGTTCACCACCTGACAATTCGTTTGGTTTATGTTCAAGTCGATGACCAAGTCCAACACGCTTCAACATTTCTGCGGCGGCGTGCAGGGCTTCGGTGGGTTCCTTGCCACGGATAAGTAAAGGCATGGCCACATTTTCATGGGCGGTGAATTCCATTAACAGATGATGGAACTGGTAGATAAAACCAAGTGTCTGGTTTCTTAGCTGTCCCCGTTCCGTTTCATCCAGGCCAGACATCTGTTGCCCTATGACCTGCACACTACCTCGAGTCGGGATATCCAGACCGCCAAGCAAATGGAGCAAAGTGCTTTTGCCTGAACCTGAGGCGCCGACGATAGCTACCTGTTCACCACTTTGAATCGAGAGATCTACGCTTTGTAATACCTCAACAGTAGCTGGCCCCTCTTCAAAGGTTTTGGCCAGATCCTGACAGGCAATAATGGTCTGATTTTGAGAACTATTCATAACGAAGTGCCTGTGCCGGTTGCGTCTGGCTGGCACGTCGAGCCGGATAGATCGTCGAACCCACACCTAACAGGAAAGAAATAATACATATGGTCCAGACATCCGACCAATGTAAATCAGAAGGAATCGCACTGATGTAATACACGGAAGGATCCAGAATATGAAAACCGAACAGCCGTTCGATAAAGGGCACCACCGTATCCAGATTCAAGGCCAGACCGACACCACCCAATGTACCGAGAAGGGTTCCGACCGTCCCGATAACCGTCCCCTGTACCATAAAGATATGCATGATCGTGCGGGGAGAGGCACCAAGGGTTCGGAGGATCGCAATATCACTTTCCTTGTCCGTCACTACCATAACCAGGGTGGAAACGATATTGAACGCTGCCACCGCGATAATCAAAAGCAGCAAAAGAAAGATCATGCGTTTTTCTATTTTCACTGCCCGAAACCAGTTAACGTGATAACTGCTCCAGTCTCTTACCCAGTATGAGTTCAGCTCATCCGTAGCCTGCAATTGCTGTCGAACAAACGGGGCCTCGAATAAATCTTCGACCTGTATCCGGACGCCACTGGCCTGACCCTTCATTTTCATCAGACGGGCTGCATCTTCCATATGAATAATGCCCATGCTGGTATCGTAAATATTGTGCCCGACCTGGAAAATGCCAGTGACGGTAAAACGCTTCATTCTTGGTGCCACACCGGCGGGAGTTACGTTTACACTCGGGGTGACCAAGGTCACTTTGTCACCCACGCTGGCCCCAATCAGTCTTGCCAGATCGTATCCCAGTAAGATATTAAAACTGCGGGGCTTGATACTGTCCCATTTACCTTCAACCATGCGGTCGGCAATTTTGGATACCTTCTTTTCATCACCTGGGATGACACCCCTGATTAAGGTTCCTCTGACATTGCCAAGATAAATCAACATGCCTTCAGCCTTGATATAGGGCGCGGTTCCCACCACTTTCGGGTGCTTATTAGCAAGCCCCATAACCTTTTTCCAGTCCCTGACCCGCCCATCAAAATCAGAAATGGTCAGATGCGAGATGGTATCCAGCATCCGTTCGCGGACTTCTTTTTCAAAGCCGTTCATCACGGATAGCACGGTGATCAGGGCTGTCACCCCCAACGCGATGCCAAGCATGGAAGACAAAGAAATAAAGGAAATAAAATGATTTCGGCGCTTGGCCCGGGTATATCGCAGGCCTACAAACAGAGCAAATGGTTTATACATGGGAAGGCATTAAAGCATAAACATCAGTTATGCGCCATGTGTGGGTACACCCTGGTAAATCGGGACCGATTTGACAAGAACAACCTCAGAAGGCTCGACCCTTGCCTGCCAGGCCATGACTTCAACCCCCTGGCAAAGTACTTCTTTCAATGTTTTGGCATATAGTGGGTCAATTTCCCAGGCTGGTCGGAAACCGGTTATGTCCTGACGTTGAATGGAAAAAAATATGACTGCTCGATGGCCTTGTTCAACCATGGCCCTAAGCTCGCGCAGGTGTTTTGTTCCCCGTTGTGTAACTGCATCGGGGAAAATGGCAAGCCCATTTTTATCAGCCGCTGTCACATTCTTGATTTCGATATAGCATTTTCCCTGTTTGCCACTGAGTAAAAGATCAATTCGGCTGTTTTCCTGACCATATTTCACTTCAGTCTGAATGCTGTCATATCCACGTAAGGTATCTATGGCTCCATTTTCAATGGCTTCGCTCACCAGTTGATTGCTAAGCCCGGTATTTACGCCAATTTTTGTTCCATCGGCAGTCTCACTCATTTCCCAGGAGTAAAGATACTTCCGTTTTGGGTTTTGTGTGTCCCGCAACAAGATCCGCATTCCCGGCTCGGCACAACCCAGCATACTGCCGGTGTTTGGGGTATGAACAGTCAGTTCCGTACCATCATCAAGACGAACGTCGGCCAGAAAGCGTTTATAACGCTTTATCAGGGTGGCAGGAAATAAGGGAGGATCTATTTTCAAATCGCCGACTTTAATACAAAACAGCCCGGATTATATATTACGTCGTACTTCCATCACATTCGGCAAAGTGCCAATACGGTTTAAAATACGGCTCAACTGATCCAGGTCCTGAATTTCGAGCCGAAATTTCATGGTGGCGGTATGGTTCTGGGTATTGGAATGTGTGTTCACCGCGAGCATATTGATATGCTCATTGCTTAGAATGGTCAATATATCCTTCAAAAGGTTTTGTCGATCAATGGCTTCGACTGAAACATCCACCAGGTATTTTTCGGTGACGGCATTTCCCCAGTCCACTGCAATTAGCCGACCTCGCTTGGTTTCATCCATTTTGAGGATATTGTGACAATCTCGTCGATGAACCGTGACACCTCTGCCTTGGGTAATAAAACCGATAATGGGATCACCCGGTACCGGTTTACAACAATTGGCAATATTCGTCAGCAGGTTCCCAACCCCTTCGATGGCGATATCATTGGCTGATTTGCCACTGTACTGTCTGGCCAGAGACAGATTTGATGATGAGGGTTCATCCGGTTGCTCATCCAGGAGTATTCGCTGAACGGCCCCGGCCAGTTGGGTGGATGTGATATCACTCCGGCCAAGGGCGGCCAGAAAGTCGTCCAGGTTTTTATAATTGCAATGTTCAGCCAGGGTGTGATGATTGATCTCATGCACACCCAGACGATGGAGTTCTTTTTCCAGGGCCGTGCGGCCAGATGCCACATTGATTTCATAATCCAGTGCCTTTAACCAGGTACGGACCTTGGCCCGGGCACGGTTGGTTTTCAGATACCCTAGCTGAGGGTTTAACCAGTCACGACTTGGTCGACTATGGCGGGTGGTTAGAATATCCACCTGTTCACCACTTTTAAGTTCATAAGTTAGCGAAACAATGCGTCCATCCACCCTGGCACCGCGGCAACGATGCCCCACTTCGGTGTGAATGTGATAAGCAAAATCCAGAGGAGTCGCCCCCTGAGGCAAGTCCACCACTTTTCCCTGGGGAGTTAAAACATAAACTCTGTCCTGGAAAACTTCTGATTTGAATCGATCAATGAAGTCTCCATCATCATCAGATTCCTCATTCCATTCGAGTAATTGCCGGAGCCAGGCAATCTTCTGCTCAAACATACCATCCTGCTTATTACCTTCCTTGTATTTCCAGTGAGCAGCAACCCCCAGTTCGGCATGGGCATGCATATCCTGTGTCCTGATTTGAACTTCCAGGGTCTTCCCCCCACTACCAACCACAGCAGTATGAATAGACTGGTAATTGTTTTCCTTGGGGGTGGCGATGTAGTCATCAAATTCTTTTGGTATGTGTTTCCACATACCATGTACGATGCCGAGAGCGGCATAACAGTCACGCTTGTTGTTCACCAGAATACGTAGTGCCCGGACATCATAAAGTTCATGAAACCCCAGGCCCTTGCGTTGCATCTTTTTCCAGATACTGTAGATATGTTTGGGACGACCCTGGATATCCGCTTCAATATCGGCCTGCTTCAATTCGGTGGTTAATACTTTGATGGCATGAGCAATATACTTTTCTCGATCCACACGTCGTTCATCAAGAAACTGGGCCACCTGTTTGTAAGCGTTTTGATCAAGATACCGAAAAGAAAGATCTTCCAGTTCCCATTTGATTTGCCATATACCCAACCGGTTGGCCAGTGGTGCATAGATATCCAGCGTCTCGCGTGCAATGCGAAGCTGCTTCGATTCAGGCAGATATTTTAAGGTACGCATGTTGTGCAATCGGTCTGCTAATTTTATCAGCACCACTCGCACATCTTCGGCCATCGCCAGTAACAGTTTGCGGAGATTTTCGGCCTGCAGCACAGCCTTATCACCCCTGGACTCCGCGCCTCGATCGATGATTTTCATTTTGGTAACACCATCGACCAGACCAGCAACATTGGCGCCAAAGCGTTTCGATAAATCTTCCAGAGTAAATTCAGAATCTTCTACAACATCGTGTAAAATCGCAGCAATAATCGCTTCCGCATCCAGATGCAGGCTGGCCAGAATATCGGCCACGGCCACAACATGGTTCACATAGGGCTCACCGGAGGCCCTTTTCTGTCCTTTATGGGCCTCTTTTGCCAACTCTATGGCCTGCCAGATTTGCTCAGATTCCTGCTCAGTTTGTGGCAGGCCGAGTTCAGCCAACCAGTTAGCCACAGCATCGGTACTGGCCAGTTGTTCAGCAGTTTTAAGATTGGTTAATTGCACCATATTTAACTTATGGCCCTGTTTTATAAGTGTTTCAAGTCTGTTAATCAGACTTTGTGTAAAAAAACAATAAATTCCATTAGGTATCAAGGCTAATTACTTGATACCATACCAATTAAACGGATGAGTAGCTGAATTATTTTGGAGATAAGCATGCACAGACCGCTTTTTGCTATTACAGCAACATGTCTGCTTTTAATAAATGCCTGGCCGGCACTGGCCGATACCCTGAGTGTCCCTGAGCCCAAGCAGGAAACCTTTTCGATCACCCTGCCGGGTCGCGGAATGAGCATGGCACAGGTAGAAGATAAATTTGGTGAGCCGCAGGAAAAAAATGATGCGGTAGGCACTCCCCCTATCACCACCTGGATTTATGACGGGTTTACCGTATATTTTGAAGATCGATTTGTCATACACGCCGTTTTTCACAAGCCAAAATAAGCTTCATTAGCCTCATTTGTGTCCAATAGAATACTCCCAGCTGAGTGGTACCCACAGGACGGTATTCTGCTAACCTGGCCTCATGCCGACAGTGACTGGGCACCCTGGTTATCGCAAATTGATAAGCTCTATTGTCAGATCGTCAAAACCATCAGCCTTTACGAAAAGGTTTTGCTGGTGTGTTTTGATGATCAACATCAGACCCATATTGCAAAATTACTTAAAGAATCTGATGTTGCGTTAAGTAAAATACTTTTTAAGATTATCTCTTCCAATGATAGCTGGGCCAGAGACCATGGTCCGATCACTGTAATAGAAGATCACCAACCAACATTACTGGATTTTGCCTTTACTGGTTGGGGTGGGAAATACCGTTCGGAACGGGACAATCTCATCAGCCAAAGGCTTTTTACTCAAAACACATTTAACCGAATCGATATCGAAGCCCAGCCACTGATACTGGAAGGGGGTAGTATCGATTGTGATGGTCAGGGTACTTTGTTGACCACGGAAGATTGTCTGTTGAATCCCAATCGAAACACCGATCTCACTAAATCAGATTATGAAAACTACTTCAGACAACACTTTGGAGTTCAAAGGGTACTCTGGTTAAGTCAGGGTGAACTCGTGGGTGACGATACCGATTCCCATATTGATATGCTGGCTCGATTCTGTGACAGCAAGACCATTGCCTATACCGCATGCGATGATAAAAAAGACATTCATTTTGAACCTCTCTCTTTCATGGAGAAAGAATTGCAGAGTTTCAGAACACTGACTAATCAACCGTATAAGCTTGTTGCTTTGCCCATTCCTGCACCCATTCATAATGATCAGGGTGAGAGACTACCTGCCAGCTATGCCAATTTTTTAATTATTAATGGCGCCGTGCTTGTCCCAGTCTATGGTGATAAAAATGATCAGATCGCAGTAGAAAGACTTGCTGAGTGTTTTCCTGACAGAAAAATTATTCCGATTAACTGTCGAAGCTTGATTGAGCAATTTGGCAGCCTGCACTGTATCAGTATGCAGCTACCTGCGGGGACATTAAAGAGATAGTTGAAACTATTTAAAATCAGGGAAAGGTGTTAATAATACCCAGGCATTACGTTCCAGCTCAAAAACCCATTCCTGATCTACAGTAAGGGAACGCAAGACACCATAAGAGCGATTGTAGTATTTGAGACCTACCTTTTGGACAAACTTTTTACCACCAGGTAAAAGTTTGCTGAATAAAACTTCATACGAGGTCACTTTAATGGAGTTTAGCTTTTCACGTTGATAAGACGACATTTTATCGCCCTTATGTGAAGTCAGGATATAGTTATACTCACCCCACAACATGGCCTTTTCATAATTGTTTAAGGTAGTATCCAGCATCTCGAGTTCTTCAGGTACCGATGCACAGGAACTCAGCAGTAAAAATACCATTAGAGATAGGAAAGTATAAAACTTGTTTGTTAAACCCATTAGCTCAATATCTCCTGAATTTCTATTAACAACACCTGATCAAACTATCAGTGAACATGCATCGCCCCTGGTCGAATTACAGGATATAATTACACAGGCATTATAATTAATAAACAGAATTTTATGCGTAGCCCACAAAATCAAATCAAAATTGCATTGATTCAATCAAGCTGCAGTGAAGACATCAGCTCGAATCAGCAACAGATCGATGAAAATATTAAATCTCTTGCCAGTCAGGGTGTTCAGTTGGTCCTGTTACAGGAGCTGCATAACAGCCTGTACTTCTGTCAAACTGAAGATCCCAGTCTGTTTGATCTTGCTGAAACGATTCCTGGCCCCAGTACTGAACGACTGGGTCAACTCGCAAAGTCACAACAAGTCGTGATTGTTGCCTCCCTGTTTGAAAAACGAGCGGCAGGCCTGTATCACAATACCGCCGTGGTTCTCGATACTGACGGCAGCATCGCCGGTATATACCGTAAAATGCATATCCCCGATGACCCAGGCTTTTATGAAAAGTTTTACTTTACTCCCGGTGACCTCGGCTTTACTCCCATACAAACGAGCCTTGGTAAATTAGGGGTACTGGTCTGTTGGGATCAATGGTTCCCAGAAGCAGCTCGACTGATGTGCCTTGCTGGTGCTGAGCTATTACTTTATCCGACTGCGATTGGTTGGGACCCTGCAGATGATAAAGACGAACAAGCCCGCCAACTGGATGCCTGGATGACCATTCAACGCGGACATGCTATAGCGAATGGTATACCTGTCGTGGTCTGCAATCGTACCGGTTTTGAGGCCTCACCTGAGAAAGCAGACAATGGCATTCAGTTCTGGGGCAATAGTTTTATCGCTGGCCCACAAGGCGAGATTCTGGCCCAGGCGAGCCAGGATAAACCTGAGATCATCACACATGAGCTTGATATGAACCGCAGTGAATCAGTTCGTCGCATCTGGCCCTATCTGAGAGATCGCCGTATCGATGCGTATGAAGATCTGTCCCTGAGATACAGAGATAAGACGGAGTAAATTCAAAAAAATGATTGTTATTATGCAAGCCGATGTCAGTAAAGACTCTAGTGAGTATCAAACTACGCTGACCCATCTACAGCACCTGCCTAACATCCAGGTTCGTGTCCATGAAGAACATGGTACCCAACAGGTACTAACCGAGTTTTATCTGGTCGGGGATACCGCCAAACTTATTCAGGAAGATATCGAAGCCCTTCCCGGGGTAGAACGGGTGGTCAGGGTGTCTCAGGAATACCGTATCCTGGGCCGTCACAAGGATGATCACCGGCCAACTTCTTTCGAATATAACGGTGTCCACTTTGGCCAGGACAATCTGAATATCTTTGCCGGCCTCTGTGCTGTGGATAATCCTCAACATGTTGAAATCATGATGAAGGCCCTGCAGGAAAATAATCAGGTTTGTACCCGTATGGGGGCCTATAAACCTCGCACCAACCCCTATTCCTTCCAGGGACACGGTAAAAACTGCTTGCCCTATGTGTTCGAGCTGGCTGGAAAATATGGCATTAAGGTGATCGCCATGGAGATCACACACGAAGATAATATCGACGAAATTCGTGAAGCATTACAAAGTACGGGAAACCCCACCGGGGTGATGTTGCAAATCGGAACTCGTAATACCCAAAATTTTGAATTACTCAAAGCGGTGGGAAGACAAAGGGAGTTTCCTGTTCTGATCAAACGTGGTTTTGGTATCACTCTCGAAGAATCACTCAACGCCACGGAATACCTGGCCAGCGAAGGCAATACCAAAATCATTTTTGGTTTACGAGGCATGAAAACCAATATGGGGGATCCCCATCGTAATTTTGTCGATTTTGCCCACGTACCTGTTATAAAACGCCTGACCCGTATGCCAGTCTGTATCGATCCATCCCACTCAGTAGGTGTCAAACAGGCTGATCCGGATGGTGTACTGGATATCATGCACGTCACGGCTCAGGGCATTATCGCGGGTGCAAATATGGTATTAGTTGATTTTCACCCTGTCCCCTCTAAGGCCCTGGTCGATGGTCCCCAGGCTTTAACGCTAGATGAACTACCGTATTTTATTGAAGACGTAAATATTGTTCGCCAGGCCTATGAAAAGCGACTCGACTTACATAAAAAATTTACATCAGACAACTGAGCACAAATACACATACAATGTGTGGTTAAGTTCTCATAATTAAATGAATTTTCTATAAATTCTTGATTCTTTGCCGATAAGACCAATACTTAGAGGAAATGTAATTTGAAAGGTATTACACAATGACGCTTAAACATTATTTTACTTCTGCTGTTTTATCATTTTTCCTGATTTCTATCAGTCATGCTGACACACTTGCATTTCGTGTTGGTGGAGGTATCTGGCAACCTGATGCCTCTGGAACATTTAGGCATGGTGGCACAGAAAATATTGATTTGAAAAAGGATCTGTTCCTTAAAGATGGTGAAAACCAGAACTATGTATATGCATTACTCGAGCACCCCATTCCTTTCATCCCCAATATCAAACTCAGCCAAACCGCACTGACACTCAAGGGTGCGGGAACAGTTACAGGCGCTGGTTATACGTTTAGTGGTACCAACTATGCTGCTGGAACACCTGTGACTACCAGTATGGTACTTGATCACTCAGACACGACTGTATACTACTCAATGTTAGACAACTGGTTTCATTTAGATCTTGGACTCACAGCCAAAAAATTTGATGGTTCCTTGTCTGTAACTAGCGGTGGTACAACTGAAACGACAAATATTGATAAAACCATTCCATTGCTATATGTCAATATGGGAATTGAAATACCTTTTATTGAAGATCTGTTCTTTGGTGTTGAAGCGAACGTTCTAAATATTGGTGACCATACAATCCAGGACATTGTGACCAAAGTATCATACACAACCAGTTACTTTGTTGGGTTTGAGGCAGGTATCCGCACCTTTACCGTTGAAATGGATAAATTAAATGGTAACACCAGTAATATGGAATTCACCGGGCAATTTGCCAATGTCTTTATCCATTTCTAATCAATAGAAGCGGATTACATCACAAAAAGCCGGCTTAGACCGGCTTTTTTTTATTACTGATTGTTAAGTTTATCTGGTTCAGGACGTTAAATAAGTTACCGAACTAACCAGAATTGACGACTCATGGACAGAAAATCCTCAATATTTAAAATCACCACTGTAAGTGTATTTTTACTGCTCAATTTGATCAGCTATCAAGTCAGTGCTGATTTTATTGGTGTCTATGCCGGTGCGGGTATCTGGCAGCAAACCCCCTCTGGTCATATAAATAATCAGGGCACCAATGCTGACATGGAAAAAAACTTCCTTTATGGTGAGGAAAATGCCAATTTTGTATACGTTGCTATCGAGCACCCCTTTCCTCTGATCCCTAATATCAGGGTTAATATGTACAATCTGGAAATGTCGAAAACGACAACACTGACTGCAGCCAATGCTTTCACTTTTGCAGGAACCAGTTACACTGCAGGAACAAGTATTCAGTCCAAATTTGAATGGCAAGAAGAAGATGCCCTGCTTTATTATGAGTTTCTGGATAATATTGTCAGTTTTGATCTTGGTCTTGGCATGAAGACTGTCACAGCAGAGTTGTCTATCACTTCAGGTGGTGTAACCAACACATTAGAAATTGAAGAGTCCTTACCTATTGCCTATGCCATGGCAGGTGTCCACATAGTAGGAACTGGTATCAGTATTATTGTTGAACAAACCACCAGCTTTGGTGGCTCAATGGAAATCAGCCAGAGCAGTAGCAAACTTGTCTACGAGACAGATTATATGCTGGGCGTTGAACTAGGGTATCGAACAACAACCACTAATCTTGATGATATGCCTATCATTACTGGCGAAGTAGAATTTAGTGGCCCTTTTGCAAATCTTCTGTTCCATTTTTAATAAAGCAAGACCTTTTCATCAACTAAATATATTGGCTGGTTTATAAAAAACCTGCCAATATATTATTATGAAAAGGGCATTTCATATTCTCATTTTTGTTATTTTCAGCATTGCTCTTCACGCTGAAGAGCATGGTCGTTTTGTCAACACTCCATACACTGCACAGAATGTCGTATTTGATTTTTATTTTGATGAACCAGAAAAAATTAATAGTGGTCTTTTCTGGATTCGTTCATTACTCAATCCACTAATGGAAGAACCTTACGGCCTGGCTCCCGAAGAAGTGAATATAAAAGTTGTTATTCACGGCACTGAAATTGTCACACTAGTAAAAAAGAATAATAAGAAATATAAAGAAGCGGTACAACGCATGCAGTATTACGCCGGTTTTGGGGTGGAGTTTAAAGTCTGCGGCCTGGTAATGGATGAATATGGCTACAGTGTTAAGGATTTTTATGAGTTTGTCGAAATTGTCCCATCCGCTATTACCGAGCTGGTTCATTGGCAAATGAAGGGCTACGGGCTAATTACCCCTCAAGTAAGACTAAAGAAACACGATATCAAAGATATTCGCTAATCCCGGCCAAATACGGCTTCAACCCCCCTGTCAATATCGTTAGAATGTGCGCCTTTTGCATAATTCAATAGCCATGACCGACAGCAAGCTCAGCTCCATACTCAAACCGGTATTTGACCCCAAGAATCGTCAGACTCATCACTGGGGACACCTCTATGGCAGTAGCTTTGGACTGATTATCCAACAGACTGCCATGGCACATTCTGGCCCCGTCCTGGTAGTGACAGAAGACAGTGCCAGTGCCCAACGGCTTGAGGATGAATTACGCTTTTATCTAAAAGGCAGTGAACTGCCCTTGCTCAGTTTCCCCGACTGGGAGACCCTGCCCTATGACATGTTCTCTCCCCATCAGGATATTATTTCCGATCGCCTGGCAACGCTTTATCAGCTACCCAAATTAAAACAGGGCATCCTGGTTGTATCTATCCAGACCCTGATGCACCGAGTCAGTCCCCAGGCCTTTTTAGATCAACATTGTCTGTTTCTCGAACTGGGTCAACAGCTCGATCTGGATGAAATGCGCCTAAGACTCGATAACGGTGGCTATCGTCATGTTTCCAGTGTCATAGAGCACGGCGAGTTCACTATTCGAGGCAGCCTGCTGGATCTGTTTCCCATGGGCAGTCAGACGCCTTATCGTATTGAGTTATTCGATGATGAAATAGAAACCATTCGAACCTTTGATCCCGAGTCACAGCGTACACTGGAAAAGACCCAGCAGATCCGCCTGTTACCGGCCCGTGAGTTTCCCATTCACAAAGAGGCGATTTCAAAATTCCGCCAGGCCTTTCGTGCTCGATTCGAGGGTGATCCACAACAATCGATCATCTATCGAGATATTTCCAATGGCAATGCCTCTCCGGGTATTGAGTATTACCTGCAGCTATTCTTTGATGAACTGGAAAATCTGTTTAGCTATCTCCCGCAGCAAACCCTGTTGATAACAGTCAACGGCGTCGAAGAAGCATCCAAAGGCTTCTGGACGGATATTCAAGATCGGTATGAACAGCATAGACATGATATTGAACGTCCCCTGTTAGCTCCCGAGTATGTTTTTCTGAATGAAGAACAGCTTCAATTAGGGTTTGACGGTTTCACGCATATTGAAATACAACACTATGCCCACGAAGAAACAGAACGCTCAATCAATTTTAATAGCCTTGCCCCACCCCAGCTAACCCTGGATGCCCGCGCCGCTGAACCGGCAGATAAATTAATTCACTTCATGAAAGAGTTTGAAGGACGCATCCTGTTTGTGGCTGAGACCACAGGCCGACGTGAAACCCTGTTGGAACTCTTACGCGGCCACCACATTCAACCGAAGCAATTCGATAGCTGGCAGGCCTTTTTCCAGGCAGGTGACTCTATGGGTATTACCGTGGCCCCCTTGGAGCATGGCCTGATACTCGCTGAGCCCAATATTGCGGTTATTGCTGAGCCGCAACTATTTGGCCAGACCGTCATGCAGCGACGCCGTCGGCAGAGAGCCCAACGTGATTCCGACAGCATTGTTCGTAATCTCGCCGAACTGACCCCTGGCGCCCCCGTGGTCCATGAAGAATACGGTGTCGGCCGTTACATTGGACTTCAAACACTACAAACTGGCGAGTTACAGACCGAATTTCTGACCCTGGAATATGCCGGGGGTGACAAACTCTATGTACCAGTGGCCTCACTGCACCTCATCAGCCGCTATACCGGCACTACGCCAGAGACCGCACCCCTGCATCGCCTGGGCTCAGGTCAGTGGGAGAAGGCCCGCCGCAGGGCCAGTGAGCGTGTCAGGGATGTGGCGGCCGAGTTACTGGATATCTACGCCAAACGCGAGGCACGCCAGGGTTTTGCCTACCCCTATGATGAAATCCAGTACCGTGGTTTTGTAGCCAACTTCCCCTTTGAGGAAACCCCGGATCAGCAGGATGCCATCGATGCCGTCGTGGAAGATATGCGTTCAAGCAAGCCAATGGATCGACTGGTCTGTGGGGATGTGGGTTTTGGTAAAACCGAAGTCGCCATGCGGGCGGCCTTTATGGCGGTGATGGCCGGTAAACAGGTGGCTGTTTTGACACCCACCACCCTGTTAACCCAGCAACACACCGATAATTTCCGTGATCGTTTTGCCGACTGGCCAGTACAGGTGGATTCACTTTCTAGATTTAGATCTAAAAAAGAAACCGACACCAATCTTAAAAAACTGGCCGAAGGCAAAATCGATATCGTTATCGGTACCCACAAGTTGTTACAGACCGATGTAAAGTACAAAAACCTTGGCCTTGTCATTATTGATGAAGAACACCGCTTTGGTGTACGCCAGAAAGAACGTTTTAAATCTCTGCGTTCAGAAGTCGATGTACTAACCCTGACCGCCACGCCCATACCCCGTACACTCAATATGGCGGTGGCGGGTATTCGTGATCTGTCTATTATTGCCTCACCGCCAGCAAGACGTCTGGCGATCAAAACCTTTGTCTCACAATGGAACGACGTATTGGTTAGAGAGGCCTGTCTGCGTGAGATCAAACGTGGTGGCCAAGTGTTCTTTTTACATAATGAAGTCGATAGTATCGATAAACAGGTAAAAAAGATTCAGGAACTGATCCCCGAAGCCGAAGTCCACTTTGCCCATGGACAGATGCGTGAGCGTGAACTGGAACAGATTATGTCGGACTTTTATCACCAACGTTTCAATATCCTGGTGTGTACCACCATCATTGAAACCGGCATCGACATCCCCAGTGCCAACACCATCATTATTAACCGCGCCGATCGTTTTGGTCTGGCACAGCTTTATCAACTGCGTGGTCGAGTCGGTCGTTCCCATCACCGTGCCTATGCCTATTTGATTACACCACCCAAAAATGTCATCACGGCCGATGCCAAAAAACGACTGGAGGCCATTGAATCCATCGAGACACTCGGCACGGGCTTTACCCTTGCCACACATGATCTGGAAATCCGTGGTGCCGGTGAATTGCTGGGTGATGAACAAAGCGGCCAGATGCAGGAAATCGGTTACACCCTGTATACCGAATTACTCGAACGCGCAGTAAATGCCTTAAAAGAAGGCAAGGAACCTGACTTAACCACCAGCAGCGCCAACATGGCCGAAGTCGACCTGCACATGCCCGCCCTGATCCCGGAAGATTATTTGTATGATGTGCATGAACGCCTGATCATGTATAAACGCATTGCCAGCGCAAGCAGCGATGAAGCCCTGAGAGAATTGCAGGTAGAAATGATTGATCGTTTTGGATTACTACCCGATCCAATCAAGGCCCTGTTCCAGATAAGTAGTTTTAAACTTCAGGCCACTGAGCTGGGCATACGTAAAATTGACCTTGGGGATTCTGGTGGTCACGTTAGCTTTGACCCCAAGCCCAACATCGATCCCATGCTGATTATTCAACTCATACAGCAACAACCTAATATCTATAAACTGGATCAAAAAAACAACAAGCTACGTATCGCAAAAAATTTAGATGATAGACAAGAAAGAATAACTTTATTGGAAGAACTACTGGATTACTTTCAGAATCAACAGGCTGCTTAACCCTGAGTCACCGCCCCATTAAGCGAGTAAAGAAACCTTTTTTTCTCGGCTCGTTATCGTGCATTGTTTTACTCGCAGCTTCCAGTTCAGCAGCCCTCTGCTGTTGTTCATAAAGAACTTTCGCTCGAATTCGACGACGCTCAATTTCTGATAGATCGAGATTGAAGAAACCTTTATTTTTCCTGGCAATGTATTCAGCCAGTTTTTTCATAAAATCTTCAGTAATGGCTTCCGGTGAAAACTGTAAAATATTTTCACCAAGGTTCTCATAATTTTTTATAACCAGGTCGATACTGGCATTATCAAAATCGACTTTAAACTTAAAACTAACCGGAACACTTTTGGAAATTGAAAAACGGGTTCCTGTGACATAATCGGTATCATCCTTGACTACCTTTCCTTTGAAAGAAATTTTGTTTTCCTTGAGCAGGTCGATATACATGTCGACATTTTTCTTGCCTTCAATATACACGTTCAGCTCACCTTCAGACTGACAGATGTATTTAAGTGTAACTTCATTGCTTTCGGTCAAATTGTCGATTTTGACCTTAAACTGTCCCTGAACAAGATTATCCAGTCGTCCAAGGCCTTCTATGAAATAGCTGGCTTTAATCGGGGTATCCAGTTGGTTCATATAGCGTGAAATTTTATCCAGGCTGGAACGAATAAATTCCATTTTAGGCAGAATACGCTCACGATAGACTACTTCGAGGTGATCAGACTTCGCATTTGCCGCCCTGGCCACAACTTGCCGTTGGTTTTGCTGCCGCTTTGCCTCGTCCAGACTACCCATTCATATACTCCGGGCTGTTTAGCCCTAACAAATTAACACTATTCGTATTTATCTTAAGCTTGGATTCAATTTTCATGCCCGTTTAACTCATCGACAAAACCAAAATATTGCATGTCTTCTATCCGCTGCGGGTAAAGCAATCCATCCAGGTGATCGACTTCGTGTTGAACCACCCTGGCATGAAAGCCTTCCACATGGCGTTCAAAGAAATCCCCTTTTTGATCCTGGCCACGGTAAATAATTTCTTTATATCTTGGTACCAGCCCACGCATACCCGGAATACTTAGGCAACCCTCCCAGTCTGTTTGTTTTTCATCTCCCACATATTCGATTTGTGGGTTAATCAATATGGTTTCCGGGACAGCTTCTGCGTCGGGATAGCGAGGATTATCCACAACAGAAAATATGACTACCCTTCGACTCACACCAATTTGAGGTGCTGCTAAGCCTGCGCCATCCATAGCGGCCATGGTGTCAAACATATCCTGTATCAGGCCATTCAGCTCAGATGTGTTAAACTCTGTGACAGGTTCAGCAATTTTTTTCAGGACAGGATGTCCCATCCGAAGTACTGTTTTAACGGCCATATGAGATATACTTCTTGTAGAAACCGCAATAATTGATAACTACATTAGCGACTATGAAGGCACACAACTTGAGACTCCTGATTTCGACCATTCTGTTTTTTTTCATCAATAATTACACCCTGGCAGAGGAAAATATCCGATATTATGATATCGAACTCGTGGTCTTTGAAAACCTTGAAGAAAGTGCCGATAATAATGAGATCTGGCCTAGTGGCAAACAACTTGTTGTACCGGATAATGCCACCATCCTGGGACAAAAGTTCAAAGGTGAATTGCCACCAGAATATGACTCCCGCCATCTATTTAAACTTCTCTCACTGGATGATTACCAGTTAAAAGAACATTCAGATATGCTGAAAGAATCTGAAAACTATCGCGTGTTATTGCACATGGGATGGCGTCAGCCTGGTCTGGCCAGGGATAAGGCCATTCCTATCCACTTTACTCATGTTATTTCAGAAAATACTGAAGAACCTGCCCCACAGGAAGGAACTGTACCTAATAGTGAGCCCGATGTTCAATCAGTCCCAGCTTCGTCTATTCGAAGCCTGGCAAACCTGGAAGGGGTGATCAATATCGTCCTTTCACGTTATTTACATCTGGATGTGGAAATGCTCTACAAGAAAGAAGCAGATGATGTCAGTGTCGATATGTACGACACCAGCTTTTTAGAAGAAAGAAGTGATCGGGAACCTATTTATTATCTTAAACAAAACCGACGTATGCGAAGCAAAGAAACTCACTATATCGATCATCCAAAATTCAGTATGCTGGTCAGAATTACCCCATTCAAGATAGAGGTACCCAAAATAACTGTACCCAATGGTTAATTAAAGAGAAGAGATCACTGCTGATAACAGGGACCGCACCCGGTCCATACCCGTTTCAAGATTCAGGTTGATCTCTTCCATGGTGATTTCTCCCACCCCTCGCCCTGCTGCCATATTGGCCACCACGGCGATACTGGCATAGCATAAGTCTTTTTCTCTAGCCAGGGAGGCCTCTGGCATCGCTGTCATACCTACAATATGACAGCCATCTCTTTCATACTTGTTGATTTCGGCAGGCGTTTCCAGGCGAGGCCCCTGGGTTACGGCATAGGTCGCATAGTCAAACACAGCGATGTCTGCCTGGCTTGCTGCAGCAATCATACTCTTGCGCAGTGTTTCACAATAGGGATGGGTAAAATCAATATGCTCAACACCACTGTCCCCTCCCTCATAATAAGTATGCTCACGTCCCCAGGTATAATCGATGAGTTGATCCGGGATAGACAGGGTACTGGCCTGCATTTCATCGGTGATGCCACCTACCGCGTTAACGGCAATCACATACTCAGCACCTAGCTGTTTAATGGCATCAATATTGGCCCGATAGTTAACCTTGTGAGGTGGAATGCTGTGATCATAGCCATGACGGGGTAAAAACAGGATATCTTTACCAGAAAGCTTTCCTTTACTGATCGAACCGGATGGATCACCGTATGGGATTGAAACTGTTTCTTTGCTGGTGATTTCAAGCCCTTCAAGTGAGGTCAGACCTGTTCCTCCGATAATCGCTATACTAGTCATCTTACATTCCCTTCACGGCATAGATTCCATCGGCATTGCGTAACCAGGTTTTATAGTCCATACCATAACCAAACAGGTAACGGTCCACAGTTTCAATACCAGTAAAATCGGCTTTGATATCAAACGGGCGTTGCTGTAGCTTTTCGACCAGAACGGTACTGTATACTTCTGATGCCTGTTCATCTTTACAGTATTTAATCAGTTCTCGTAGTGTAATACCTTTATCGAGTACATCATCTACCAGTACTACCACACGCCCTTTAAGTTCGATGCTGGGTTTGACCTTCCACTCTAATGTACCACCACTGGTGTCACCCTGATAGCGTGTGGCATGAATATAATCCAACTGCAGTGGGAAATTGAGGCGCGTTATCAGGTGCCCCATGGGAATGATGCCTCCTGTAACAACACATAACATCAACGGATTTTTATCTTTGAGTCGTTCAGTCATGGCAACTGCCATTCTGTCCAGGGCCTGTTCCACTTCCTTTTTATCGTGCAAGCAATCCGCCTCGGTCAGTACCTGTTTGATATCTTCTTCTGCCATTGTTAGTTGTTCTTAATGTGTTCTGGTAATTCAACCGTAGTTGTTGGGAAGGCGATTTCCGCATTGTGTTGTTCAATGATTTTATTAATCTTGAACAGTATGTCCTGCTTTATCTCATGGAAATGCTGCCAGTTGGTTGTTTTGGTAAAAGTGTAAACAAAAAAATCCAGTGATGACTCGGCAAACTTATTGAAATTCACCATCAGGGTCTGGTTTTGGTCGATCTCTTCATGGGACTGTAACATGGCCTTTACGTCATCGATTATCTGAGGCAAGGCCGTGGCATCAGCATAACGAACACCAATGGTTTCGTAGATGCGACGGTTTGTCATACGTGAAGGATTTTCTACCGTGATACTGGTAAACACCGAGTTAGGCACATACAACGGGCGCTTATCAAATGTTCGGATCACCGTCAATCGCCAGCCAATTCGTTCTACCGTACCTTCAATATTGCGATCAGGTGATTGGACCCAGTCACCAATCGAAAAAGGTCGATCAAGATAGATCATGATGGCTCCAAAAAAATTGGCTAGCAGATCCTTGGAAGCAAAGCCCACGGCTACACCACCTATACCTCCAAACGCCAGGATGGCGGATATATTAACGCCCAGAGTTTGAAGAATAACCAGTGTTGACGTAATAATTATCGAGATGCGGAGCAACTGGGTAACTGCATCTGCTGTCGTTCGGTCAATCGGTTTACCACGTACTTCCCCTTCATGCAGGATACGTTTTTCTACAAAACGGACAAAGCGGGTCAGTGCCCAGGTGATAAGTACGATGACACCCAGTTCCCTTACAGTTGATGCCTGAGTAAAACCCAGCATCTGGGCAGCAACTGTGATCCCCAGCAACCAGATAAGATAACTTAAAGGTTTACGGATGGCTTCAAGCGCGGCATCGTCCCAGAGGGTAGTCGTTTTTTCCAGCCTTGTTTGAATACGATTAAAAACACGCTTTTGAAAAAAATCGATCAACAGCGTTGCAAAAATTAATGCAAACACCTGTAAGACCAATGTGTCCTCACCAAAATATACTTCAAGTGTTAGTAAAAAATCTTCTAGATTCATTTAAAAAATATGCCTTAATTAGGTATGGATCGCCCATGTTGGGCAATAATGTAGTCACTGTAACAGATGTATAATTTACAAGTTTTCCCCGTGTTCCCAGTGGTTAAATGTCTTAGCCAAAATCCAGTTCCATTGTTGGATCATCCTGATATTTTTGTAAGGCTTCATGTGCTGAACGCCAACGGACATTATTGCGTAGTTTATCCCAGTTCATTGGGTGGCGTCCGTGCATACGTGCCAGACGCACATGAGAAACCGGATCATCATATTGTTTGATACCTTGCAGCACCTGGAGTGCGCCTGCACGATTATTACAGACCAGTGCCATATCAACACCGGCATCCAGAGCAGCCCGTGCACGGTCGGCATAGTTCTCACCGACGACACTGGCACCTTTCATATCAAGGTCATCACTGAAAATAACACCCTGAAAATTGAGTCGCTTGCGTAATACATCCTGTAGCCAGAATTTTGAAAAACCGGCCGGATTAGGATCGACATTGTCATATATCACATGGGCCGGCATGACCGCTGCCAGATCCTTTTTGATCAGGGCCCTAAACGGGGCAATGTCTTTGGCATAGATATCATCATAGGAACGATGGTCTATCGGCATGGCGACATGGGAATCGGCCTCAATAAAACCGTGCCCAGGAAAATGCTTACCCGTCGCAGCCATCCCTGCCTCATGCATACCCTGGATAAAGGCATGTGTCAGATCGGCCACCACATCGGGATGGGAATGAAAGGCACGATCACCAATCACTGAACTCACGCCATAATCCAGATCCAGCACTGGTGCAAAACTGAAATCGATATCAATAGCTCGAAGTTCGATGGCCATCATCCAGCCACAGAGATCGCTTAAGGAACGGGCCTTCTTTTTGTCCTTTTCATAGACTTCACCAAAACGGGCCATGGGGGGGATGCGACTGAAGCCTTCACGAAATCGTTGCACACGCCCTCCCTCATGGTCAACCGCAATCAGCAACCGAGGCGAACGCAGTGCATGAATGGACTTAACCAGGGCTTGCAGCTGTTCCATGGACTGATAGTTACGGGTAAACAGGATCACACCACCCACCAGTGGGTGCTGTAATACCTCTTTGTCTTCTGCTGTAAGCTCGAGGCCGTCTACGTCGAGCATGATGGGACCGAGGGACATGGTCACTCCATATTATTTAATTTTTTTATTCTTCTGTTATTTCTACCGGTGTACCTACCGACACCAGATCGAATAATCGTATCACGTCACTATTGCGCATTTTAACGCAGCCATGGGAACTGGGGATACCCATGGGGTCTTCATCAGGACAGCCGTTGATATAGACATAACGCCGCATGGTATCGACTTTGCCAAGGCGGTTTTTACCTGGCTCGGTTCCACACAGCCACATGATACGCGTGAGGATCCAGTCTCGTTCCGGTGATTTTGCTTTCAGAGCTGCTTGGTAGATTTCTCCAGTGGGACGTCGCCCTACAAACACGGTATTCTCTGCGCAACCTGCCCCAATTTTGGCTCGGATATAGTGACTGCCTCGTGGCGTACATTCACTGCCCGACTGCTCCCCTGGCCCATTGGTGGCCGTGGCCACACTGACATCCATGACCAGTTCATCATTTTGGTAATAACGTAATTGTTGCTTTGCAATACTGACTTCGATCCGGTCGTCGGACATTGTATTTATGATTTCCAGTTCTTATACGGGTTTTTCACCAGACTCACATTATAATAGCGGGGATCATCGGAAACTTCCTCTCCGGCCCAGGCAGGCATATCAAACTCAGCATCGGTAGTTTCCAGTTCGATCTCGGCCACCACTAGCCCCTCATTTTCGCCTTTGAAGACGTCGATCTCCCATTCGTGAGATTCGTGCATAACATGATAACGGGTCTTTTCGATGACCGGCTGTTCACAAAGTGTATTTAACAACTCATGGGCCTCATCCATCGGGATGTCATATTCGTATTCCTTGCGTGTGATACCCAGTGTGGCACTTTTGATGTTGAGTTTTGCCTTATCGCCTTCGATGCGCACACGCACCGAAGCGGCCTTTGATCCGACAAGATAGGCCTGACGATATTCAGTGCCCGCATCGGCCTGCTCACGCCAGCTGTCATTTGTGAGCAGAAACTTGCGTTCAATCTCAATTGCCATGCTCAGTCCTTTTCAAACAGTGCGATGGATTCCACATGTGCAGTATGAGGAAACATATCCATCACACCGGCCTTTTTTAGTTTGTAACCATATTCATTACAGAGTATGCCTGCATCACGTGCAAGGGTCGCTGGATTACAGGAGACATATACAATACGTGGTACGTCCATCTTGCGTAATAAGGGTAGAATGCCATCGGCACCCGTACGGGCCGGGTCGAGCAGTATCTTGCTGTATTTCTGTTTTAACCAGGGGGTCTGTGGATCTACATCGAACAGGTCCGCAACATGAAACTCGACATTATCAATCTTGTTGCGTTTAGCATTGGCATTGGCCCTATCAACCAGTACCTTTTCTCCTTCCACGGCGGTGACATGCTCACAGCCTCTGGCCAGGGCAAAACTAAAATTCCCCACGCCGCAAAACAGCTCCAGTACGCGATCCTCTTTTTGCAGGTCCAGCATTTCCAGGGCCAGTTTAATCATGTTCTGGTTAATATCACTGTTGACCTGCACAAAATCACTGGGTTCAAAGGCAACTTCTACGTTGTAATCGGGCAGGCGATAAACCAACTGAGGGTCTTCCGGCCATAAAGGGCTAATGGTGTCCGGCCCACCGGGTTGCAGATATAAATAGAGATCCTGCTGCTTCACATACTCTGTGAGTTTGTTCCTGTCATCATCGGTGAGGTCTTCCAGATGGCGAAACACCAGGGCGGTGTGATCATCAGACACGGCTACTTCAATCTGTGGAATTCGTTCATAACAACTCAGTGAACGTACCAGTTCAGCCAGCTCGACTAAACGTGGACCCACTGAAGGGTGTAGTACTTCACAGCGTTCCAGCTCGGCAAGGTAAGGGGCGCCCTTTTCACGAAAACCCACCAGTACCTTTTCCTTTTTGCGTACATACTTTGCGCCAAGGCGAGCCTTACGACGATAACCCCAGACAGGCCCGGTGAGCGCTGGCATGATTTCTTCAGCTTTCACCTTACCAATGCGTTGCAGACTATCGAGTAGTACCTGCTGTTTACTCTCGATTTGTGCCTCAGGAGAAAGATGCTGCAGGCTACAACCGCCACAGATAGCAAAATGCTGACACTTCGGCTCGATACGGTTAGTTGAAGGTTTGAGGATCTCCACCACCTTGCCTTCATCATAACGACGAAAAGAACGGCTATATTGAAACTTCACTTCTTCCCCGGCCAGCACACCATGAATAAACACCGCCTTGCCATCAATATGGGTCACACCCTTACCATCATGGGTCATGGATTCAATGGTGGTGGTTACCGGTTCGGTGGGAAGTTTTTTCTTACGTCGTGCCATAGATTAAATGTTCCGGAAATAATGAACGGCTGACTGAAAGATCAGCCAGCAGGAAAGACATTGGTAGAAAGATACCGATCACCGCGATCACAGATGATGGTGACAATCACAGCATCCTTTTCACGGGCGGCAACTTTGAGCGCTGCAGCTACCGCACCACCGGAAGAGATACCGCAGAAAATTCCTTCCCGGGAAGCCAGTTCACGGGTGGTCTCCTCGGCCTCTTCCTGACTGATATCCAGGGTCTCATCGACCCGACTGGCCTCAAAAATAGAGGGCAGATACTCCTTCGGCCAGCGCCGGATACCGGGGATTTTCGCCCCTTCAGAGGGCTGTACACCCACTATCTGGATATCGCTGTTCTGCTCCTTGAGATACCGGGAGGTCCCCATAATCGTACCTGTAGTACCCATGGCACTGACGAAATGGGTGACCGTGCCTCTGGTATCGCGCCAGATCTCCGGCCCTGTGGTCTCGTAATGGGCCAGAGGATTATCCTGATTGGCAAACTGGTCCAGCACAATGCCCTTGCCCTCTGCGGCCATCTGGTCGGCCAGGTCACGGGCCCCCTCCATGCTCGCCTCGGCCGAGACCAGCACCAGTTCAGCCCCGTAGGCCGCCATCGCCGCACGACGCTCAATGGTCATGGTCTCAGGCATCACCAGCACCATTTTGTAACCCTTGATGGCCGCAGCCATGGCCAGGGCAATGCCTGTATTGCCACTGGTGGCCTCGATCAGGGTATCACCGGGCTTGATATCACCGCGGGCCTCAGCATGCTGGATCATGCTCATCGCAGGCCGGTCCTTCACCGAACCGGCCGGATTGTTCCCTTCCAGTTTCACCAGCACCGTACTCGACAAACCCTCACCCAGACGCTGCAAACGCACCAGCGGTGTATTGCCTACAAATTGTTCTATCGTTGGAAATTCCATAGGGCGCTAGTGTATAGCAAACCGCAAGGCTGACCAATGGCCACAAAAAATATGCTAACCTGCGGCCATGAGTGAAATCTTCAACAAACAACAGGCACTCGAACAGGCCGGTGACGACCCCGACCTCGCCAAAGACCTCCTGCAAATGCTCTTCGCTGAACTTCCCGACCTGCTGGAGAAATTAAAACAGGCCCTCACCGACAACAACAAAACCGCCATCTGGGATCACACCCACAAAATCCACGGTTCCACCGCATACTGTGGAGTCCCTGCCCTGCGGGCAGCGGCACATAGTATGGAGCAGTTGATACGGGATGAGCTTGAGTCGGAGTTTATCGATGGTGTGGGGATTATTGAGAGGGAGATTGGGAAGTTGTTATCAGAAGGTGAGGCGATACTCGCCCAATTCGATTAGACCTGTAGGAGCGGACTGTGTCCGCGATAGGATGTGCTTTGTTCTCTCTAATTTGAATCGCAATCGCGAGCTGGATCTAAGTCAGGTCTCGTCCTGACAGACGAGGTACTTTGTGAAGGACCACAAAGTACCCAAAAAGTCCTCCCCCTAAGATGGCGCAAACATGTTTTCAGATTTTGTATTCATGTTGATGCTCATCAACGGCACGTCGTGTGCCGATGATGAGCAGCGCTGCGTCCATGCGGCGCACTAATTTATGTTTTATGAATACAAAACCTGAAAACGCGCCATCAAAGGGGGCCAACCCCACAGCGAATTAACAGTCTTGCTTTATCAAGAATACAAATGCGGGGAGGAGGATTAACAAGAGGAATTGATTAATTAATCATTCTGCAGATTAAGCTTCTCTAATTAGGCAAACAAACTCTTGATTTAACCTTTAATTTTATTGACACAAATAATAATGTTATTATACTTTAAATACATCGGGGCATTTAGTGGGGGTGTGATTAAATGACAAAATTTCTCTTCAAACTAGTCTGTCTCATTCTATTCGCAATCTCGTCCGCAGCTTGTACAGGAGATAACAATTCCAAGTCTGATGAAACCAACCTGGAAAAGGAACATTTAAACAATAACATCCTGAGTATAACTTTTGATGATACAGATAAAATGTATATATCAGATGTTTATGGCAATATATACATATACAACGATGAAGCACTAAAACTTTTTATTAGTCAAAACTCTTCCTCACTAAATTACCCCAAAACCATAAGACACTCTCAAACTAATTTATTTGTACAAGATACTTATGGTGAAGCAATCTTTGTTTTTTCCATTACTGGACAACTAGTAAATACAGTATCACCTATACTTGGTAAATTTGGTTTTATTCGTGATTTTGATATAAACAGCAAAGGTCAAATGTTTATAGCACTTAATGACGAGCGGGATAAAATAATAAGGTTAAACTCAGATGGGACTGGCTATATTGAGTTTGATCTGACAACCCCATCAATCGACGCCGTAAAATCCATTGCCTTTTCACCTGATAATTATGTTTTCGTTGGTACTCAAACTGGTCTTTATAAATTTTCGGAGGATGGAGAATATTTAAAGGCAATAGCCCTGCGTGGGGACAGCATCTTCTATTCAGCAGAGGATATTGCAATAGATCCAAGTGGAAATATTGTAGTTGCAAGTTATTATGCAAATGATGACACTACGACATATCTAGTATTTAATTCTAACGATATGTATTCAGGCTTTCTAAGTCTATACGGATATAACGAACTACCAAATTGGATGAGAGATATGGTGTATGATTCATCTGGCAATTTCTATTTAATTCACTATTTAAACGGTATATACAAGTTCGATCAATCTGGTGGGTTTCAAGGTATAGTATTAAAACCAAGATCATAATTTTTTAATCAAGCTAGTTTTAGGGTTAGGTCAAACCTGTACGTCAGATTGACTGATAACGAAACCTAATACCCTTCACTATAATTCTTGTTGTGCTTCGAAGCCTCTGCCCAACCTACAAATATCTTCTCATTTAACCAAGGTAGCCAGTTCGCTTTGGGGTTCGCCCCCTTTGATGGCGCGTTGGCTAGTCTGGTTTTTTGAAAATTATAATAGGAGGCCGCATGGACGCGGCCGTGTGGAGCAGCCGGGCCAGGGAAGGCCCGTCTGCGAACCTCAAACAAAAAACCAGGCTAGACAACATGCTTGCGCCATCTTAGGGGGAGGACTTTTTGGGTACTTTGTGGTCCTTCACAAAGTACCTCGTCTGTCAGGACGAGACCTGACTTAGATCCAGCTCGACGATAGTCGATTCAATTTAAAAGAAACACCCACAACCCCATCCGATCACCCCACCCTAACCCTCCCCTGCGAGGGGAGGGAATAAAGCACAGTTATCCCCGAGCTTCGAGCATTATCGACTTCAACTCCGCCACCGCATCATACAAACCATAAACCACCGCCCGAGCAATCACCGAATGTCCAATATTCAATTCCTTAATCCCAGGAATCGCCGCTATCTGCTTAACATTATGATAATCCAGCCCATGCCCAGCATTGACCTGTAAGCCAAGACTTTCCCCATACTCAACCGCATGAATGATTTTGCTGAGTTCTTTATCGCGCTGTTTGCCCAATGGTGCATCGGCATAATGCCCGGTATGAATCTCCACAACCGGAGCCCCACTTTCCACCGCTGCTTCCAGTTGTTTCTCTTCTGCATCAATAAACAAGGAAACACGCACATCCGCATCAGCAAGACGTGCACAGGCGTCTTTCATCTTGTCCAACTGCCCCGCTACATCCAGCCCACCTTCGGTAGTCAGTTCTTCGCGACGTTCTGGCACCAGGCAACAGTCATGGGGTTTGATACGTGAGGCAATACCAATCATTTCTTCAGTTACCGCCATCTCCAGATTCATACGTGACTGCAACATGCCGATCAACATCTCCACATCACGATCCTGAATATGACGTCGGTCTTCACGCAGATGAAGCGTAATCCCATCCGCACCCGCCTGTTCTGCAATTAAGGCTGCCTGAATCGGTTCAGGATAACGTGTCCCACGCGCCTGACGGATCGTAGCAACATGATCAATGTTCACACCCAGTAAGATTTCAGAAGACATATCCTCTAGCTCCAATTATTTAATTGTCATTTCTTTTTAAACAAGACAGCCGGTTCGCTTCGGGGTTGGTGCCGACTTCGATGGCGCGTGTTTGGGTTTTGGTTTTTTAAATATAGATAAGGGGCGACAGGGATGTCGCCGCATTGGCAGAGGGGCTGGGATGCCCCTTCTGCCAATGCTCAACAAAAAACCAAAACTCAAACACACGTCTGCGCCATCACAGGAGGAGGACTTTTTGGGTACTTTTTGGTCCTTCAAAAAGTATCTCGATCATCCGTTCGAGAACGGATTTTAATCCAGCATCGCGATAGCGATTCAATCTATCACCACCCCCTCGCCCCCTTCTGCAAGGAGGGGGGATCATAGTACCTTCTGCATCGCCAATTCCCGAGTCCTAAGCGGCTTGTCCCCCAACTGATGCGCAATCACCGCCCGCATCAACTGCTTGGCCTGTTTTAACTGCACTGCACCCTGCAATGATTCACCCTGTAAGGCCAGTAAAGTTGCCCCATCTATCAACAGACCATCATGCCGATCAGCCGATCTTACCGGCCCATGCTCGATATGATAACAATATTGTGCATCGGCCTGAATCACTTCCCCGGTTTCCACATCATGATCAAGCATCAGGCCATAGCCGGTTTCCTGTAACAGCTGATATTCAAAGCGTCTTAACACCGGTTCTTCATGTTCTCCCTGTTCCAGCATGTGCAGGGTTTCGTGGTAGACATCAAACAGATGCTGGTGAGGGTCGTGTCGCTGCAGGAGTCGAGTCAGAAGTTCATTGACATAAAAACCCGACAGAAGACTTTGGCCTTTAAGCTTGATAACTCTGCCCTGTGGCTCGGCTTCAGTCAGGGTCATCAAGTCACTACGACCACTCCATGAGAGAAGCAACAGCCCAAATGGCTGTAAGAGGCCATGAAATTTTGATTTTGGCTGTTTGGCCCCTTTGGCCACGGCGCCGATACGACCGTGTTCATGACTAAAGATATCCAGTAGCAGGCTGTTATCACGATAGGCACGACTGTGCAGGATATAGGACGCTTCGAGATTGGCCTTATGACTTGAGATCATCATTATAACCCAGGCTATGCAGGGCGCGTTCATCATCAGACCAGCCTTCCTTGACCTTGACCCAGAGTTCCAGGTGGACACGGCGTTCGATCAATTTTGAAATATCCAGGCGTGATTGTTTGCCGATCTCCTTCAGTCGCTCACCCTTATTGCCGATCACAATCCCTTTCTGGTTATCTCTCTCGACCCAGATCACCGCATGAATCAGGGTCTGTTCTGCACCATGTTCAAACTTTTCTATCTCAACAGTTAGGTTATATGGCAATTCCTGATGCAATGTGCGCGTGAGCTTTTCACGAATGATTTCCGCCGCCAAAAAACGTACGCTGCGATCGGTGATTTGATCTTCTTCGAAAAAGGGAGCGCTTTCTGGCAGGTGTTTTTCAATGACCTGTCCGATCTCTTTCAGGTTGGTGTCCTTGAGAGCTGAAATGGGCAGGATATCGGCAAAGTCCATTTTCTGTCCCATCTCGGCCAGGAAAGGTAATAGCTTTTCTTTTTCTTCCACACGGTCGACTTTATTAATCGCCAGGACCACGGGCACCTCGATGGTTTTTAGCTTCTGCAGAACGGCGGCATCTTCATCGGTAAAACGCAGTGCCTCGATAATGAATATAACAACATCCACATCGTTTAGGGTTGTTGCCGCGGCACGGTTTAAATAGCGGCTCATGGCATGTTTACCACCCTGGTGCAGACCGGGTGTGTCAACAAATACGAATTGTGCTGTTGGTGTTGTGCTAATACCAAGAATTCGATGTCGGGTTGTCTGTGGTTTATGGGAGGTAATACTGATCTTCTGACCTATCATGTGGTTCATCAGGGTAGACTTACCGACATTAGGCCGACCTATCAGGCCAACATATCCACAGCGAAACGATTTATTATCACTCATTCTCTAATAATTCCAGTGCTGCACTCGCAGCAGTCTGTTCAGCTTTACGGCGACTGGTGCCGGAGCCGAAAATAGTCTGATCCAGGCCAACAACTTTACAGCTGACCTTGAAGGTTTGATTATGCGCCTTGCCATGGGTTTCGACGACTTCATATTCCGGTAGTGGCTGGCTTCTGGCCTGCATGAGTTCCTGCAGTCGGGTTTTGGGATCTTTTCTGGCCTTGTTGGGATCACATTTATCCAGCCGTTCGGTAAAAAACCGATTGATGTAATCACTGGCCGCTTCTATTCCGCCATCGAGATAGACTGCACCAATGATGGCCTCAAAGGCATCGGCCAGGGTCGAGCTACGTCGATAACCACCGCTTTTCAGTTCACCACTGCCCATCAGCAGAAATTCACCCAGTTGAATCTCGCTGGCGACCTTACCCAGGGTTTCCCCTTTCACCAGGGAAGCACGCAGGCGACTCAACTCACCTTCTGATGCCTCTGGAAATCGCTGATAGAGTTGAATACTGATGAGATAACTCAGGATGGAATCACCAAGGAATTCCATGCGCTCGTTATTTTGGCTTTTGGCGCTTCGATGTGTCAGTGCGGTTTGTAATAATACCTCATCCTCGAACGTATATCCTATACGTTGCATAAGTACCGCAAGTGGTTCCATTATCTAAGGGGAACCTCAGCCCTATTACTAAAATGAATTAAAATATCTATATTGGCAAATAGTTTGCGCTGTACATCATATTCAATCTCGATAATGCGATGATTACCTGCCTGAGAAACATAAATATCATCCGCGGTAACGTCTTTGACCATGTTTATATCCAAATTCTTCAGTAATTTTGAAGTAATTTCACCTGCTGTCATATCTCTAACTTCGGACTGTTCAGAAAAAGAGGAAAGAACTGATGAAACATTAAACTGGTCTAGGTAGGCAGGCATCAATTTTATAACAATTAAAAACACAAAGATGATTAAACTGACAACCAGCAACCAGCCGATACCTGTCATACCTTTTTGTTTATGTGTTGATTTCATCCCCGCCTCCTGTTATTTCATTATTATCGAATAACACTACCAATCCGAGACCATGCAGGCCCATTATCACTGTTCCAGTTCATCCAGATAAAAAAGGCCCTGCCGACAAGATTTTCATCAGGCACAAAACCCCAGGAACGGCTGTCTCGACTATTATCGCGATTATCACCCATCACAAAATAATGTCCTTCGGGTACTGTATATTCACCATTACCACTCCCTATACGAGAGTTAACAAGAATATCATGTTTTTTCCCATCCAGTATTTCCTGAATATGTGCAAATGAGCCATAACGATCGACTATATAATTTCCAATCTGGATCTGAGGCTGCGGCTGGTTATTTACATAAAGAATCTTGTTTTGATAAGAGATTCTGTCCCCCGGTATCCCAACTACACGTTTTATATAGTCAATGCGTGGATCTTCTGGATAACGAAATACGATGACATCTCCCCGCTTTGGCGAACTATAATCAACAATTTTTTTATTGATGACCGGAATTCGAACACCATAGGATGACTTGCTAACAAGGATGAAGTCACCGACTTCCAGTGTAGGCAACATGGAGCCGGAAGGAATACGGAAAGGCTCTGCAATAAAACCGCGCAACAGAAAGACAATTACCACTACCGGAAACAGAAACCTGGCGTATTCAACAATAATAGGTTCCCTTGGTTCATCACCTTGTTCAACGGCTTTGGCAACACGTTTTTTCTCAAACAATAGATGGTCGATACCCCAGATAATACCGGTGACAGCGACCAGAATGACCAGAACCAACGAGAAATCTACATTCATTTATCTTTTCCTGTATTTAATACCGCAAGAAAGGCTTCCTGTGGTAACTCTACCTTGCCGACCTGTTTCATTCGACGTTTACCTGCTTTTTGTTTTTCCAGCAGTTTACGTTTACGGGTGATATCCCCACCATAGCACTTGGCTGTTACATTTTTACGCAGTGCCTTAACATTGGTGCGCGCAACAATCTTGGCACCGACTGCAGCCTGAATGGCAACTTCAAACATCTGTCGTGGGATGATCTCTTTCATTTTTTCAGTCAAGTCTCGGCCACGCGACTGAACCTGGTCACTATGGATAATGGTTGAAAGTGCATCAACCAGCTCGCCATTAATCATGATATCCAGTTTAACCAGGCTGGCTGCCTGGAATCGGGTAAACTCATAATCCAGTGAGGCATAACCACGGCTGACTGATTTCAGTCTGTCAAAGAAGTCTAATACAACCTCATTCATTGGCAACTCATAGCTTAATGCAACCTGCATACCCAGATACTGCATATTTTTCTGAACACCACGTTTCTCAATACAAAGGCTGATAACATTCCCCACATAATCCTGTGGCACCAGAATGTTGGCGGTAATAATAGGTTCACGAACTTCTTCGATTTGATTCGTTGGAGGTAAATGGGAAGGGTTATCGATCTGGATTACTTCACCCTTGGTGTTCATTATTTCAAAAATAACCGTTGGAGCCGTGGTAATCAGGTCCAGGTCGTATTCTCGTTCCAGACGTTCCTGAATGATCTCCATATGCAACATGCCAAGGAAACCGCAACGAAAACCAAACCCCAGAGCCTGGGACGTTTCTGGTTCATAGAACAATGCCGCATCGTTCAGCTTTAGCTTGGACAGGGCTTCACGTAAATCTTCGTAGTCATCACTGCTGACAGGAAAGAGGCCGGAGAAAACCCGTGGCTGGATCGGCTTGAACCCTGGCAAGGCCTCTTTTGCAGGCTTATCAGTCTGGGTAATGGTATCGCCAACCGGGGCACCGTAGATATCCTTAATGCTTGCGATCATATACCCGACTTCGCCTGCTTTAAGTTCTTTCGTTTCGTTACGTTTTGGGGTAAATATGCCAACCTTATCGACAAGATAGGAATCTCCAGTCGACATAATTTTAATCTTCTGTTTAACCGACATGGTTCCCTGCATGACACGAACCAGAGAAACAACTCCAAGATAGTTATCAAACCAGGAGTCGATAATCAGCGCCTGCAAAGGGGCCTCTGGGTCACCTTCTGGGGCTGGGATTTTTACGACCAGTTCTTCCAGTAATTCATCCACACCCACACCGGTCTTGGCACTAACCCGCTTGGCATCAGTGGCTTCGATACCGATGATCTCTTCAATTTCGTTAATAACCCGATCCGGATCGGCTGCGGGTAAATCTATTTTGTTCAGGACCGGCAATACTTCCAGTCCTTGTTCGATAGCGGTATAGCAATTGGCCACACTCTGGGCTTCCACACCCTGAGAGGCATCGACCACCAGTAATGCCCCTTCACAGGCAGCCAGTGAACGGGACACTTCATAAGAAAAATCCACGTGGCCTGGGGTATCGATAAAATTCAATTGATAGGTTTTTCCATCGCTGGCTGTGTAGTTCAGGGTCACGCTCTGTGCCTTAATCGTGATACCCCGCTCCCGCTCGATATCCATAGAGTCCAGTACCTGCTCGGCCATTTCACGCTCTGTTAATCCGCCGCAGGTCTGGATCAGCCTGTCAGCGAGAGTGGATTTACCATGGTCAATATGGGCAATAATGGAAAAATTACGAATATGGGATAGGGTGTTCAAAAGAATACATTTCCTGCAATGGGTTACAACAAAAAAGGTGCTTCAGCAGCACCTCTAACCTTCTGTCGAATTTAAAGGCCCTTCGGCCTCAAAGTGTGAATATTGTAGCGGATTTCAGCCCACCTCGAAACACTGATTAAAGGCCACCTCATCAAGAAAAAAGTGGCATATCTCCCTGCCTTCGTGGACAAGAACCGGTACTTTTGTCCCATAAAGAGACTCCAGCTCCGGTAGCCCATTGATTTCGATGATGTTCAGCGAAAAAGGCCTTTTCGACTTACGTTGTTGTAGTTCCAGCAGCATGTCTTCACATAAGTGGCAACCATCACGGGTATAGATCGTCAACTGGACGCTCATTTACCCTTGGGTATTTTCATCGCCAGGAAAATGGGCGATTTTCTACGCTGGATCAATACAGGAAGCGATTTCCCATCAGGCAGCTCCTTGACCAGTTTACTGAACTGTTTACTATCCTTAACATCCTGATTATTCATCATCAGGATAATATCTCCTCGGCGGATTCCCGCTGAATAAGCCGTACCCTTGTCAACATGGGTCACAATCACACCACGTTCTTTTACACCGAATTCACTACGCTGTTCTTTAGTGAGATTTTTCACCGTCATGCCTAAGCGATTGGTCTTGGCCTTGCCCGGCTTGACTTCTTTTTGTGCTAGCTCTTCTTCTGCAGGTAATTCACCGATCTTGACCTTGAGTGTTTTGTTACTGCCTTCCCGTATAATCTTAACCTTGCTGTTTTCACCTATTGGTGCCTGACCAACAGCCAGGGGTAAATCAGAAGAACGAATAATCTTTTTATCTGCAAAGTAGGTTACGACGTCACCAACTTTGAAGCCAGCATCTTCTGCTGGACTGTTTGGCAGGACTTTTAGTACCACGGCTCCATGAGGTTGTTTCATGCCAAAGGATTCAGCCAGCTCACGGTTGATATCCTGAATCAAAATACCCAACCAGCCTCGTGAAACCTTGCCCTTGGTCTTGAGCTGTTCTATCACATTCATGGCCACATCAACCGGGATAGCGAAAGACAGCCCCATAAAGCCACCGGTCCGGCTATAGATCTGGGCATTGATACCCACGACTTCACCATCGAGGTTAAATAAGGGTCCACCAGAATTGCCAGGGTTTATCGCGACATCGGTTTGAATAAAGGGCACATAACTTTCACTTGGCAGATTACGTCCCAGGGCGCTGACCACACCAACAGAAACAGAATGATCAAAACCAAATGGAGAACCAATGGCCATCACCCATTCTCCCACTTTGACTTCAGAAGATTTACCCAGTTTTACTACAGGCAGGTTTTTGCCCTTAACTTTTAATAGGGCGATGTCGCTTCGTTCATCAGAACCTACGATTTCTGCCTTAAGTTCACGACGGTCGTTCAAGCGCACAATGACTTCTGTCGCCTCTCGCACCACATGGTAATTGGTTATAACATGGCCTTCTTCATCGATAATAAACCCGGAGCCCAGCGACTGTGAGTTAAATTCTTCAGGTGTACCATTACCTTCCCCACCATTTTGTGGTTCACCAAAAAAGTGTCTGAACAGATCTCCAAAAGGTGAGCCTTCAGGTAAATCTGGTATTTCCATTCCGGGTGGCAAGCCATGTGGCCGCTTAACTTTTTGCTTGGTACTGATATTGACTACCGCTGCACTATTTGACTCCACCAGCTTGGTGAAATCGGGTAACTCCCGGGCATGGACCTGTCCTGCAACTGAAAGTGCCAGTACAAGAATTCCAGAATAGACAGTCTGCTTTGCCGTCATCATACGCAACATGCAATATCTCCAATCAAAAACGTTTATTTTACTTCAATGATACAATTTTCTTCATTACTCAGGCGACGAAGTATCACCGCCTGGTAGCGGCTGGCCTGTTCGAGATTGGCCGTTTTGCGGCGAACCCACCACATGGCCAGGCTAAGGCCAGATATTCCAAATAAAATGGGAAGTATATCCTGATTTTCAACTAATAACTGTTTTGTTAACAATTCGCCAAAAAGGGCAAAACCTAACAAGGAGGCAATAGGTAAAAGATAAACCAGCAACGACCCTGTTAACAGGGCCGATTCATTAATACCGATTAATACATTATCACCCTCATGGGCACTGATTTTGTTAATAACTTTGATCCTTGACCGTTTTTCACCAAATACCTTTGATAGCACACCCGTGCCACAGCCTTTATTCATAGAACATTGGTCACAGGCAGATTTGCGATTGGTTTCAACCCAGGCATAAGGGGCTTGGCATTCGACGACACGTGCGGTTTCTTCAATCATTAGCGGGAATTGAGTACTACTGATTCGCTGATCATTTTTACTGAGGCATGGGGAACTTCACCCACTGCAGTCACATGATAGTCCTTAAAGGTCTTACCATGGGCATTGACAGCACCCATATTAGTACGGCCAACAAGGTTAGGATCTTCCATATTATTCTCAATAAAGACTGATATAGAAGCCAGGCCATCGGTAAATACAAGTTGATTAGAGGGAGTACGGCTGGTAGGTATCTTTAACTGACGATGGTGGTCACGCTTGAACCCGGGTGGTAGTTGAGTGACTTTCCAGAGCAAGGATGGGCTGACTGGTTTTGATTTGGGTTTCAAATCATTAGATTCATAACGTTTAAATTTAGTGCTGTCGACTGATGACTGCAGTAATTTCTCAGGGACTCTTTTCATGTACTTGATATGAGTAAACATGAACTGTTCAACCAAACTGCCCTTTTCATTAACCAAATGGGTTTTTAATAACAAACCCGTTTTCTTGTCTATCCATAGATGATGTCCATAGCGGAAATTATCATTGGGTAGTACTACCAGCTTGTGTGCCAATTGACCGGCGACTTTCTCTTCGCCTTCAATTTTGAAACTATAATGGTCTTTCAGGTGATCCAGTTTATCTGGAAACTGGGGGGGGAACTGGGCAGGTGGGCGTCCCTTTTCAACAACGACGGCATTTCTATCCGGCAGGATACAGATGACATTTTTTGAATTACGTATAACTTCTCGCCCAACATTGTCCAGCGAAACCAGTCTTTCTCTTTCCCCTTTCTGATCAGCACTGTGAATTAGACGCATGGCGCTGAGCTTGCTTTCTCCCTCACTATAGACAAATGTCCCGTCGTAGTTTTGCATATGTGCTGCATGCTGCATTTTTTTGAGGAGTTTTTGTACCTCGACCAGTTCTGTCGCCAGAACCAGAGCAGGTAGATAGAAAAAGGTGAAAAGAAGAAGTCTACTTGGCATCCCGAGGCCGCTGGTTGTCTGCATCACCCACAATGCGCATATAGGGCATCATACCCTGCATACGTGCGGACATAGAGTATTCATTATGATTAACAAGGTAGCCATTCAGCTTGGACTGGATCGCCTGGTTACGTAAACGGGCCTGAGAAATGGCTGTTTGATCAATACGGGGTTGTTCAATACGTGCAATAGAAGTTGTTGAATCTGGGGTATTTGTAAGCTGTGAGGTTTGCACAGAAACAATCGCTATCGTCGCTACTGAGGCTGCCACAGCCAGGCCTGCTGCCTGTTTCATGACTTTTTGTGAGATTCGCTTGTGCATCGGGGCCAAAATAGTCGGTTCGGCTTCGAGTGCAGACATGACTTTTTCTGAAATATCGCTCATACCTACATCAGGTAAATGATTATCGAGTCCATCGCGAATTAGATGATAACGTTGCCATCGGGAGCGCAATTCCGGATCAGCATGGAGCTGTTGGATCAATTGATCATTCAGTTCCGTTTCACCATCCATAATGGCTGACAGATTTTCGTATTTTTTTTCAGTCATGGCAGCTTCTCACCTGTTACGTATTCACTGACCTAGTTTTTCAATAATGGTTCCAGTTTTTTATCGATAGCCTCACGGGCACGAAAGATCCTCGACCGCACGGTACCGATGGGGCAATCCATTGCCTCAGCAATTTCCTCATAACTCATCCCTTCCAGTTCACGCAGGCTGATGGCGGTGCGCAAATCTTCCGGTAATTCTTCGAAGGCCTGGTGTATTACCTGCTGAACCTGCTCCTTTTGCATCAACTGCTCCGGGGTCGCGTGTTCTCGCAACAGGTCAGCACCTTCATATTGTTCGGCTTCATCACTATCAACCAGTCCCTGGGTTGGCCGTCTATTCTGGGCCACCAGGTGGTTTTTGGCCGTATTGATCGCAATGCGATACAGCCAGGTATAAAAAGCGCTGTCACCTCTAAATGTCGGCAGCGCCCGATAAGCCTTGATAAATGCCTCCTGGGTGATGTCCATAACATCTTCCGGGTTGCTCAGAAAACGCGTCAGCACATTCATGATCCGCTGTTGATATTTCTTCACCAGCAGGTCAAATGCCTGTTTGTCTCCTCGCTGGACCCGTTCTACCAACGCCTGATCTATGTTCTTTTCGCCCATCCGGGCCGAGCCTCGCCTTAAATCTGTACAAAAACTGCCCGATGGTTAACCCTGAGACCATATTACTGGTTTGAAGTTCGCCAAGGCGGGATAAATTCGTTATATTTCTAACCCCAATAATACCAACAAGAAATCGGGGATCCGGGTACTTTAACGCCACCACCCTTGTAGTACAAATCTACCTATGCCAATTCTTAAATTTACCTATATTCATCCTCTTTGCTATGCAACACCGCAGTGACGTTCTCATTATAGGTAGTGGGGCCGCCGGGCTCAGTCTGGCACTGCGTCTGGCTGAATCCCATTCTATTGCCCTGATCTCCAAGGGTAAACTGACTGAAGGCTCGACTTATTACGCCCAGGGAGGTATTGCAGCGGTTTTAGATGAGCATGATTCCTTTGATGATCATGTGGCCGATACGCTCAATGCTGGAGCTGACTTGTGTGATCCTGACGTGGTGCGCTATGTGGTGGAACATGGCCCTGAAAATATCCAGTGGCTGATTAAAGAGGGTGTCCCCTTCACTCGAGACGAAAGCCACGAACCCCCTTTTCACCTGACCCGAGAAGGAGGCCATAGCCGGCGTCGAATTATCCATGCGGCCGATGCCACCGGCCAGGCAGTCGAAACAACCCTGAATCAACAGGTTCTTCAACATTCCAATATCGGCCTGTATGAACAACATATCGCGGTAGACCTGATTACACGTCAAAAGTTAGGCCAACAGGGCAATCGGGTCCTCGGAGCCTATGTTCTCAATCGAGAAACCGGCCATGTTGAAGTCTTCCAGGCCCGCTTTGTGATCCTGGCGACCGGTGGTGCCAGTAAGGTTTACCTTTATACCAGTAATCCAGACACCTCCACCGGTGACGGTATCGCCATGGCCTGGCGTGCAGGTTGTCGGGTTGCCAATATGGAATTCAACCAGTTTCATCCAACCTGCCTGTATCACCCTGAGGCCAAGAGCTTTCTGGTGACAGAGGCCATTCGTGGTGAAGGTGGTCATCTGAAATTACCTGATGGTAGCCGTTTCATGGATCGTTTTGATGAACGAGGTGAACTTGCTCCACGCGATATTGTGGCCCGCGCCATCGACCACGAAATGAAACGCCTTGGGACAGAATGCGTTTATCTCGATATCAGCCACCGCCCTGCTGACTTTATCAAAGAACACTTTCCGACCGTTTATCAGCGTTGCCTGGAATTCGGTTATGACATGACAAAACAAGCCATACCGGTTGTACCTGCCGCCCATTACACCTGTGGTGGCATCATGACGGACTTAAAAGGAGAAACCGATATATCGGGTTTATATGCCATTGGTGAAACCGCCTTTACCGGTTTGCATGGTGCCAATCGCATGGCCAGTAATTCCATTCTTGAATGCCTGGTGTTCGCTGCTGCTGCAAGCCAACACATCCTGTCTCAGGACAAGAATGACAGTCAACATGCTGAACTTCCTGAATGGGATGAAAGCCGTGTTACCGATTCTGATGAAGAAGTTGTAGTTACCCATAACTGGCATGAGCTTAGAACCTTTATGTGGGACTATGTTGGTATTGTGCGTACCAATAAACGCCTGCAACGGGCACAACGGCGAGTAAACCTCTTACAAAAAGAAATCGAAGAATATTACGGTAACTTCCGTGTCACCAATGACCTGCTGGAATTGCGTAATCTAACCGATGTAGCAGACCTGATTATCCAGTCGGCCATGGAGAGAAAGGAAAGTCGAGGTTTGCATTACACGCTGGATTACCCCGAGGTAGATTCAAAGCCAGTCAATACAATATTGATACCGGGCAATTTCCCCGGCTAGGTAGTTAAAGTTGTCTGAGGAAAACTCGCATTTTGCGGATTTCATCCGCCTCGCCACTATCTGAAAAGATTACTACCGTATATTTTTTTCTCTCATCAGCAATCCGAAAACACAAAACAATCAACCAGCTTGTTACTGTGTATTCGCCATGCAATTGTGCTTTTACTTCAGAACCATCTTTTAACTGTAATAACCATAAATTATCGTCCCATAGGGCTCGTACTGCCTTAACCGGTTCCCTTGTTTGCCAGTGATAAATAAAACTGATCAGGATAGCCATAGCAATCAAAATGCGGACGGTAATTGGAATGTTCGTAGGATAAAACAGTACAAGCAAACCCAGAGCATGACCAAGGGCAATATAAATAGCGAAATAACGAGAGGGCTTGAGATTAAGAACGGGCGCTGTGGCGGATTTGCTGGATAACATCGGCTACATCCATGTCGATGGGTCTGGTCTGACCTAGCAGGTAATCAAGCAGGAGCTGGTCCGGGAGATCGAGTATCTGTTCAAAGGTCTGTTTATGTTTATCGGTTAACGATAAATAGTTTTTGTTTAAAAAGCTATCCAGAAATTCATCCAGCTCCAGCATACCCCGACGACATTGCCAGCGCAGGCGAGACAGATTTTGTTGTTCGGTGAGTGTTTCCATTTTTTTAGTATTAAACTTCTCAACCTTGGAATTATGAAGCACGATAAAAAGGTTTATATCATATCCTTTAGCATCATCTTTTTGATTTCATTAATGGCCTTGGTTGGGTTCAATCCCTTGGGACAGACATTAACGCAATTCATGATTGTATGACAACGGAACATTTTGTAAGGACCGTCCAGATCGGCCAGGCGTTCTTCTGTGGCCTGGTCTCGACTATCTGCAAGAAAACGATAAGCCTGGAGTAATGCCGCAGGGCCACGGAACTTGTCTGGATTCCACCAGAAGGAAGGACAGAACGTAGAACAGCAACCACAGAGGATACATTCATACAGGCCATCCAGTTTTTCGCGTTGTTCGGGTGTCTGTTGATATTCGATTTCTGGTTCAGGATCCTTGACGATTAAATAGGGTTTAACGGCACGATACTGTTTATAAAACTGCTCCATGTCGACAACCAGGTCTCGCACAATGGGCATACCGGGTACGGGTCGAATCTCGATGGGTTCTTTCAGGGTCGAAAGTCGGGTCAGACACCCCAATCCATTCACACCATTAATATTAATCGCATCGGAACCACACACCCCTTCTCCGCAGGAATGGCGAAAGACCAATGTTTCGTCTTTAGCCTTGATGCGCAGAAGCGCATCTCTCACCATCTCGCTTGAATCTATATCAACTTCGACATCCTGCATCCAGGGTTTCTTGTCGGTTTCGGGGTTGTAGCGATGAATCCTGAATTTCATTTAGTAGACCCTTTCCTTTGGTGGGAAACTCTCTACCGTTAGCGGCTTGGTACGCACGGGTTTATAGTCCAGCTGGCGATTTTCCTTGTAATAAAGAGTGTGTTTCATCCAGTTGGCATCATCCCGGTCAGGATAATCCACCCTTGAATGGGCGCCACGACTCTCCTGGCGTGCAAGTGCGGATGTGACGGTAGCCACACCAATATCCACCAGGTTATCCAGTTCCATGGCTTCGATACGGGCCGTGTTAAAGACCTTGCTGTGATCCTGCAGGCGAACCATGGACATGCGTTGTTCCAGCTCCAGCACCTTGGCCAGCCCTTCTGCCAGAATTTCCTCGGTACGAAAGACACCACAGTATTTTTCCATGGTGGTCTGCAACTCCTGCCGAATTTGATCCACGGGTTCACCCTTGCCCTTCTGATCCCAACGGGCCAAACGCGCCATGGCCTGATCGATTCCTTCCTGCGGCATGGGACGGTGGTAATGGTTTTCTTTTAAGAACTGAATAATGTCATTGCCAGCCGCCCGTCCGAAAACCACGATATCAAGCAAGGAATTCCCACCTAGTCGATTGGCTCCATGCACCGAGACACAGGCGCACTCACCGGCTGCATACAGTCCAGGAATCTCCTCTTCTCCTGTGTCTACAGGAACCACAACTTGCCCATACCGATTGGTCGGTATGCCGCCCATGGTGTAATGGGCTGTGGGATAAATGGGTACCAGATCTTTTGCCGGGTCTACACCCAGGAAGGTACGAATGGATTCACTGATGGCAGGTAAACGTTTATCCAGGACTTCAGAGCCAAGGTGGTCCAGTTTAAGGTGCATGTAATCCCCATTGGGACCGCATCCACGGCCTTCCTGTACCTCAATGGCTATGGAACGGCTCACGACATCACGGCTTGCCAGGTCCTTAGCATGAGGCGCATAGCGTTCCATAAAACGTTCACCGTCTTTATTGACCAGATAACCACCCTCACCACGTGCTGCCTCTGAGATCAGCATTCCCTTGCCCGCTATCCCGGTGGGATGAAACTGGAAGAACTCCATGTCCTGTAGAGGTACACCTGCCCGAAGCGCCATGGCTAGGCCATCACCGGTATTAATAGTGGCATTGGTATTGGTACGAAATAGTTGTCCGGCCCCACCCGTGGCCAACAAGGTGGTCTTGGCTTCGATTAACAAGGGCTCACCGGTTTCAATTTCCAGTACCAGGGCACCCAACACGAAACCTGCCTCGTCCTTAATCAGATCGATGGCAAAGAATTCATCAAAAAAATGGGTTTTGGCGCGGATATTCTGTTGGTAAAGAGAATGCAAAATGGCATGACCGGTGCGGTCAGCCGCCGCACAGGTTCGGGCAGCCTGCTCACCCCCAAAATTCTGGCTCTGCCCTCCGAAGGGACGCTGATAAATCCCACCGTTTTCCATCCGGCTAAAAGGCACGCCACAGTGTTCGAGCTCAATGACAGTTTTTGAGGCTGCCCGACACATGTATTCAATGGCATCCTGGTCGCCAAGATAATCACTGCCTTTAACAGTATCGTACATATGCCAGTGCCAGTTATCCGGCAGAACATTGGCCAGTGCCGCGTTCATTCCCCCCTGGGCTGCAACCGTATGTGAACGTGTTGGAAAGACTTTGGAAACGACAGCAACACTGGAATCGGCCTGGGCAAGCTGCAGGGCTGCTCGGAGTCCGCCACCACCGGCTCCGATAACCAGGGTATCAAATTTTCGCTTTGCCAAACTCATAGCCTTACCACACCATAAAAGGCCATAAAGGTCCAGAAAGCCAGAATAATTTGCAACAAACTTATGGTTATAAATAATACAAAACGCAGCCGTGTGTTTGGAACATAATCGATGAATATGTCTTTTACCCCAATCCATGCATGGGCGAGTAATGAATAGATAAATAACTGAGTGAATATGTTAATGAGTGGATGTGCTAACAGTTCCTGCCATGCGACAAAGTCAATGGGACCTGAAAGATAAAGCCAGAAAAGTGCAATGACCGTGTAGACTGCCATATACAGGGCCGACAGTCTTTGTAATAACCAGGTTCGTAAGCCAAGCGCCCTTGCAGTCATCACAACACACCTATAATGATGATAATTGAAAGAACAAGGGCAAGCACACTCACCAGTAAGGCGGATAAGTTGGCACTGTTTTTACTCAATCCAACGTCCATATCGATGACAAGATAACGAAGTCCTGCAAGAAAATGGTGCATTGCAGACCAGATTAGTATCAGGATGATGAATTTAACCCACATAGAGTCCAGGTAGAGTTTTGCCTGTTCAAAACCACTGTTGTTTTTAAATGAAATCGTTAATATATAGAGCATCAATGGCGTTGCCAGAAACAACAATAGCCCCGACAAACGGTGGAGTATTGATGCAATTCCCGAAATGGGCAGGCGAACCTTGAAAAGATTGAGATGCTTGGGACGAGATTTGTTATTCATAGTTGGCAATAAGTGTAGCCCAAGTTATAAAACACACCAAACTTAACACTTTATGACAAAGCGAATGAGGTAATACCATGCAGTCAGACTGGCAAGTGAATCTAGATAAGTATCAGGCTAACATTTTGGATGGCAAAGTGGTTGATTTCGGTCAAGCAGAACAGGAATTAGCAGCCGTTTCCAATAATGTGATTTGCGATCTGAGCCACTATGGTCTTATCAGTGCGGCTGGTGCTGATACTGCAGATTTTTTACAGGGCCAGTTCAGTAATGATGTGCGAAATGTCTCAGTTGAATCCAGCCAGTTAAATGCCTATTGCAGCCCCAAGGGACGGATTCTTGCCAGTTTTCGTTTGTTTTATTTTAAAGATAAATATTATTTACAATTACCGACCTCATTACTTGAGCAAACATTAAAGCGTTTACGCATGTTTGTTATGCGCAGTCAGGTGACACTCGAAAATGCCAGTGAAGAACTGGTTAGAATGGGAGCTGCTGGTCCTGACATAGCTCAACTTATTAGCGATCTCGGTTTTGCATGTCCAGCTGAAGTCGATGCTGCCAAACAAACGGGCAATGTTCTGGTGATTCGAATTCCCGGCCAGGTTCCCCGTTTTGAAATTCATGGCCCTGTGGCCGAGCTAATACCCGTCTGGGAGGGGTTGGCTGACAAGTCCACCATGGTGGGCTCTGCCATCTGGTCTTTACTGGATATCCAGACTGGACTACCCGTCATTCAATCAGAAACCACTGAGAGCTTTGTGCCCCAGATGGTCAACCTGGAACTCATTAACGGTGTCAGTTTTAAGAAGGGTTGTTACCCTGGTCAGGAAATTGTGGCCCGTATGCAGTACCTGGGTAAGCTAAAAAAACGCATGTTTCGTGCTCATATTCAGAGTGACGAATCTATCTATCCCGGTGATGCTCTTTATAGTGGCAGTAGTGATAATAAACAGAGTGTTGGCAATATTGTTAATGCACAACCCAGTCCAGATGGTGGATATGATGTCCTGGCTGTGATCCAGGTCACAGAAGCAGATCAGGGTGAGGTACGGGTGGGTAATAAAAATGGGTCTATACTTGAAATCACCAAATTACCTTACTCACTTTCTGCCTAAGACTACATGATTCATCTTGCCCAAACCTAAATAATTACCCGGCAGGGACCGATACAACTACTAGTTGTTGGAATGGACTGACCGTAATTAATTAAGAGGAAACCATGGGTAATAATCTAGAACAAAAACTCATTACTGAACTTCTTGAGGATCTGGAAAATGATCGGTTGGTTTTACCAACCTTACCAGAAGTGGCACTACGCGTCCGAGATACGCTCGAAGACGAAAATATGGGCCTGCCTGAAGTCGCCAATGTCATTACATCTGACACAGCGGTATCTGCCAGACTTATTCAGATTGCCAACAGCCCATTACTCCGTGCTAGTCGCCAGATCGATACCGTTGAGCTGGCTGTCAGCCGTATGGGTGGTGACATGGTGCGAAACCTGGTCATGAGTATTGTCATGGAACAAATGTTCCAGGCTACATCCGACGCGACTGACCGGCGTTTGCGTTCTCTATGGGAACATAGCACCACGGTTGCGGCGATTTGTCATACTCTGGCCAGTAAATACACCGATTTAACACCCGACCAGGCCCTGCTTGCCGGACTGGTTCACGATATAGGTTCACTACCCATCATCGCTAGAGCAGAAGATGTACCAGATCTTTTAAGAAATACAGATATGCTGGATAGCATCATTCAACAGACTCATAACGAAGTGGGAAAAGCCATTCTCAGTAAATGGAACTTCCCGGCTGAGATCATCAAAGTAGCTGAGCTGCATGACGATACAAGCTATGACAGCAAGTCTACCGATTATACCGATGTTGTCATCGTTGCTAACCTGCAGAGCTACCTGGGCACTACTCACAGTATGAATGAGATTGACTGGAATACAGTTCCTGCCTTTGAGAAACTCGGCATGGATACCAGCATCAATATCGTCACCATGGAAGGCGTTGGTGACGACATCAAAGCCATTAAGTCAGTGCTTGGTTAAACAAGCCTACTGTGGTCGCATATGCGGGAATAACAATACGTCACGAATTGACGGCGAATCCGTAAACAGCATCACCAAGCGATCGATACCAATCCCCTCACCGGCTGTGGGCGGCATACCGTGCTCTAATGCTGTTACATAATCTTCATCAAAGAACATTGCCTCTTCATCACCGGCATCCTTTTCTTCCACCTGTTGACGGAAACGTTCGGCCTGGTCCTCGGCATCATTTAATTCCGAGAAGCCATTGGCGATCTCACGGCCCCCGACAAAAAATTCAAAACGATCAGTGACAAAGGGATCATCGTCATTACGACGGGCCAGTGGTGAAACCTCGGTGGGATAGGCCGTAATAAAGGTAGGATCCATCAGGCGATGTTCAACGGTCTTTTCAAATATCTCAATCTGAACCTTACCCAGCCCATAAGAGTTTTTGAGTGGAATCTCCAAACGCTCGGCAATGGCGCGTGCCGTATCCAGATCATCCAGCTCGGCTTCAGTGACATCTGAATTAAAGTGCAGAATAGATTCTTTAACCGTCATACGTGTAAAAGGCTTACCAAAGTCATACACGTCACCCTGATAGTTAATTTGTGTTGTTCCGATCACTTCTTCAGCAATAGAGCGTAGCATTTCTTCAGTGATGTCCATCAGATCGATGTAGGTCGCATAGGCCTCATAAAATTCGATCATGGTAAATTCCGGGTTATGTCGAGTAGAGAGTCCTTCGTTACGGAAGTTACGATTTATTTCAAAGACACGCTCAAAACCACCTACTACAAGTCGCTTGAGATAAAGTTCGGGTGCAATACGTAAATATAGATCCATATCCAGGGCATTATGATAAGTAGTAAAGGGTCTGGCCGTGGCCCCACCAGGAATCACCTGCATCATGGGGGTTTCCACTTCGAGGAAATTCTTATGGGTCAGGAATTCACGAATATGGGTAATGATCTTCGAGCGCAACATAAAGGTCTTACGTGACTCTTCGTTCATAATCAGATCCAGATAGCGCTGGCGATAACGTATCTCCTGATCCGTCACACCCTTAAATTTTTCAGGCAGAGGCCGCAAGGCCTTGGTCAATAAGCGGATACTGTCCAGCTTGACTGACAGTTCACCCTTATTGGTTTTCATCAGCACACCTTCACCGCCGATGATGTCGCCCATGTCCCATTTCTTGAACTGTTCGTTATAGACCCCTTCTGGCAGGTCATCACGCACCACGTAGAACTGGATCTTGCCGGACATGTCCTGCACCGTGGCAAAGCTGGCCTTGCCCATGACACGTTTTAACATCATGCGACCGGCCACGCTGACGCGGATATTTATTTCTTCGAGCTGCTCTTTTGATTTCTCACCGTATTCGGCATGTAGTTCACCTGCCATGACATTGCGGCGAAAATCGTTCGGGAAGGCAACGCCCTGTTCGCGAATGGCACCTAGTTTTTCGCGGCGCTGTGCGATGAGCTTGTTTTCTTCTTCGGCGGTTAATTCTTGTGTTTCTACTTCTGACATTATTTCTTCCAGGTTTTATAAGCCACTTTTCAGGCTTGCTTCAATAAACTTGTCCAGATCACCGTCCAGTACGGCCTGGGTATTACTGGTCTCTACGCCGGTGCGCAGGTCCTTGATGCGAGACTGATCCAGTACATAGGAACGAATCTGGCTGCCCCAGCCGATATCCGACTTGGACTCTTCCATGGCCTGTCGCTCGGCATCCTGTTTCATCATTTCCATTTCATACAGTTTGGCCTTGAGCTGTTTCATGGCCTTGTCTTTGTTCTGATGCTGGGAGCGCTCGCTCTGGCACTGTACCACGATTCCACTGGGTTCGTGGGTAATACGAATGGCCGAATCGGTCTTGTTAACGTGCTGACCACCGGCACCACTGGCCCGGTAGGTATCGATTCGCAAATCAGCCGGGTTGATCTCGATCTCGATATTGTCATCCACTTCTGGAGAAATAAATACGGAGGCAAAAGAAGTATGTCGACGGTTACCCGAATCGAAAGGCGATTTTCTTACCAGTCGATGTACCCCGGTTTCTGTTCGTAGCCAGCCGAAGGCATAGTCACCGCTAATATGGATAGTGGCACTTTTGATGCCGGCGACTTCACCTGCGGACACTTCAACCAGTTCTGTCTTGAATCCACGGCTCTCACTCCAACGTAGATACATGCGCAGGATCATCTCGGCCCAGTCCTGTGCCTCGGTTCCACCAGAACCGGCCTGAATATCGAGGAAGGCATTATTGGCATCCATCTCACCAGAGAACATGCGCTGGAATTCCAGATTCTCAAGCTCCTTCTCCTGCTGTGCCAGATCGCTGGAGACCGATTCAACAGTATCCGCATCATTTTCCTCGGCCGCCATTTCCACCAGTTCACCGGCATCGGTGAGACTGGCACTGAGCTTTTCAATCACATCCACCACCTGCTCCAGACGTGATCGCTCCCGCCCCAGCTCCTGGGCATATTCGGGTTTGTTCCAGATGGCCGGGTCCTCGAGCTCGCGGACCACTTCGGTCAGGCGTTCTTTCTTGCTGTCGTAGTCAAAGATACCCCCTAAGGGATTCGACACGTCCCTGCATATCCTTGATCTGATTGATAATCGGATTGATTTCTAATGACATATTCTACTTCTGATTCCGGCAAAAGCGGCTATCTTAACCTAGTCTGGCCCAAGGATAAATCAGGGCGGTTAAATCAAACTGGCTCCACTTGTTCGACGATAAGCTGGGCATTGCGCTGCTTATTAAATTCATTCACATCCAGTCGGTAGGCCAGTTGCACTCGGTTCACCACGGTCGGCCAGTCATGATCCACAGTATTGAAGGCAATGGCATCCACCGTCATGTTCTCACCGGGAGCACGCAATAACAGTTTAAGGTGTTTCTCCCCCACAATGCGCCTATTAACTAGTTCAAAAACACCATCAAACACCGGCTCAGGGAACCCCTGTCCCCAGGGACCGGCCTTTTTCAGGTATTCCGCCAGTTGCAGATTGATATCCTGGCCAACCAGCTCACCATCGCTGTATATCGTCCCATGCAGATCCTCTTCTGTCAGATGGCGTGCCACCTCTTCATCAAAGGCCTGGGCAAAGCGGGCATAGTCCCCTGCATTGAGTGTGAGACCTGCCGCCATGGCATGGCCACCAAACTTGTGAATTAAGCCTGGATGTTTTGCTGCAACACTGTCCAAAGCATCACGAATATGCAGCCCCTTAACCGATCGGGCAGATCCTTTAATCAAACCCACCCCCGCTGGGGCAAAGGCGATCACGGGACGATGCAATTTATCTTTGACGCGGGAAGCGAGAATGCCGATCACTCCTTCATGCCACTCATCGTTAAACAGACACATCCCCACAGGTAGGTCAGCCTCATCATCCATTTGCAGACTGTCGATGAACTGAAAGGCCTGTTCGCGCATATCCTGTTCGATATTGCGACGATCGTGATTAAGCTGGTCTAACTGTTTGGCCAGCAGGCGCGCCTGATTCATGTCATCACTGAGCAGACAGTTAATCCCTATGGACATGTCTTCCAGTCTTCCCGCTGCATTGAGTCGTGGCCCGACACAAAACCCCATGTCGGTACTGCTGATGTTTTCCAGCTTACGACCGGCTACCTCCAGTATAGCGCGAATACCAGGACAACATTCTCCGGCTCGGATCCGTGCCAACCCCTGTGCAACAAGAATACGGTTGTTGTGATCCAGCGGTACCACATCGGCCACCGTGCCCAATGCCACCAGGTCGAGATAACTGGCAAGATTGGGTTCGGGTATCCCCTGTTGCTCGAACCAGCCCTGTTCCCTTAAAGCGACGCGAAGGGACATCATCACATAGAAGATTACTCCGACCCCGGCCATGTTTTTACTACTGAATTCATCACCCGGTTGGTTGGGGTTTACGATGGCATCAGCATGGGGAAGTTGTTCACCAGGCAAGTGGTGATCAGTGACAAGTACCTGGATATTATTGGACTTCGCGGCAGTGACACCATCGAGACTGGAGATACCGTTATCTACGGTGATAATGAGTTCAGGTTGAGATTTTAATGCTACATTTACGATCTCCGGCGTCAGCCCGTAGCCATATTCAAAACGGTTGGGCACCAGGAAATCGACATATGTTGCGCCCATGGCACGCAGGGCGCGTACGGCCAGTGCACTACTGGTGGCACCATCGGCATCAAAATCACCGACAATCAATATCCGTTGATTTTTATTTAGGGCATCAATCAACAGCGTAACCGCCTCATTAATCCCCTTCAGATCATGATAAGGCAGTAGACGATTAAGCCCATGCTCCAGTTCGGCAGCATCAACTACGTTACGTGCCATATAGATACGACGCAATACCGGGTGTAGATTGTCCGGTAAGGTGTTGGAGTGTTCGTCATGAGAGCGACGTTTAATCAGCGCCATTAGTGATCAGCCTTTTCTAACAGGGAGGAAAACTTTTTGCCACGTTTCCACCAGTGGCGCAGTTGCTTTGTGGTCAGTGTAAATCGACTGCCATGACCATCGAGCAAGTAAATTTCAGTTAGCTGTTTCTGTTTTAACATAGCTATTAATTTTTCTATGACCGACTGCTCCAGTTGTTTGACAGCATCCAGCCAGGCGAACAGGTCGCCCATAATATCTGGTGCCATCAATCTATCCAGCACCATCAAAAGATGTTGCCCCTTGGCATGTTCAAATTCCTGCCATACTTCTCCTGTCGCTTTTAATTCACCACCGGTATAAATGGCAAGCCCTCTAGCTACTGGATCATCAGTAAACACCTTATCAAACGGGCAATACCCTTTATCAGGTAGGTGTCCCCCACCCCAGAACCAGAGGCTATTAACAGGTAACAGGCCACGCGCCTGCCGTGCCAGGTTAATGGGTATATCATGCAGAAGCATCTGTAGTTCATTCATAATGGAACGCCAGTAGCTGGCATCAGGCCCATTGGGCAACTTGTGCTTAATATCTTGTCCCAGGATTGTATGAGGGGCTGTTGTTGTAATATCGGTTTTTTCCGCGCCTTTTACATACCAGCGGTCGACGGTATGGGCCTCAATTTGCCAGCCATCCTGTTCCACATGGGCATTTACAATCCTGAGTAATTGTTCTGTTTCTTCAAGACTTAAACCCAGGCCCCCATGTCCCATGAGGACGGCACGATCCATATCGGCATGAATATAGGCCGGGTCACAGCGTAAGGTCCATTCAGATTGAGATTCACCACAGTCTGCCAGTCGTGTGATGGCCGCAATGGGCGGAGTACTTAGCTCATCAAGTTCAATACCAAACATTTGGAAAAGGCTTGCATAATAGTCCTGACCAGCCGAAACATCCTGTTTGGCACGATTGAAAAAGAGATTTAAGGATTTGAACTCAGGTCTTTCCCCTGGTGGCAGCCTGTGCAAAGGAAAAGGCGACTGTAAAAGCCCAGGAACAAGTAGAGTTAGTCTATTACCCGTCATGGTAGTTATTTTGTAAAACAAAAGGGTGACATGAATGTCACCCTATCATAAGGACTGAAACGCAACACCTGTCAACTAACAGGGGTTTAGTCGGCCATATTGTTAAGAATCGCTGTTTTCACCTCATCCAACGTAGCTTCAACCGTTAACATCGGTGCAGTACTCTGCTTGATAGCGGTATCCGGATCCTTCAGACCATGACCGGTCAGGGTGCAGACAATCTTGCTACCTTCAGGAATCTTACCCGTCTCAATGTCTTTTATCGCTCCAGCTAGTGAGGTAGCAGAAGCGGGTTCACAGAACACACCCTCGTTTTCAGCCAGCAATTTTTGTGCTGCCAGGATCTCATCATCGGTACATTCATCAAACCAGCCACCGGATTCTTTCTGGACATTCCAGGCCTTGTCCCAGCTCTGGGGGTGGCCAATGCGAATGGCTGTCGCCACGGTATCGGGGTTGTCCACCATATCGCCACGCAAAAATGGGGCAGCTCCGGCTGCCTGGTAACCGACCATTTTGGGTAGATCATTAACGATGCCATGCTCGTGGTATTCGCTATAACCCATCCAGTGTGCCGTGATATTGCCGGCATTACCGACAGGGATGCAGTGATAGTCAGGTGCACTACCCAGCTCTTCAAGGATTTCGAAGGCCGCTGTCTTCTGGCCCTGCAGACGGAAGGGGTTGATCGAATTAACGATGGTCACAGGTGCCTCTTTGCCGACCTGCTTCACCAGTTCCATACCCGCATCGAAGTTACCCTTGATCTGAATAACCACGGCACCGTGCATCATGGCCTGGGCCAGTTTACCCATTGCAATCTTGCCTTCAGGAATCAGCACAAAGGCGGTGATACCGGCACGGGCCGCATAGGCCGCTGCTGCCGCTGATGTGTTGCCTGTCGATGCACAGATGATGGCCTTGCTACCCTCTTCTACGGCCTTGGTGACAGCCATGGTCATGCCACGGTCCTTAAAGGAACCGGTAGGGTTCAGACCTTCGTATTTCACATAGATATCCACATCTTTGCCAA